>JGI10211J34971_10001319_pt1 | contig 20658 bp, 10 predicted proteins | sample Etolagsediment_FD_34971 | JGI IMG/M metagenome (IMG submission 34971)
CTCGTGTTGACAACCCCAAGCCGGTGGGTGCGGTAACCCGCGCCGCCGTGTGGCTTGTCCGGGTCGTGCTGGTGGTCGGCATCGTTGCAGGTGGCGCGAAAGCGATGCAGGTCCTCGCCGAACGACGCAAGCCGCCCAAAGCGCGTCCCCCGGATGACCTGATCCGCACGGTTCGCGCGATTCGACTCGAGGCCCGGACCGTGCCTGTGGCGCTCAGCGGCTTGGGCACGGTGCGACCGGTCCGACGTGTGGACGTGAGCGCCCAGGTTCCGGGCAAGATCGTCGATGTGCGCGCGGAACTGAAGCCGGGTACGATTGTCCGGAAGGGGGAACTGCTTTTCGCGATCGAGTCTGTGGACTTCGAGTTGGCCGTTCAGCAGGCGGACGCGGACATCGCCCGCGTCGGTGCGGAGATCGCCAACCTCGAACGGCAGAAGGCAGACGAAGAGCGACGACTCGAAGTGCTTCGCAGACAACAGGAGTTGGCGCAATCGGAGTACGGCCGGATCAAGAACCTGCTCGAAGAAACAGAAGTGGGAGCCGAAGCGGATGTCGAGCGGGCGGAGTCCGCAGTCCGGCAGGCGGAAGCTGCGGTGATCGCAACCGAGGGCCAGCTTGCCCAGATCCCGCAGCGGCTCGTGGCGTTGACGGCGCAGAAACAACGGGCCGAGTTGCTGAAGTCGCAGCACGAACTGAGCGTGACGCGCTGCAAGGTGCACTGCCCGTGGACGGGGCGCGTCACCAGGCAGACCGCTGAGGAAGGTCAGTACGTGGCCCCGGGGCAACCGCTGGTGTCGTTAGCCGACGACAATATTGTCGAGATCCCGGTGACGCTGCAGGGCAACGAGGCGTTGACCGGGCTCGGGATCGTGGACCGGCCGGCGGGGGAATATCCTCACTGGTTCGACATCGATCCGATCGAGAACGTGCGCGTCGATTGGGTCGAGAGCAGAGGCAAACCGGGCTGGCTTGGACGTGTGATTCGGGTCGAGACGTTCGACGCACGTACGCGCACGCTGGTAGCGGTCGTGCGCCCCGACAAGCCGGAGGACGAAGACGCCGGGTACCGGTTGGTGGAGGGCATGTTCTGCCGTGTCACCATTCCCGGACGCACGCTTCGTGAGGCGATCGTTATACCCCGCGCTGCTATCCAACTCGGGGGCAACGTCCTCGCGCTCGACGCCGAGCTGCGGATGACCGAGCGGGAGATCACGGTCGCACGAGTGATGGGTAACCAGGCAATCGTCTCCGATGGCCTCGCAGCCGGAGAACTCATTGTGGCAACGCGCCTTTCCGGCGCCTTGAATGGCCTCAACGTGCGAGCCGTGGACGCAGTGACCGGCGAGGCGATTCTCTCCGCCCGTCCTGACACGTCCCCCGCGGAATAGGTCCCGGATCATGCTGCGTCGACCTCTCACTGCCGTCATTCACAACGCCGTGTTCGGCAACATCCTGATGTTGCTGATCGTCTGTGCCGGCGTCATCGCGGCGTTCAGGATGATCCGCGAGGTCCTGCCGCGCTTCTCGCTCGACATGGTCAGCGTGACCGTGGCGTACCCCGGGGCGGGGCCGGCCGAGATAGAGGAAGGCATCTGCCTGAAGCTCGAAGAGGCGCTGGAAGGCCTGGAGGGTGTACACCAGGTCTCGACCACTGCGGCGGAGGGGGTCGGTACGGCCCTGGTCGAATGTGAGGACGACGCGGACATCATCGAGATGAAGAACGACGTCGCGTCGCGGGTCGATGCCATTGTCACGTTCCCCGAGGATGCCGAGGAACCGATGGTGCAGGACCTGAAGTTCCCGGGAGACGTACTTGGGATCGCCGTCTGGGGTGACGCACCGGAGCACCAACTGCGCGACCTCGGTCTGTCGATCAAGGACGATCTGCTGGCACTGCGAGACATCAGCCAGGTGTCCGTCAGTGGGATTCGCGACTGCGAAATCGGGATCGAGATCGCCGAAGAGAAACTGCGCCAGTACGGCTTGAGTCTGGGTGACGTGAGCCGGGCCATTGCCGGGACGAGCCTGGATGTGCCGCTTGGCCAAATTCGCACCGGGACGGAGGAATTCCGGATTCGCGCCACTGCCCGCGGGTACACGGCCGAGGATTACGCGGCCATGCCCATTATCACCACGCCGGATGGCGCCATCATCCGGCTCCGCGACGTGGCAACGGTACGCGACACCTTTGACGAGGACGCCGGTGTCTCGGCCAGGTTCAACGGCAAGCCGTCCGTGTCCGTCGACGTGTTCAAGACCGAAGACGAGGACGCGATCCGGATTGCCGCGGCCGTGGATGCGTATCTGGCACGGAAATCGACGGAGATACCGCCGGGCGTGCAACTGACGAAGTGGCGGGACAACTCCCGTTTTGTGGAGCAACGGCTGAACATGCTGTTGCGCAACGGCTGGATCGGTCTGACCCTCGTGTTCGTCTCGCTGTGGTTGTTTCTGGACCTGCGCCTGAGCTTCTGGGTGGCCATGGGCATCCCTATTTCCATCGCCGGTGGTCTGGCGCTGATGGGCGCGACCGGGGAAACTCTGAACATGCTCAGCCTGTTCGGGCTGATCATGGTTCTGGGCTTGATTGTGGACGACGCAATCGTGGTAGGCGAGGCGATTTACGTACACCGAAAGCACGGGGAGGACAGCATCCAGGCGGCGATTGCCGGCACGGTCGAAGTGGCTTGGCCCGTGATCGCGGCCGTGGTCACCACCATCGTGGCGTTCCTGCCGTTGTTCTTTGTCAGCGGCGTCATGGGCAAGTTCATACGCCACATCCCGACACCGGTCGTGGCTGCGCTGACTGTGTCGCTGGCCGAAGCCCTCATCATCCTGCCGGTACACTTGCGGCATCTGCCCGATCTGGCGCACACGCCGGAACTGTCGTTCTTCTCGTGGCCGCGCGTGTTGCGGCGCAAGATCAGTCACGGGCTGGAGTGGTTCATCGACCGCGTGTATGGCTCGGCCATGGACAGGATTCTGCGCTGGCGCTACGTGGCCATCGCCGTGAGTGTCGCGGTGTTGCTGGTGACTATCGGCATGATCCGCGGCGGGATCATCAAGTACGTGCTCTTCCCCGAGACGGACAGCGATTTCCTCGTGGCCACGATCGAGCTTCCGGCCGGAACGCCGGCCGCGCGCACGCGGATCGTTGCCGACCAGGTTCTGGCTGGTTGGCGTGAGGTCGAGAAACAGGTCCCCGTCTCCGACGGCAACGTGCTGACCGTGGCAGTCTACACGTTGTTTGGCGCCAGTCTGCGTCCCGGCGTGGGAGCCGATGGGGCGCACATGATGGAGGTCTACGTCGAGATGTTGCCTTCGGAAGTACGGAATGCGCACTGTCGCGATCTCTCACGGCTCTGGGAACAGCACGTCGGGCCCATCCCCGACGTGGTGGCGGCCCGATTCGATGCAGCCGAACAGGGCCCGGGGGGAAGGCCGCTCGAGCTCCGTTTGCTGTCCAACGACAGCGACTCGCTGCTGGCTGCTGCCGATGCACTGGTGGAGAAGCTCCGGTCGGTCGACGGCACGTTCGACGTGCAGAGCGATTACCGGCCCGGGAAACGCGAGTTCCAGATCGATCTCAAGCCGGAAGCCCGTCCTCTCGGGCTGACGGTTGCGGACGTCGCAACGCAGCTGCGCAACGGCTTCTACGGAGCGGAGGTCTTGCGCGTCCAACGAGGCCGTGACGAGGTCAAAGTGAAGGTGCGTTACCCCCTCGTCGGCGGACGCGACACGATCGGTGCCTTGGAGGATGTCCGTGTGCGGACGCCGCTCGGTGATGAAGTGCCCTTGCTGAGCATCGCGGATCTCAGCGTGACGGAAGGTTACACGACGATCCGGCGGCAGCGACGCATGCGTGCCGTGACGGTAAGCTCGGACGTGGATCGTCGTCTGGCCAATGCGCAGGAGATTGCCGACGACCTGGCGGCCACCTTCCTGCCCGAGCTCAAACGCAGGTTCCCGACTGTCGACTACAGCACCGAGGGGCAGTCGCGACAGACGCAGGAGTCGCTCGACAGTCTGAAGATCGGGTTCCCGTTGGCCTTGATCGGCATCTACCTGATCCTCGCTACGATCTTCCACTCCTACGTCCAGCCCGTGGTGATTATGGTCACCATTCCGTTCGGCCTGATCGGGGCCGCGTACGGACACTTGCTGTTCGGTATATCGCTCACGATGATGAGCCTGTTCGGCATGGTGGCCCTGGCAGGGATTGTGGTGAACGACGCCATTGTGCTGATCGAGGCCGTGAACACGCGTATCGCCGAGGGAGCTACCGTGATGGATGCTCTCCGCGAGGGGGGGAAACGCCGATTCCGCGCCATCTTCCTGACGACGTTGACGACGTTTGCAGGCCTCACACCAATCATCCTCGAGAAGAGCATGCAGGCCCAGTTCCTCATCCCGATGGCCATCGCCATTGCGTTCGGCGTCGCCTTCGCTACGTTGCTCACGCTCATCGTGATTCCCTGTCTCCTGGCCATGGTCAACGATGCTCGCCGTCTCGTCTACCTTGCTCTCACCATGTGTTGGCCTACCCGCGAACACGTCGAGCCCGCGACCAGGCGCGGCCGGTAGACGCTACGTCGGTGCGTCGTCGGAAGTTCAGATGCTATAATTCCGGCATGTCCACCGAAGAGAGACACACGCGCGCCTCATCCGGCCTCGCCGGGCTTGCTGCCGGGCTGTGTGTGCTTGCGTTGATCGGCTCGCCGGTCGGGAGCACGAGTGTTCATCCGGCCGATCTGGCGTTCGTTGTCGCCGGAGTTGTGGGAGCCTGGCTCCTGTACAGGGACAGGCGGATAGGCACACAGCACGGCGTCGTGCTCGCGGCGCTTGCGCCCGTGTTCCTTGTCTGCTGTTCGCTGGCGAAGTCCGCACGTCCCGTCGGTGCGTTGGCGGACGCGGCACAGATGGCCGAGTTCCTGGTGGTCTGTCCGCTTCTCATTGCGATGTTCAGCCGTACCGAAGGCAAGACGATCCACGGCGCGCTTGCCCTTGGTGTGGTGCTCAACGTTGTTCAGGGGCTGGTTCAGTATGCCGGCACGGGGCCGGCCGAAGGAGTGACCGGTCTGTTGACAAACCGTACGCTGTACGGTGTTGTCATCGCGGGTGGGCTCCCGTTTGTTGTCGGCTCCCTGCCCCGAGGCACTGCGAAGGCGGTCGCATCGGGAGTCCTGGTCTTTGTGTGCATGCTGACGATTCTGTCGTTGCCGGCACTCGTGCTGTTTGGCGTCGTCGCTCTTCTGAGCACGCTCTTGCTCACCGGTCGACGGGAACGTCTGGCCGTGACGGGTGCGTGCCTGGTTGCTGTCGTTGCCATCTCCTTGGGCTGGACTCCACGGGACAACCGGGCCGTGCTGGCGCAGAGCCTTGCTGTCCGTGATGCCAATGGCGAGGTCCGCAGGTGGGCTGTCGAGGCGATCGCGGCAACGCGCGCTATTGCCGATGCGCCGCTGCTCGGGCATGGCCCGGGCGCCTACCAGGAGACGGTGGGGCTCGGCGTCTACCGCCAGGCGCTTCCCCATCCTGACGAGAAGCGGGCAGAGCCGGGGACACAAATCGGCGTGCTGGTCCTCGCGGTGGAGAGTGGCATCCCCGCCGCCGTTCTCCTTGCTGCGCTCTTTGCGATGACAGCGTACCGAACCGGGCGAAAGCTCGATGAGCGCCGTGTCGCCGGCGTCGCGATGTGCGCACTGTTCGGGGGGACCCTCCTCACGCCGGTCTGGCAACAAGGCACGGGGCTGTTCCCCGGCGTGGTTCTTGGCCTTGCCGGGGCGGCCCGTCCCCCGATCCATCGGTGGTTCCGGTTCACGCGCGTCTTCTGGAAGCAGGCTCTTCTTCTGTGCGTGGCCACGGTGGCCGCGCTCGGGGCAAACCACATGCTGCGGACACACGGCGCGGGGGTTTCCCGGGACATGAAGCCCGGCGCCGTGTCGATCGTGCTGGAAGCGGAGTCACCCCTCGACATCGGCAAGCCAGGCGTCCCGGTCAACTTGGCCGACGCAGCGTGCGGCCGGGCGCTTGCGATCCACGAATCGTCCCTGGAATCCACACCCGCACCGGTCAGGACGGTCTACGAGTTCGGGCTCGACGCGGACGCGAGTGTTGTGTTCTGGCTGAGAGCCAAGTGGAACGACGGGTGCGGCAATTCGATGGCCGTTGCCGTGGACGGCGGACCTTCGCTGCTGGTCGGCAACGACGGAACGTACCGTGCCTGGCACTGGGTCCGCGGACCGAAGTTCGACCTGTCCGAGGGCCGTCATCGCCTGGAACTCGTCCCCACCGAGGACGGCCTGGCGCTCGACCAGATGCTGCTGACGTCCGATGCCGGCTTCTACCCCTCCGGCACCATGCCCGGCGCAGTCAACGCCGACCCCCGGTCCGCACCCGATGAGCCTGCCGCTCCGTCCGCCCCGATCCCGGACGACACCGGCCGGAACGAGGCCGGGAACCCGAGGGCAGATGCCATTCCGGCCTTGTCGGACGGCCGGTTTGTTGCCGCCGTCGCAGGCTCGTACCGGAGCGGCTTCGAGGGAGCTCTCCTTCGGCTCGGCGTACCGTGTCAGCGACTCAATCCGCCGGCGTACCTCGACGCGGACACGTTGGCGCGTTACGACCTGGTGTGTCTGTCCGACCCGCGCGGCGCGCCGCAGGCATTGTATGACGCGTGCAGGAGCTATATCGAAAGAGGCGGCACGCTGATCATCGAGGATCTGTCTTTCGGCGGGGCGCACCGTTCGGACCGCATGCCGTTGCCTGCTGCGCTTGTGCCGGCGTTGAGCTTTCACATGGACCACTGCGTCCTGCAGACAGACGAGTCCAGGTTTTTCAGGCGGGAGTCCGAACGAGCGATCCGCCTGGCGCCGGACATCGCCGCCAGCCATGTTCCCCTGACGATCGACCTGCCGGGGGCCGACCTGTTTGGCACGCTGACACGCTTCGGATACCCGATGGGGGCCGCGATCGTGCGCATGCCCTTCGGCATGGGGCGCGTCTACTACAACCCCTTGCCGATCGGCTTCAGCTCCATGTGGCGCGGCGCGAGCCTCGACAACATCCTGCGCGAGCAGATGCTCGACGCGATAGGCGGCCGTTGGACCCCGTCTTATGTGGAGTTGGGCCTGGACTACGACGCAACCGAGGCCTCGATCCAGTTCGCGGACGACTTCATGCGCAACGACTCGGTAGGCGACGCATGGCAGGTGGCGTCCGGCGAGTTTGCCGTGACGGGCGATGACGCACAGCGCTCACCAGCGGCCTTCGCGCTTGAGTGTCGGAAGCCCGGCGTGGCCGCCGCAGGCAATCCCGACTGGCGGGACCACCGGGTCTCGGCCTCGGTCCAGTCGGATGCCGCCGCCGGTGTGTGGCTGACGGCCGAGAGTGGCGGTCGCATCGCCTTGGTGGCGAACCGGGAACAGAGATGCGTGCTGCTGCGCCGGACGACGCCGGATGGGAACGTTGACGAGCTGGCCAGGGCGGACATCCCGCTCCGCAAAGGCTGGCACCGGCTTTCGCTGCTCTCGGACAACGGGGCCTGGGTCGGGTTCGTAGACAGTCGGCGAGTCATCTCGCACACCCCCGATTCCCCGGCGCGGGCCGCGGGCCGGTTCGGCGTCGTGGCGGAAGGCCCGGGGGCGCTCTTCGACGATGTGTCGGTTCGCCCGACGGCGGACCTCGTCCCCGGCAGCGATCGAGCGCTGGGCGAAGACGGGAGTCCGTACGCCAGGCCCGGGTTGGGCGTGGCAAGCATCGAGATGCGGAACGTCAATTCCCCTCTTTGGCTCGTGCCAGCCGCGCCGGGTCATGACCGGGGCGTGCGAACTCGCTTGCCGCTGTTCGCACCGGGATCGCTGGCGGTTGACGGCCAGATGATTGCGGACATCGCACCCGACTCGGACGGTGCGACGATCCCGCTCCCGGATGACGTTGTGCCGAAGCACAGCGTCCTTCTGAGCTCTCCCGGCCTGCGCGACTACGCCTTTGCGGGCCGGATTACCGAGTGGTATTCGGACGACGCAAGCTGGGACGCCATCCAGCGCTGGGCCTGCGACCGCAATTGGCGCTGGCCGGGCGCCCAGGCACGCGGAACGGCGACGCTCTGGTACGGCACGCCGCTGTCCCCGCCATACTGCATCAACGCCCTGCTCGCAGTCAACGAACGTCGCCACTACGACTCGGCAAGAACGCAGGGACGGGATCTGAACCTCGTTGTGGCCGGGAACGGTCGGGACCTGTCCGCCGGCTACACGTTCCGCGTGATGGAGGGGCACAATCGCGGCTGCGAACTCTGGCACGGGGACGAGCGCGTGGCCCAAGTACGCGGCAAAGGTCTGCCGACCGGACACATGCTGCACCACGTGTGGTTCGAGGTCCGTGCCGTGGTCGAGCCGCATCGGCTCCGGTGCTACTTCGACGACGAGCTGGTGATCGAGCATGCGCTCGACCTGCCCCCCGGGGCCGGCCACGTTGGTGTCTGGACCGAGAACAACGCCATCAACGTGACGCGGATCACGCTCTCCGTCGCGGACCTCCCCGCAGACAGTCACGCAGCCAGCAAGTAGTCCTTCCCCTCGGTGTACCCCCGACTCAGCAGTCGCGCACGGATGTCGTCGCGGGCGCCGCGACTGGCGACGTAGGAGACGACGAAACAGGCGCCGGGAGGAGGGATGTCGTCCTCACCCCAGACCGGGCGATCAGCGATGCGCTGCCCGACTTTGCGTGGGTCGATGTCGATGTAGTGCGTGATACGGACGCCGCACTCGGTGAGCAGCTCGGCGCGTTTGCGGGTCAGGCGGCCCGCACCCCAGACGACCACATCGGGATGCCGCGGGTTGTGACGCGCCAGCCAGCGGGCGAGGTACTCTGCTTTGCACCGGTAGAAGGCGTCCCACGAATAGCGGTCGTCAGTGCGCGACAGGCGGCCCGGCGGGTCGTTCCAGATCAGCAGTTCCTCGGGGACTTTCGCCATGGGTACGCTGGCGTCAAGCCAGCGCAGCCACAGCTCGTAGTCCTCCGGGAATGGGCCGTCGCGGTATCCGCCGTGCAGGTCGCACAGCTCACGCCGGAACATGACAGACGGGTGAGCAAAAGGCGATTCGACAAACCGATTGAGCGCGATGTCGCCAGGGTCGACCAGGGAGTTTGTCCAATCGATGTACGCGGCATAGCCGGCTTGCGCGTCCCGATCGCCGCCGAACGCGACGCGGCAACCGGCCAAACCGACGTCCGGGCGGCTGGACAGGAGAGCGACCTGCTGCTCGAGCCGCGTCGGGTGCGAGATGTCGTCGGCATCCATCCGGGCCACCAACGGAGCACTGGACGCCTTGATTCCTACTGTCAAAGCGGGGACGATGCCGCCATGCGCAATCCGTAGAACACGGACGCGACCATCGCACTTGGCAAGCTCCTGTGCGATCTCCGCGCTGTCGTCGGACGATCCGTCGTCAACGATCACCAGTTCGAGCTCGGGGAGGGTCTGGGCCTGAATGCTCGCAACCGCAACGGCAAGCGTGTCGCTCGCGTTGTAAACCGGCATGATGACAGAGACGGCTGGGGACATGGGATGAGTGAAACGTGAAACGTGAAGGGCGAGGGATTGGGGGCTGTCTATGAGGTGGATGAGGTCGTGGCAGCTTCGGTCATACGTTGCTTGACGGTATCGTACGAGAGCTTGGGGCGACGATATTCGTCCACGACCCCCTTGTTGTTCATCGTGCGGGGACGGTTGTTCCAGTGATCCTGGGTGATGCGGACGTCGCAAAACTGCCAGATGGCCACACCCACAATGTCGGGGTGATTGCAGTAGATGCGCAAGCTCTCGTCGAGCACGTCGCTCTGATATTCCTCACTCCACTTGCTGCGGCAGCGCTGGCGGTTGCCGTAGATGGCGCCGCCGCCGAACTCGCTCATGATGACAGGCTTGTCGGCACCGCCGCTGGCCTCGGAATGGAGCCATGCAAGCTGTTGAGCCAGCCGCGGTTCGATGTCAGACACGCCACCGCCGTACCAGGCGTCGTACCGGTTCCACGAAACGATGTCCACCAAGTCGAGGCAGATGTCCTTCTGCGACTTGTTCGAGGCGAACGTCCGCGGCCTGGACGGGTCCAGCTCCCTGAACTGTCGCAGGACGCGCTCGTGCTCCTCGCGGCCGGCGTCAGAGCAGGAATCGCACTCGTTGAGACAACCCCACACCACGATGCACGGTCGGTTGAAGTGCCACTCCACCGTTTCGCGCGTCGAATCGGCGATCTGCTTGCGAAACATGGGGTGTGCGAAGCTGACGCTGCGAGCGTGCGACTCCTCCCACACGTAAACCCCGAGCTCGTCGCACAGGTCGAGGAAGCGCGTGTCGTTGGGGTAGTGACAGGTGCGCACGAAGTTGCAGCCAAGGTCGCGAATGAGCGCCAGGTCCTGCATCATGGCCTCGACCGGGATGGCACAGCCGAACTGCGGATGGTCCTCGTGACGGTTGACGCCGCGTAGGCGGAGCGGGGCGCCGTTGAGGAGGAACTCGCGGCCTCGGACGGTCAACTCGCGGAATCCGACACGATCGGACAGGTCGTCGACCGGTGTGTCGCCATCCAGCAGCGTCGCCGTCGCATAGTACAGCGTCGGGCTCGCCTCGGACCATTCGTTGACGCAAAGCCCCCTGATTGTGCAAGCCATCTCCCCATCTCCCCCGGGGGGCACGGTTAGAGACCCCAGCTCTTCTGCTGATCCCGCAACCGTCACGATCACCCGGCGCTCGCAGGGAGTATCACTCCAGTTGCGCAGCCGCACGCGTACATCGAGGCCCCACGTGTCCCCGCACCGGTGCGGCGTTGCGAAGAGTTTGTCGATGAAGACCTCAGGCACGTACTGCACCTCGACCGGACGCGTGATCCCTCCGTAGGTGAAGTAGTCGTTGCACTTGTGCAGGGCCGAGTGGTCGCCGAACGTGTTGTCTACCTCGACGACAAGCTCGTGTCGTCCGCCGGCCAGTCCGGGCACGACGACATCCCACGGCGTGAAGGCATCGTAGTGTTGGCCTACGCGCTCTCCGTCCACGTAGACAGTGCCCGTGTGGGAAACACCGCCAAACACGAGGCGCATTGCTTTGCCGGGGTTGCCGCACACAGCAGTTCTCAGCCAGCCTTTGCCCCGGTAGTTCTCCAGTCCCGGGGTCGTCTCCCAAGCCGACGGCACGTAGAGCTTCCGCGGGTAGCTCCGCGGCGTCCCGGACTCTCCGCCCTGGTCGCTCTCGATGGCAAAGTCCCACAGGCCATCAAGCGATCCCACCTGGCGAATATGGTGTTCTGTGAATGCTCTCAGCATATCAAGCCCTCTGCAAAGGTGTGTTCGGTTGGTTCTCGGAGGAGCCAAACGGTAACGGACATCACCGACACGTCAAGCCGTGCCATCCAGGGCTGCGATGTGGCGTACGTAGTCGTCGATCCTGTACTTGCGCTTCAGGCCGTTTGCGTTCATGTAACGGACCTTGCCAAAAATGGGGCGCTCCTGCCACGGGCGGTCGTGTTTGCCGAAACACCAGGCCACGCCTGTGAACCCGTTGGCGTCACGACCGTCGAGTTCGTATCTGTCGTTGAGCCGGAGAGTGGTCGCAAAGGCCTGCTCGGGTGTCTCGGACCACTCCAGGATCTTCTTTCCCCAGTACATGCGCATGGTGTTGTGCATCTTGCCGGTCAGCGCCATCTCCATCTGGGCGGCGTTCCAATAAGCGTCGTGCGTCTCGGCGCGTTCGAGCTGCTCGGGGGCGTAGACGTACTCGCGCGGGTCAGCGCGGTGTTCCTCGAGCGATTGTCTGGCCCAGCTCGGTACGGCCTCGACGGAGTCGTAGGCTGGGTTGAAGTGGACGAAGTTGATGCTGAGCTCACGGCGGACGATGAGTTGCTCGAGAAAGGCGTCGACGGCTTCCCGCGGCGCCCCGGAGTCCCTGACCCGCAACGCGATCTCGACCGGGGAGACCTGACCGAAGTGCAGGTACGGGCTCATGTTCGACATCACACCGAGCGCCGGGTCGCTGCTGTCGTCCGGGTACCGTCCAAGGCCACCGGCAATGAATGCGTCCAGGAGTTTGCCCGCGGCTGTCACGCCACCCCGAAAACTGGCGACCGGAGACACACTGCGGTCAATGCGAAACTCCGCCGGAATGGGTGCACCGTGTTCCGGCAGGACTATGCCGTCAAGACGCATCGCCAGTGACGGAGTGCGGACGGCAGCCCGTTCGAGTGGGACGAGGAACGAAGCCAACTGCCGGTTGATCTTCGGCCGGATCGTCCGGGCCGCGTACTCCTCCTTAGCGGACGCTGTCTCGACGGGCACGGCCACATCGCTTTCGACCTGGACTACCCGACACGGGGCGCTCCGTGCGACGTTCGCACGCCACTGTTTCTGAATCCTGAGATAGCCGCGATCCACGATCAGCAAAGCAGCGCGGTCGGCCAGTGCGAGGGCCGCTTCGTCAGGAGACGCCTGACGGATCACGAGCTTGATCCCACGGCGACGCAGCCGTTTCTCGGTGTCCGCCAGGCCCTGGAACATGAAGGCATAGTGCCGTTCATTCGCTTCCGGGAACGTGTCCGTGACCCCGAACGCCGCTACGACAGGCAATCCGAGGCGGTTCGCCTCGTGGATCGCATGTTCGAGAGCGTGGTTCCATTCCGCGCGCTGAGACTGCTGCATCCAGTACAGCACGAAATCCCCCGCTCGTTCGGGAGCGTCGTTCAATGGTTGTATGCGTTCCGGCTTGATCACGCCGATTCTCCGATAGTTGTTCGGCAAACGTTGACCAACGCGTGACGGAACTGGCCCAGATAGCGACCGCCCCACCACGCGCGGAAGGTCACGACATACCGCCCGGGCAGGCAGTTCTCCGGTGCGACAAGTCGGAACATAAGCCGTCCGTCGGGGTTCTCGGCAAAATCGCCGACCAAGCCGTCCGTACACGGCGGCACGGTTACATGTCCGCGGTCGATTGCCTGCCATTGCCACGCCTGAGGGACGACCGGCTCCGCGCGGAGTTCGCAAGCATCGCCAGCGTGGTTTGTCGCGTGCAGCTCGACGACGACCACTCCGCCGGGAATCGTCTCCTGCTCGTAGGGGTACGCGCGCAGCCACCACTCGTCCGTACCGAAGTCGGGATGCGGCCACGGCAACAGATCCCCGAGCAACCGCAGGCGTTCGTCGAGAACGCGCGCCATCGCGTCGAACTGCTCGTCAGCGAAAGCAAAAGCCAGGTCTTGGTGCTGGTTGATGGTGTAGTCCGGCCCGAGTTCGCGGCACAGTGCCAGGCACCGCTGCATGCCGCGGCCGGGGCCAAGGAAATTGCGGTTTCCGCAGCAGTAGTCGTCCAGACCGGTGGGCGCAAAGGTATCGCCAACGAAGAAGACGCTGCAGTCGCCGTTGTCGACGAGGAGCCCCCCGTGATAGAGCGTCTGTCCCGGCAGATGAAATGCAGTAAGGCGGAACTCATGCCACTGCCACGATTCGCCGTGGCGGACGCGACGCGATACGTGGACTGCGTTTGGCGAGATGCACGGGAGGAGATAGCGATCCGGGTGTTCGAGCACGTCTGCCATGTGCTCGATGCACATCACCGGCTTGGCGAAGGTGTCCACGAAGCGGGGAAGCGAATCGACATGATCATCGTGGTAGTGCGTGACCCAGCACGCGTCCACGCTCGTGATTTCGCCTTTGCCAAGCCACTGTCGCAGCGCGTCGAGCACGGAGTCGTTCCCGCAATCGAGCAACAAGCAGGTGCCCGACCTCGACACAACGGCGAAGCTGGTGGCCGCAACACGGCGCACGAACGGCGGGGGATCGACTTGGGGCGAGGAAACGAGCCGGGCCGGATCGCCCCGCAAATCCTCGAACATCGCGGGAAAATAGTAGTTGATCGCCGTGATCGCCGCGTAGTTGCGCCGGACGGCCTCAATCCGGTCGAGCGTGAGAGCGATGGCCCGCTCCGGATCTTCGATCGCCCTGCCGGACGACGGCACCAGGACATCGACCCGTCGCGCTGCCAGGCCTCCCAGGCTGGCCTGTAGATCGCCTGCTCCTTCCATGAATCCGTGGTAGCCGCACACGATCTCGTTTCGTTCCTGGAGCGAGTGGATGTCGGGGATCTGTCCCGGTCCAGCCAGGAGATCCCCGCAGAAACAGATTGTCTTGCCATCGGTTTCCACCATGTACGAGACGCTCCCACGCGTGGCCCCGGGCGTCTCCACCACCACGATGCGGAAACCGCGCCAGTCAATCACATCCCCGTCCGACACGCTGCGGTGTACGACCAACGGTTCCGCGGGCACCAGCGGCGCCGGTCGGAAATCGTACACATGCCACCGGACCTTCGGGTCGGCCCAGTGCGCCCCCGGGTTCTCCAGCAGAGAGCTCTCCGCGGCCGGTGCGGTCAACTCCGTGCCGGTCGCCTGCAGCGCGTATGCCCCGGCCACGTGTGTGCGACGGTACTGGGTTGCGAGGATCGCATCGACGCGAGCGACGCCGAGCTCGGCGAGCCGGCCGATCGTCACGGAGTCGCAGCAATCGACGAGCAACGCGCGGTCGCCGCTCACAAGCACACCGGTGTTGACTGCGCCGGGCAAGACTCGCACGGAGGAGGCGACGGTGAGAGGGGTGGCGTCAGAGGGTAACATGGCAGTGGTCATGGTAGTAGGCCGCGGCTCAATCGCTGGGCCCCCGGTTGGGTGCGGGCCAGCACCGGACGACCCGGTCCCCGGCGTCGAGCGCAAACACTGCGACGTCCGCATCCACCGTCCGACCCGCGTATGTGACAGGACCCCCGGTGTCGGTGCGCAGGACTACTGCGGCGCTCCCCTTCCCGGTGTCGGCCTCGACCACGCGACAACCTGCCGCATCCCGCAGCTCGGGAAGTGACGGGGGCGGCGCGTCGGAACGGTGCGGGCGCAACACGGTCACGAACTGCGGCGTCCGCATCGGCGCGGCGGTCTTCGCAGTGAGATGCCATTCGGTCAGCTTCACGCGTGGGCGAGGCGGCACGTCGAATCGGTCGGTTACCGAGAGTTGCAGATCGGCGGGAGCCAGGAAAGACGCGCGACACGCCGCCTTGCCACTGACCGTGCGGACATCGTGCGAACCGTTTACGACAATTTCGCTCGGGGAGTGCAGCAACCACTCGAATGCGGACTGTTCCGGGGCCGCCAGGCGATCGATGATCACAATGAGGTCCGGCTTGACGAACACGATGGTCCTGGAGAACCGCTCGAGCGCCTTCCCATAGGCGTCGCCTGCTTCGCCGGTCACCACGTCCAGCCAGTCCGACGTGTGAAAATCGACGATCTTGCCCGTCGCATCGGCCGAGTGCTTCCGCTGTCCCTTGCCGTTCACCAGAATCGAGTTCACCGATTTGGTCTCCCACATCCAGTTCTTGTGGTGGTCACTGCCGTAGTTGTCGCGCCGCCCCGTGCGTATGAACAGGCGTTCACCGAACGCATAGAGAAGAAAGGCGTTCTGTGACTCGTATCCGTGGCTCTGCGTGCCGAACGGACTGCTCTTGAGCATGATCTGCACATTGCGGGCTGCGTCCATCGCGTCCGAGTTGAGCATTGCCTGCCCCGTGCCGCGGAACACACGCGACGACGGCAGGTCAACGGGTGGCGTCGCCTCGACGGACGGCAATGCGCCGCGCACGATGTTGACGTAGTCGTCGCGTCGGACCGGGCCGCCGACGGCGTCGACATACCACTGCCAGTACGGGTTCCGCGCCTGGGCGGCGAGCACGGCCATAAGCTCCCGGTTGTGGTCGGCACGGCGTTGGGCGCACAGGTCGCCGAATCCGCCGCCGCGCGTGCCGGGCGGCTGCAGGTACATGGGATAGTAGCCGATCTTCGAGAAATACGGTTTGCGGTACGCGTCGATGTCCATTGCAGCACGCATGACGTCGGCCCACCACGTGAAACGGCTGATGTAGCTCGACCAATAGCTGACGCCCTCGTGCCAGCCACCGTCGTCATCACTCCACACGGGATACGTGCAGAAGAACACGTTCAGAGCGAACCATGCCCACTGCTCCGCTTCCGGGATCTCGCCCAGGAACGCGATGCCCACCTCGCCGAGGAAATGCCAGGCACGGTTCGAATGGCTGGCGTAAGGCTTCCACAGATGCCGCGGACACAGGTGCGCATACATCTCCTGCCCGCGGGTGCGCATGACCGCCCGGCACATTGCCTTTTCCTCGTCAGTGAGCATGTCGTTCACAAACGTGTAGGTGCGCGAGAAATGGTAGGCATAGGGCATGCCGGCTTCGTCGTTGTAACGATATCCCGTGCTCCCTTTCGGGTTCCATTCGGCCGCCCGCAACAGCAGCGCCCGAGCGGCCTGGCCATAGGCGTCGTTGTCGAACAGCAGTCGACCGAACGCCAGAGTCGCGGCGCCGTCGAGCACACGGATTGTGTACGCGCGGTTCCCCCACCAGATCTTGCGCCATTCCTCGCTGCCACGGGTCACATCGGCCGGATACATCGGCGGCTCATCCGTGGGCGGCGGGTGGGCGAGCAGGCGGTCGCACGTGTCCCGGAACGCTTGGGCTCTCTCCCTCAAGCGTCCGTCGGCAAGCTCGCGCAGCTCGCGAATCTGTTCCGGGCGCACAAACAGCCTGGGATGCGTCGCGGGAATACGGCCGATGGCCTCGGCGCGGGACGGCATGGGCAGCACAACGGCTTCAGCCGGTACGGTGAACGACCTCGTTCTGCTCCAAGGCGAAGCGATGTCTTTGGCGTCGCGATACCGGAAGCGCCAGTACCACGTGCCTGGTTCGAACGGGGTCGGCGGGCAATGGCAGTTGTACTCGATGCTGGCGCACTCGTACGCCACGGTTGCGAAGTCCGCACTGCGGGCGCACTGGAGTTCGTACGCGGTTGCACCAGCCTGCGGCCGCCATGTGAACGCCGCCGGCGTCGTCGCGGAGGTCGCGCCGTCCGCCGGGCGGAGCCCCCACTCGCCGGCTCCCCCGGGAGAGTCGTCGACAGCCAATGGGGCACCCATAGCCGGGCGACTGCCGCCTACCAGAAAGGGCATCATGACAAGGCACGTGGTGAGTAGCTTGGCCGTGGCGGATGTGTGCATCATGGCTCGCCTTCTGCATCCATCCCCATCAACAGAACTCACGGCAATATAGCGGGTGGCCCACACCGTGCAGCAGCGCGCGCGGCGTGCCGGCAAGGCGATTCCGTTCTCAGCGGCTCCGCTGCCGTCCCGGGAACGCCGAGGCCCACCTCGGCAGCTTTCTGAAACCGAGCTGGGGCTCGGCGTTCCCGGGAGAGCTCCCCCTGGGTCACATCTGGCCATGGGGCGTCGGCGCGACATTCTCGATCGGCTCCGATGCGCATACGCTGACCCGCCTCGACTCTGTTCGCGCGGTCTGGGCGTTGGTCGAGTCACTGGGGATCCCGGCCGACCGCATCTGGAGCCCGACGTGCGAACCGTTCGTTGGCGGGCGCTGACGTCGGTCACCACTCCCGGACGATCGCCCGGCGCGACAGGAGCCACCCCGTCTCCGCGGCCAGGGACTGCGCCTTCCGAACGATGCGAGAGGGTACGCTCGGATGGTCGAACGTGAGCACGATCAACGCACTGTCGCCCCACACCAGCATTACACAAGACTCTCGCGCCGGGATGAGGATGCAGTTCGCGTCACCGTCGTTAATGCGCTCGACATAGCTGCGCGAGCGCTTGGCGAGCTGAGCCCCCAGGGCGGCATAGTGGCCCTTCTTCTCAGCCGCCACGCCACAGCCGACGAGGCAGATCCCCTCGTAGTTCGTGACCAAGGCACCCGACGCCGACAGCTTCTCGGCGAAGGCCTCGACGATGCGGCTGAACCCGGCTCGCCCGTCCGCGGGCAGGTCGAGCATGACCTTCAGCCTCTCGTGCCGGTTTGTCTTGGCGTGCAGAGACAGCCCGGTCATCTGACGGAATACGGATGCGCCGATCCCGGGAATGCCGGCGAGCTGGAAGATGTTGGCGAACCGGCCATGGCGCTGGCGGTGTTCGACGATCGCCTCGGCCCGAATCGGGCCGACACCGGGCAATGCCGCCAGCTTCTCGACGTCGGCGGTGTTGACATCCACTCCCAGTGGCGCCTGGTCCAGCCCTCTCTCCACGCCGTCCCAGTCACCGGGGGGTTCGATCGGTGTCGGCGTACGCGTATGCACAGAGCGCGATGCCGCAACGGTATTCGGGGCCTTCGCAGGGCGTGCAGGCGGAGTGACCGGAGGAAGTACGGGCGAGTCCTCTTCCCGCGGCCGAACGGCGACGTCCGCCGCTTCAATGTGTCGCTCCTCTGAGACGTCCTGTGACACCTTGTGCTCCATCCGTGCAACGGGTTCGACCGGAGCCGGGGGTGTCTCGACCGCTTCCTGCGGCCGTCTGCACGGCGTGAAGAGATCTCGCATAGACGAGGCACGTGTGGCTGCTTCGCTGAGCGCCGAACTGGCTTGGAGAAGCTCCGGCGGCATCGCCGCGACCACCTCGCGCAGAGACAGGTCGATGTCCGCATCGGCACCCGCCGCGAGCCAGCCGGCGGGAAGGTCGTCAGCCAGGGACGCGGCGCTCAGACGCACACGCCCGTGCGACAGCTGCTCTACGAGGTCCAGGCGGTCCACGTGCAGCTTGGCATCAGGGAAACCCGAGGCCTGCCAGAGGGGGCCGCGCAGATGCTCCGGAAGACCTGCCAGGGCGGCTCTGCACGGGATCGGGACATCGTTCTCCTCGTTCCGCAGCATGGCCTGGATGGCTTGAAACTCCTCCAGCACGCTCCCCATGTTCATGTCGTCATCCTCGATCGGCTCCGCGAGTGCGACGGTTGCCGCCGGGGGGACGGGCGCAACAGACGGAGGCAGAGAGAACGGGGCCGGGGCCGGCTTGCGTATGGTTGCCGCCGGCGACGGCGTTACCGCACCGTTCCGTTGGCGCCATCGGTCGATCAGGTTTGACAGGTTCATCGTGGAGCTCCTTTCCGTCTACTGAGTCGTCGGCCTCACGGCTGAACGAGAACATCATTCCGTTCGGATGTTGAGCACCGGACGTGCCAACCACGCCATCCCGCGAGTTGGCACCGTTGATGCTCGACTCTTGGCGAACTGAACAACAGCATGCAGGGCCGGCATGGCGTCCCGACGCCGAGACCGGCCGGAGTAACAGAGACTACCCGGGTGACCGCGGAGGAAGATCATGGCCTTCATCAATTACGGCTCTCGCGAAATACAGCTGAAGATCGTCTACTACGGCCCGGGGCTGTGTGGCAAGACGACCAACCTGCAGATCATTCACGAGATGATCAGCCCGCAGAGCAAGGGGGATCTGACGTCTCTGGCCACGGCCCAGGACCGGACGTTGTTCTTCGACTTCATGCCCTTGGTGGCGGACGTGATAGCGGGGTTCAAGACGCGGTTCCAGATGTACACCGTGCCGGGCCAGGTGATGTACAACATGACGCGGCGACTGGTATTGCGCGGTGCCGACGGGGTGGTCTTCGTGGCCGATAGTCAATGGCCGAAGATGGAAGAGAACGTCGAGAGCTTCGCCAACTTGGAGGAGAACGTCCGTTTGCAGGGCGATTCGCTTGACACGCTTCCCTACGTTCTGCAATACAACAAACGCGACTTGAACGACGTCGCCCCGCGCAACTACCTGGAGTTCCTGCTGAACAACCGAGCGGAGCGACAGCTGAGTTTCGAATCGACCGCAACACGAGGCGAGGGCGTGTTCGAGACGCTCAACGCGGTTGCCAGGCTTGTATTGGATCGGTTCATCACCACGCACACCGGCCGGGAGCGCCAACCCCGGGAGCTCGTTCTGGTCTGAGCCCATCGGAAACCCCCGGAAGGGAAGGCGAAGAATGGCCTACACACTCACACCTCAACACGTAGACAAGCTCCACCGGATTCTGGACGACCTGTTGGTTCAGTCCGAGGCCGAGGGCTGCCTCGTATGCGATCAAGCGGGACACGTACTTGATCACGCGGGTCTTGCCACGCAGTCCCCGCAACTCCTCTCGGCCCTCGGCGCCGGCGTCTTCGCCGCCACCGGCGAGCTGGCGCGTCTACTTGGGGAAGGTGAGTTCAGCATCGTGCTGCACGAAGGGAACCGGAAGAGCATCCTGATGTGCGCGGTTAGCGAAGAGGCCCTGATCACGGTCATCTTCTCCGACAGCGCCAGCGTCGGGATCGTCAAGCTCTACGCCCCGACGGCCGCCGCTTCTGTTCGCGGCGTCTTGGAAGAGGCCCGCGAGGCCGGCATCTACGCCGAGTCCGAGACCGCTGCCTTCGTGCTGAGCGACTCGGACGCAGTCTTCAAGCTTGCCGAACCCGCAGCCGTACCCTCGTGAGCATCGTCGCCGGATCATCGGGCGTGGGGAGAAGCGCACGCGAATACCCAAGCACCCAAAGACCCAAAGACCCAAGGGACCATCCCCACGGGCGTGGGGAGAAGCGCACGCAAATACCCAAGCACCCAAAGGCCCAAAGACCCAAGGGACCATCCCCACGGGCGTGGGGAGGAGCGCACGCAAATACCCAAGCCAGACTTCTTGATCTGGCGGAATCACTGATGGTACCGAGTCGTGTGCGTCGAGGGCGGGTGGATAGTAGGCCGCACGGCCCCCGGGCGGCTGGGAGG
>JGI10211J34971_10001321_pt1 | contig 20652 bp, 16 predicted proteins | sample Etolagsediment_FD_34971 | JGI IMG/M metagenome (IMG submission 34971)
CCTCGCCTGCCCTGAGGCCGGTCACCGGCTTGGCGAGAGCCAGTCGCAGTTCGTCGTCACCCAACTTCGGCAGGTAGGCATCTTCGGTGGCGAGCCAGCAGGCGACATAGGTCGCGTTCTTGCCCTCGATCAGTTCGGACAGTGGGTGGTGTGCCGTGACGCGGTGTGCCGTCTGCGCAAACTCGCGCTCGAAACCGATCTTGGGGACCATCCCCGTGTCTTTGAACATCCCTGTTTCGATGATCGCCAAGCCCTTCTCCGCAGCGGCTTCCCTGAAGAATTGTGCAGCTGTCTTCCCTTGCTTGACCGTCGCTGTATCGTCGTCTCCCGGAGGCGACGGAGGCTCGTATTTGCCCTCTTCGAGCTTCTCGTACGCGAGATCCGCAAAAGCCATCGCCTTCTTCCTGGCTTCTTCCTTGACCTTCTCGTCGAGTAGCGTGTCCCGGATTTCCTTCGCCACGTCTTCCAGAGGCCGCCCGGTCCGCTTGTCTTCCACTTTGATCAAGTGATAGCCGAATCTGGACTCGACGATCTCGCTCAGCCCGCCGGGCTCCAACGCGAATGCGGCCTTCTCGAATGGCGGAACCATCGCTCCCTTGCCGAAATACCCCAGGTCTCCGCCCTTTGCCCCACTGCCCGTGTCCTCGGAATGCTCCTTGGCCAACGCCGCAAAATCGGCACCCTCGACAACCTGCTTGCGGATGTCTTCGAGTTTCTTCTTGAGTTCCGCCTTCTTCTCGTCATCCATGCCCTCGGTCTTGAGCAGGATGTGCCGGGCCTTCACCTCTTCCTTCGCATACTCCTCCGGATGCGCCTCGTAGTAGGCCTTTACCTCTTCGTCGGTCACTTCCGCCTTGATGGCATCGTGCTTGAATTCGACCGTCACAACCTGCTTCTTGACCGGTTCGAAGTACGGTACGAGGAAGTCGTCGACTTGCTGCTCGAACGCGGCCAGCGTGTCCCGCTTGTCCTCGGGTGTGATGTCGTCGTCGTCCCAGACCTCCCGCTGATACTCCGTCTTGAGATCCTCGGGTGTCTTGTCGGCGAGCTTTTCGCGGAGAGGTTCGACTTTCTCCTGATAGTAGGTCTTGGCCTTTTCCGCCGTGAGAATACTGATGATTTGCTGCTTTGTCTCCTTGTCCACCTCCGTGGGAGTTTCCCCCGCGATCGTCTCGAGCAGGGCGCCGACATAGAAGGTCTCACCGTCGCGGATCGGATCAGTGTAGGGATCTGCGTCTGTGACGGCATACGCGCGGTGTTTGAAAACGCGGCATGGGCCGAGGTTGGGGATGGGGCCGTCTTTGCCGAATGGTCCGCTCTCCTTGACTGTCAACTCCATCTCCTCCGCAACTCCACTGAACACGTCAGCTGCGGCCTTCTCCGGCGCCGCCTGGCGCGCCTCGGCGAGCTTAGTACAGAAGGCATCGGCGTCCCCGCGAGCCGCGTCCGCCATCTTGCGTCGGCGCAATTCAAAACCGATCTGGGCTTTCACCTTCTCGTACGTCTTGCTCTGTCTTTCGTACCTCTCCTTGTTCTCTTCGTAGTACGTCTTCTGTTCCTCTTCGGTGACCTCGGCCTCCTTGGTGTGGGCGCTGAGGGGGAACAACACGGCGCGGATGCGTTTCTGGTCTGGAAGCGGCAGTTCCTCGCGGTGCGCGTCAAAGTAGGCCTGGATCTCCTCGTCGTTCGGGTCGATCGACGCTTCTTTCATCATGTCCGACGAGTGCACGTTGGCGTGTTTGATCACGAACTCCTCCTCGGACTGGTCGAACTCGGCCCTGACTTCGGCGGGCGATACGAACACACCCGCCGTGGCCTCGGCTTCGAGCCGCTCGATCATGATGTTCTCCCGCACCATCTGATCGAACCGTTCGACGGACATCCCACGCCTGGAGAGGACGTTATTCTTATACTGAACGAACAACTCTCTGCTGAAGCGTTTCGTCTTCGGATCCATGAAGAGGTTCATGTCCTGGATGGCATCAGCGACCTCCTCGTCGCTCACATCGTCGAGCCCGCGCTTCTTCGCTTCGTGTATGCCCCTTATCCGCCGCAAGGTGTCGTTGATCCACATCTGGAAATAGCGGTTGTCGCTGCTGTAGCTCATGCGCCAGCGTACGAACGTACTGATGTCCGAGGCAGTCATCTGGTCGAGGAACTCGTCGGGGTCGATCTTCTTGCCATACATCGTGCCGACCTCGCGGACGCGACGGTCGTCCTGTCCGCGCCCCCAGGTGGATCGGCCAGGTCCATAGAAGAAGACGAAAGGCAGGATGATGATGACGGCGATGACGAGACCGGCCGTCTTGGCGTGCTTCACACAGAAACGGTTGACGTGGGTGATGAACATCTTCTCAGCCTTTCGCTCGGTATGAGTGGCGTCCGCGGTTCCGCTATGGCGATTGAGCACAGAACGACGAGATTCGCAAAAGCTTATAAAATAAGACGCGCGCCGTCGATTGCCAGAGCAATGTCAGTACGAGAAGGCGGGGGGAGAGGGACGGGCGGGGGAGGAGACGCTCAGGAAGGCAACGCGTCGTCCAGAACGCGGCGCATACCGACGGCTATCTCATCAAGGTTGAACGGCTTACGCAGCAGCACGTCACGACCGGCAACAAAGCTGTGCTGTTCGATCAGACCGGCGGGATAGCCGGAGGCGTAGAGCACTTTGAGCCCCGGTCGTATCACCTGAAGTTCATTGGCCAATGTGATGCCGTCCATATCGGGCATGACTACATCGGTGAACAGAAGGTGGATATCGCCAGCGTGGTCGCGTGCAATCCTCAACGCGCATTCCGGTGAATCGGCTTCGAGAACGGTGTACCCGAGTTTTCTGAGCATGCGGACGCCGACGTTCCGGACCGGTTCATCGTCCTCGGTCACCAGTACTGTCTCGGTCCCGGTAGGGATCGCGCTTCGCATGTTGTTGGCAGCCTTGGGCGATGCCTGTTGACTGAGTTCGGGCAGATAGACCGTGACGGCCGTGCCTTTGCCTGGCTGGCTCTGCACGGCTACATGTCCGCCGTGTTGCCGGGTGATGCCGTAGACGGTGCTCAGCCCGAGCCCCGTGCCGTTGCCAGGACCTTTGGTCGTGAAGAATGGCTCGAACATGTGAGCCAGCGTGTTCTCGTCCATGCCTTCACCGGTGTCACTGACTTTGATCGTGACATAGGGACCGGGCCGCAGATCCGTGATCTCGCGGAAGAGCTTCTGGTCATGCTCATCCAGTCTTGTTGGGGCAGCCGAGATCGTCAGGTCTCCGCCTCGAGGCATGGCGTCGCGAGCATTGACGACCAGGTTGAAGATGACCTGCTCTACCTGACTCACGTCGACACGCGCCAGTAGTTGGTCTGGATGGACGTCGATGTGGAGGCGGACGTCTTCGCCGATGAGGCGGGCGAGCATGCGTTGGAGGCCAAGTACGATCGTGTTGAGGTCGGCCGTCTTGGGGACGAGTGGCTGTCGGCGGGAGAATGCCAGCAGTTGTCGTGTGAGGGCACTGGCACGCGTGGCGGCATCGAGTATGTCTGCCAGGTCTCCTTGGGAGGGGATGTCGGCGTCCAGATCGTCTTTGATAAACTGTGCACTGTTGAGGATGACCATCAGCAGGTTGTTGAAATCGTGAGCAACACCCCCCGCGAGTTTGCCAACGGCTTCCATCTTCTGCGACTGGCGCAGTTGGTTCTCGAGCATGAGCTCCTGGGTGATATCGCGTTGAACCGCTACGTAGCTGACGATTTCCCCGCTGGAGCCGTGGATGGGAGAGATCGTTGATTCCACTTCGATGGTCTGTCCGTCTTTGCGCGTGTCTGTCAAGCTGCCGCGCCACACGTGGCCTTGGCGGATCGTATGCCACATCCTCTCGTAGAAGCTCCTGTCGTGTCGACCGCTCTGGAGGATACTCGGCCGAGAACCGACGGCTTCGGCCCGGGTGTACCCAGTGATGGTCTCGAAGGCGGGGTTGACGTACTGGATGACACCGTCCGGATCGGTCACCATGACCGCTTCGGCAGCGTTCTCCACGGCTTCTGCCATGCGTCGTCGCGCGGCCTCCTCGTCGCGTCGTTTGAGTGCGGTACCAAGCGTCCCCGCGGCGGCCTTGAGTACGTCGATATCGCCCTCGGTCCAGAGGCGTTCGCGCTCACAATCCCCGAAGCCAATAAACCCCCACCACTCACTGCCGGCGAATATGGGCACGGCGGCCACCGACAGGATGTCCTGCGACATGAGTATCGTCCTCTCCGCTTTCGGCAGGTCGCGGACCAATCCAAACACGCTGTCCCCGCGCGCCAACAGCGTGCGCCAGCGTGAGAAGCCGGATTCGTCGTAGGGGAGATCCTGCAGTTGGCGACGTCCGGCTGCCGTCCGGCTGCCGTCGGCAGGCCACTCGTGAGCCAGACTCGCCGCCAAGGGGCTGTCAGGATCTTCGGCGTTGTGGAACACATAGACCCGGCTGGCCTCCATCGCTTCGCCGAGACGTTCCAGCACGGAGTAGATGTGTTCTTCCCAGTCGTTGGCGTGGACAAAGCTGTTAGCCGCATAGGCCACTGCGCGCAGGACGCCCTCGCGTCGGCGGAGTTGGCGTTCCGCGGCTTTGCGTTCGGTGATGTCATAGGCCATGCCTTCCACGCACACGACGTTACCGCCACCGTCGAACACGGGGGACTCAATCACCTCCAGATTCCGCGTCGATCCATCCCTGTGCCTCACGGAGAGCTCGAAGCGGGGCTGCCGCAGGCCCTCCGTGCTGAGGTCTGCGTGCCGTTGCCCGTCGCGGTTGACCGGGCTTGCCGTGAGGAGCCGTGAATAATGGCACGCCAACTCGTCCGGCGCATAGCCAAGGACGCCGGCAACAGAGGGGCTGAGAAAGGTGAAGCAACCATCCCTGTTTCGAGCAAAGAAGAAACACCTGTCGGGAAGGCGCTCGATCAGCCGTCGGTATCTGTCCGTCGGTGCATCTTGCGACCTGGTCGTCCCGAAGTTGTCCACGGCGGAACTGAATGCGGCAGGGGGGGCGGACTGGGCGTCTGTTTTCATGACTAAGACGTCTCTGCCAAGGAGATTGTCAGCCTGCGGTATGGCGTCCGGTTGCGTATTACGTGCATTCGTCAGCATGTACTTTTTCTACGCAACTTCAGTGCCAATGGTGTTAGCAGGAGCCGGCCACACGGACATTGGGCATTGCTCAGCTTTCGGGGGCGCCGGGCACTCGGGGCGCACGATCAACATTTGGTTGTCGGGATGGCGACGAGGCCCGCGATGTTCTGCAGCAGGGCTTCGCGTCGCATGGGCTTGGCCCACACGGCCACGACTCGGGGATGCTCCCTGGCCCCCTTCAGTTGGGCGCGGGCTGCGGCGCTCAGCACCGCGATTCGCGGACATGTGCCGTCGTCCGTCACTCGATCCAACAGGTTGAGGGCCGTCCCGTCGGACAGATCGAAGTCGGTTATCACCAGGTCATAGGTGTTTCCACGGATGCGGTCCGTGGCGTCGAGCACTGTTCCAGCCGAGTCACATGAGTAGCCGGCGGCTTCGAGGAGACTCACGGTCAGGGTCCGCAGTGTTGTGTTGTCTTCCACAATGAGGATCCTGCAATGGCGTGTCTTGAGTCGGCTTATGTCCACGTGGCATCTGCCTCTGTCCTGGACGCTGCCGCTGGGGGCGCAGCGGACCAATGGCATCGTTGGCTTTTATTCTGAGTCTCCGCAATGAACATGCCAATGGGGTGGTGACGGACTGTGTTGTGGTTGTCTGGCGTGCGGCGCCCCAACTGTGTGGCGCAGGTAGTCGGGGCCAGCCCGTTGTGTTATGTTCCCAGTCTCCAAGTCATGGACGCCGCGTCGGCCTCGGGCGTGGGGTCACACCGTTCATTCTGATGAGGCCAGAGGAGTGACCGTGGGATGAAAAGTGCGTTCGAGCTTGCGATGGAACGGTTGGGTGGCGGATTGCGGGAGTTCACCGAAGAGCAGAAGGAGCGATTGGCCGAGGTGGATCGTGTCTACGACGCCAAAGCTGCCCAGGCCAGGCTGAACGCCGATCAGAGGCGTGCGGAGGCCGCCGGCAACCGAGAGATCGTGGGGCAGGTCCAGGACGATTTGGCCACGGAGATTGCGTCGATCGAGAGCAAGAGGGAACGGGAGAAGGAACGTCTTCGTGGGGAGTTCGGAGAGGGGAATTGATCTCGACAGGCGCAACGTGCTTTCCTCAGCAGTGAACCAGAGCGTATACCTCGACTGTGCCGCCGCCATGCCCGTACGTCGGGAGGTGGCGGAAGCACACGCAGAGCTCTGTCGGACGTACGTCGCCAACCCCCACGCGACGAGTCGGGAAGGGGCTCTGGGTCGTCGTGCCATACTGCGTGCCGAGAGGGAGTTGCTGGCGCTGTTGGATGTGCCGCAGGACCAGGCGGACGTGGTGTGGACAAGCGGCGGGACGGAGGCGAACAACCTGGCCTTGATGGGGTCGGCCGCGACATCCGCAGCCCCGGTCATGGCGGTTTCCGCAACAGCACATCGGTCGCTTCTGGCACCATGCGAGGAGTGCGCCAGGAGGGGAGGGCGCGCATTGCGGCTGCCTGTCCTGGTAGACGGCACACTCGATCTCGATCGCTGCACCGAGATAGTTTCGGCGGACACGCGGGCAGTTGCTGTCTGTCATGTCAACAACGAGACAGGAGCGTTGCACGATCTGGACACTATTAACCGTTGGCTGCGCCGTTCTGCGCTAGCGGCCACGTTCATCGTTGACGCTTGCCAGAGCGTCGGCAAGGTCCCCATACCGTGGCGAACAGCGGGTGTCGACTTGCTGACGTTCGGTGGGAGGAAGATCGGGGGGCCTGCCTCCGTGGGAGCGCTGATCGTGCGAAGGGGTGTGGATCTGCAACCGATTATGTTCGGTGGCGGCCAGCAGCGCGGCTTGCGTCCCGGCACGATGGACACGGTGGGTGTTCTCGAACTCGTCATGGCTCTCCGGCTCGCCCGCGGAGAGCGCGATGCGGAGGTCGCCCGAATCGGCCACCTGAACAGCCATATTCGCCAGAGGCTGCTGTCCGATCCGGAATTGCGTTGCGTTGTGCTGTCCCCGGAGTCTGCGTCGCCTTATATTCTGACCGTTTCGTTCCCGGGCTACGAGGGCGCCGTGTTGATGCGCCTTCTGGCCGAACGTGGCGTGACCGTGGCGACCGGCAGCGCGTGCAGCGCCGAGTCGCGCGAGATCAGTCACGTGCTGGCCGCCATGGGATGTGACGAACATGTTGCCCGTGGTGCGTTGCGCATCAGCTTTGGCTGGCACAGCGTCGCGGACCACGTGGATGTTTTTGTCGACGAACTGATTCGGGTCCTTGGCGACTACTGACTCGGTTTGCCATCTGCAAGAGTTCCTTCATGAAGAGACAGGAAGACGCCGTCATTCTCGGTAACAGGCGCCGCCAAGGCGACTATTTTCAGATTGACCTGGTCGTGCCGGCGATCTCGTCGGTGGTTCAGCCCGGTCAATTCGTCCACGTCCGGTTCCCCGATTTCGCGCATCGACTCATGCGTCGGCCTTTCAGCGTATACGATGTGGGCCCTGATTCCGGACGGCTCAGTATTATCTACAAAGTAGTAGGCGAGGGCACACGGCACCTCAGCAACCTGTCTGCCCGCCAGTCGGTGAACGTTCTGGGGCCGCTGGGCGTCGGTTTCACGGCTCCGGAGCCCGCGAGCAGTCCCATCATCGTTGCCGGTGGCTACGGGTGTGCGGCGACCTACCTGCTGGCGAAGCGCAGTGCGTCCCCCTGTCGGTGTCTGCTTGGAGGACGTTCTGCCGGCGATATCCTGTTGGCCGAGGAGTTCAGGAACCTTGGATGCGTAGTGGAGGTGTCGACAGACGATGGGTCGCTGGGGCACAAGGGGGTGGTGACGGATCTGCTGAGCAGGGCTCTGGACAGCGATCCCGTTGCGCCGCAAATCTACGCGTGCGGACCGAACCCGATGCTCAAAGCTGTGGCCGACATTGCCCTTGGCCGGGGGCTGGATGCGGAGATCAGCCTCGACCATGCCATGTGCTGCGGCGTGGGGGCGTGCTTTGCGTGCGTGCTGAGAATGAAGGCCGATACGCCCGAGGGATGGGAGTACGTACGGACATGTCTCGACGGACCGGTTTTCAAGGCCGGCCAGGCGTATTGGTAGAGACGGACGAACGGAAGAACGGAACGACGGAAGGACGCGACACGAACAATGGAAAAGCTGATCGAGAAGGCTGCGGTCCTCATCGAGGCCCTGCCCTATATCCAGCAGTTCCGCAATGCCGTCGTGGTGGTGAAGTTCGGCGGCAGTGCGATGGAAGACCCGAAGTGCACGCACAGCGTACTGCGGGACATCGTGTTCATGGAATGCGCCGGCATGAAACCCGTGATCGTCCACGGCGGCGGCAAGGCGATCAGTGCACAGCTCAAGTCCGAAGGTGTCGAGACGCGTTTCATCAGCGGCTTGCGCTACACGTGCGACCGGACCATCGACGTCGTCGATCGTGTGCTGCACGATGATGTGAATGCTGGCTTGGTCGCCGGGATGGAGAAACACGGTGGCCGTGCGCGGCCCGTCTCCGGCAAGTCCGTCCTGCGGGCAGAGAAGATCGTAGGCCAGTCGGGAGACGACGGCAAGCCGGTCGACCTGGGGTTCGTCGGGCGCGTGATCAACGTGGACACCGAGTCGATCCAGTGGACGCTGAATCGTGGCGAAGTGCCGGTGATAACCCCCGTGGCTCGGGACATGGGCGGGCAGGCGTACAATGTGAACGCCGACATGGCCGCGTGCCGGATCGCGGCCGAGCTCAAGGCCCAGAAGCTCGTGTTCCTGAGTGATGTGCCGGGGATATTGCGCAATCCGCAAGACGAGGCTTCGCTCATCTCCACGATCCGCTGCGTCGACGTGGACGGCTTGGTCTCATCCGGTGTGATCTCCGGCGGAATGGTCCCCAAAGTGCGGAGCGCAGTGGAAGCGCTGGGGGAGGGCGTCGGGAAGGTACACATGATCGACGGGCGCGTACTCCACGCACTCCTGCTGGAGATCTTCACCGTCGAGGGCGTGGGAACACAGATCGTGCACTGACACGAGTAACAGAAGCAGAAGGCACCATGATAGCTGTAGTTGATTACCGTGCGGGGAACCTGACCAGCGTGATGACTGCGCTGCGGTACCTCGACCACGACGCCGTCCTCACCGACTCACCGTCCGACGTCGCCGCCGCCGAACGCATCATTTTTCCGGGCGTCGGTGCCGCGGGTGAGTCCATGGCCAACCTGCGCGATCTTGGCCTGGCAGACGCCATCAGGGACGGCGTTGCCTCGGGCAAACCGTTCCTGGGTATCTGCGTGGGGTTCCAGATCCTGTTCGATCACAGCGACGAAGATGGCGGCACGGAGTGTCTGGGCATCTTGCCTGGTAACGTCGTGCGGTTTGCCGAGAACATGACAGAAGGCGACAGTCGGCGCTCCCTGAAAGTGCCGCAGATGGGCTGGAACGAAGTGCGCTTCCGCGGATCACATCCCGTGTGGGACGGTGTTCCCGCCGGAAGCGAGTTCTACTTTGTACATTCTTACCACCCCGTGCCGCCGGATGAACTGGTGTGCGGGGAGACCACGTACGGCATCGTGTTCGCCAGTGCCGTTGCCCGTGAGAACCTCGTCGCCTGCCAGTTCCATCCGGAGAAGAGTGGTCGCCCGGGATTGTGCCTACTCGATAACTTCTGTCAGTGGTGTCCCTGACGTTGCCAAACGGACCTGAATCATGCTCAGCAAACGCATCATCCCATGCCTGGACGTCCGAGACGGTCGGACCACCAAGGGCGTCAAGTTCAAGAACAACGTGGACATCGGCGATCCGGTGGACATGGCCCGTTACTACTATGAAGAGGGAGCCGATGAGCTCGTATTCTACGACATCACTGCGTCGGCGGAGGGGCGCGGCATCATGCTTGACGTCGTGCGTCGCGTGGCGGCGGAGATTTTCCTGCCGTTCTCGGTCGGCGGGGGGTTGCATTCGCTCGACGACATGCGGGCCGTGCTCCTTGCCGGTGCGGAGAAAGTGAGCGTAAACACAGGCGCCGTGCGGAATCCGCAGATCATCGAAGAGGGCGCCAAAGCGTTCGGCAAGCAATGTATCGTGCTGGGGATGGACGCGCTTCACGTGGGCAAGTCCGAGCAGATCCCGTCAGGATATGAGGTGGTTACGCACGGCGGCAGGAAATCCACCGGGATCGACGCGCTCGAATGGGCGCAACGGGCGGAACGGTTGGGGGCCGGCGAGATCTGCCTCAACTCCATCGATGCGGACGGTACACAGAGCGGGTACGAGCTGACGTTGACGCGGTTGATCTCGACCAACGTACAGATCCCGGTCATCGCGTCCGGCGGAGCGGGAGAGCCGCAGCATCTGGCGGACGTCCTCTCGGAGGGATGCGCGGACGCCGCGCTTGTGGCGTCGATGGTACACTTTGGCGGGTACTCGGTCCGTTCCCTGAAGGACTTCCTTCACGGACAGGGGGTCAAGGTCCGCATGACGTGGTGAGTTGGCAACTGCCGTTCAACGGCGTCGCCGCATAGGAAGGAGCAATCCACCGTGCCTGCTGTCAAGCCTGCCAAGTACACGCCCGGAGAGATGATCGTGCTCTGCGGAGTCGGTCTCGCGAGTGCTTTCCTCTACGCCGGTTTCTATTTCCCTGACCCGCACTTCATGATGCAACAGGGCCGTAGGGCCCTCCTCCTCCTGTTCGCTCTTCGCCTGGGACTGCCGTGCGTTGCACTGTTTGTGCTGGGGCTCAATCACCAGGTCAAGCGTGGTCGTCTGAAGACAGCACACGTCGTGTTGCTGGTCGTGGCTCTGTTGCTGGGGGGCATCGTCTGTTACCCCGTTCTGGCCCTGGTACATGCCAGGTCCTTCAAAGCCGGACTCAGCCAATACCATCCATACCTGCAGCTTGCGCCCCATGACGCGGACCTCAAACCGGGTGAGAAAGGGGACGAGATGCGCGTGTTCTGCCTGGGCGGATCGACCACCGAGTTCACGGACAGCAAAGGGAAAGGCTGGCCCGTTCGCCTGGAAGGAGAGCTCCGCGCCCGACTTGGAACAGAACACCTGCGCGTCTACAACCAGGGCAGGCAGTGGTACACCACGTTGCACACGTTGATCAACTACCAAACGAACCTGCGCCAGCACAAGCCGGACGTCGTGATCGTGATGCACACGATAAACGACCTGCTTCACAATGCCGACTTCTCGTATTTCAGCGGCGGCCGATTCCGCCAGGACTACGGACACTTCCATGGTCCCGTGTCGCGCATGGTGAGACGTCAGGGCCTGCCGGCGGCCGCGGTGTCCGCCCTCGGCTCGCTGTGGTACCACGAGGAACGACGTGTGATTGACGAGCCCGGATTCCGCGGGGAGAGACCTTTCGCGCAGAACCTGAACACGCTGATCGACCTGGCACAGGCAGATGGCGCCAGGGTTGTCCTGATGACTCAGCCGTCCCTCTACGCGGAGACCGCAAGCGACGACGTGAGGAAGGCACTCTACATGCTGAATGTGGAGGCTGTCGGCCCAGACGCCAAGTGGAGCTACGAGACCGCCCGCCGCGGCTTCGTGCGCTACGGCGAGATCATCCGGCAAGTGGCGCAGGAACGCGATGTAACGCTGATCGATCTCGAGCAGAGCATCCCGAGAACACTTGACTTTTTCTCCGACGACGTGCATTACACCGACAAGGCATTCGACGTGATCGCGTCTGCCGTCGCATCCGTACTCGTGGATAGCGGCGTCGTTGTCGGAGTCGCCCCTCTGCCTGCTGAGGACGCCCGGGAGTAAGCGTCCGTCGGCGACGTTGCTTCCCGTTGACCGGCATTCTCTTCCTCTTGTCTGCCCGAGACAAGGCGGTCCGCCATAGGCCGCATGCGGTGCCTCGACGGTGCGGGTGGCCTTATCATCTCGACGTTTGCACCGTTGGCACGGTGTCTGCGACATTACCAGTACGCCGTAAGCCGTCCAAACCAATACACGCGTTGTGGAATCCATCACATGGCGCTATCTTCAGTAGTGCAGGATAGGCGAACCAGGGAGAAGCCGTCACTACCTACTCGCTCATCCATCCCCGGAGCGTCGCGTGGTGCGCGGAGCACCCGAACCGCAGGAACGGAGTCCGTGATGCCTACTGCTTCCGGTCAAGGGGCCGACATGCGTCAGTCTCAGGTCTACAGTCCGGACCTGCAGCAGCAACAGACGATGACGCACCAGCAGATCCAGTCCCTGGAGATGCTGGCCGCACCGGCCATGGAACTGTACCCCATGATCCGGGAGGAGATGGAGAAGAACCCGTTGCTCGACGTGGAGTCGTCCGAGGAACCACGGGAACTGCTCGAGGAATCGTCCACGGAGGACCCGACCGGCACTGAAGAGGATGAGTGGATCGAGAAGTTGCTTGAATTGGATGGTCGCTTCCAGTCGCTTCCACCCGCTCCTCGTCAAGCCACGCCGGACGAAGACGAACGTCGCAGGCACTACTTCGACTCGATTGCGGTTGAGAGGAGTCTCAGGGAAGACGTGGAGGCGCAATTGAGCTTTCTCGACCTGTCAGCGGACATGCGGGAGCTGTGTGAGTTGATCGTATCCGGAGTGGACGACGAGGGCTACCACACGTCACATCCTGCCGATCTGGCCATGGCCACAGGGGAGAGCATGGAGACGGTGGAGAAGGCCATAGGCATCGTGCAGTCCCTGGAGCCAGTGGGCGTTGCTGCCCGAGACTTGCGTGAGCGCTTCCTGATCCAATTGGCACGCAAAGGGATGGAGGACACGCTTACGTACCGAGTCGTGGCCGAACACTTGGACGACATCGGCAACAACCGGCTTCCTACATTGGCGCGCAAATTGCACCTGCACGTCGATGAGTTGGAGGCGGTTGTTCAGGACGTCCGGCAGTTGACTCCTTTCATCGTGGCCGATGAGCACACGCTGCCCGACTATGTCCAGGAGGAGGGTGTGGTCGAGGAGAAGTCCGGCAGGCTGGAAGTCCGAATGAACGCTTCGTGTCTTCCGCACCTGCGACTCAGTAACCACTACAGGCAGCTCCTGGGTGATCCATCGACGCCGCCCGACGTCAGGGAGTACATTCGGCGCAAGACCCAGGCCGCGGCACATGTGATCGGCAGTCTTGCGCAGCGCCAGACGACTTTGGAGCGCATCATCCAGACTATTGTCGACGTACAGGGGGAGTTCTTCCGCTATGGTCGAGAACACATGAAGCCTCTGACCATGGGACAGGTGGCCGACAGGATCGGCGTGCATGAGACAACCGTGAGCCGAGGCGTGGCCGGCAAGTACGTTCGTTGCCGACACGGCCTGATCCCGTTGAAGGACTTCTTCACGGCCGGATACGAGGACGAGACCGGCAAAACAGTATCGAATACAGTGGTCAAGGAGAAGATCCTGGCTCTCGTGAAGGGGGAGGATCCCAAAGCCCCACTGTCAGACGTGCGGATCGCGGATGAGTTGGAACGGCAAGGCCTGAAAGTTGCCAGGCGGACGGTCACCAAGTACCGCGAGGCAATGAAGATACTCCCCTCGAACAAGCGTCGTCGCTATTGGTGACCCGTCGCTATCCCGCTTCTTCGCCGGAGGCGACATGCTCAACGCTCCCGGATGCGGGGCGACATGGTACAACCGGGTCGCCTGTGATTCGGCGCGCAAAGACCGCCGTCGCCGGCTGGCAACGGCGATATCCATGGCTACCGTATTGACACGCTTGCGATCGGAGTTGGTCAGAGATCGCGCTACTGTTGCGCTGGACGAAGGCCCGCGGGTATGGAAGGGACACGAGATTGGCGACAATCCTGGTAGTCGATGACGAACGCATGGTTCGAAGCCTCGTTGTGTCGATCTTGAGGCAGGCGGGGCACGATGTTCTCGAGGCCTCGAACGGCGTCGAGGGACTCGATGTGCTGACCAAGTCTCCCGTGGATCTGGTCATCACCGACATCATCATGCCCGAGAAGGACGGCGTGGCGACTGTTCGCGACATCAGGTGCAGCTACCCGGACACCAAGATCATCGCCGTTTCCGGTGGCGGCATCAATGCATCAGACTACTACCTGGGCATGGCCAGGTCGGCGGGGGCCGACGTGGTGCTGTCGAAACCCATCATGGCTCCCCACCTGTTGGCCGCGGTGATGGAGCTGCTTGCCGAGAGCTGAAGACCGAGCCTTCCCCTCGCTGATGACGGCTGCGTTTGGCGTATACACCATGTCCGAGACTGCACACTCCAGTGTCTTGGTGATCGACGACGAGCCTGTGATACGCGGGATCCTCGGCAACATCCTCGAGCAGGAAGGGTACGAGGTGCGTTCCGCGGGAGATGGCGAGACCGGGCTGGCGATGGTGGCGGAGTCGCCTCCCACTGCGATCGTCCTGGATCTGGGATTGCCGGGGATAAGCGGCATCCAGGTCCTCGAGAAGCTGAGGCCACAACCGGATGACCCCTACTCCGTGATCGTGCTCACGGGCGGGAGCGATGAAACCATAGTCGGCACGTGTTACAGCCTCGGGGCGAGCTATTTCCTGCGCAAACCCCTCGATCGTTTCGAGCTGCTCGGGGCCGTCCGCAATGTCGTGGCACTGAAAGACGCGTTCGCGGCACGCGCTGAAACCGAGCGTCTGCTTCAGGATTCCCGAGCACATCTTGAGGATCTGGTCAGGACGAGGACGGCTGAGGTCGTGGAAACCAACCTACGCCTGAAGGCGGAGATCGCCCACCGGGAGGAGACAGAGACGCGGCTGAAGCGACGCCAGGAAGTGCTCGACGCCATCAGCGTAGCAGCCACCGAGTTCCTTGGGGGGGCCGTGTGGGAGGAGAATACCGACGAGATTCTGGCGCGTTTGGCCCGTGCCATCGACGTGTCCCGGATGTACATCTTCGAGAAACGTGGGTCGGAGGACGAGCGACTCGAACCGCTCCGTTACTACGAGTGGCATGAGCCCGGCTGCGGCGTGGGTGCCGACGCGGCCACTCAAGCGTCCTACCCACCCGCAGAGGCGATCACGCCCGAGGTGAAGGCAATCCTCCGGTCCGGGCAGTCTTTGTACGGTCCCGTGGCGGCCATGCCGGCCGGGCTTCGCGAGCTTGCGTCGGCGCAGGGGGTTCGCTCCCTCGGCTTAGTACCCATTCTCGTCGATGATGAGTGGTGGGGTGGGATCGGCTTCGACCACTGCGCCACCGACCGCGATTGGCTCCCCTCCGAGATCAAAGTGCTCGAGACGGCGGCGGCCATGTTCGGGGCAGCCATCGAGCATGCGCGCGATGGTCGCCAACTGCGTCAGGCCAAGTATGAAGCCGAGATGATGAACCGGGAACTGGAACGCGCCATTGGTCAGGCACGGGAGCTGGCGCTGAAAGCTGAGACCGCGAACCAGGCCAAGAGTCAGTTCCTGGCGAATATGAGCCATGAGATCCGGACACCGATGAACGGTGTGATCGGGATGACGCATCACCTGCTGGAGACGTGCCTCGACGAAGACCAGCGCGAGTGTGCGTTGACCGTACGCGAGTGTGCAGAGAACCTCCTCGTCATCGTCAATGATATTCTCGACTTCTCGAAGATCGAGGCCGGCAAGCTTGAGTTGACCATCGAGTCGTTCGACCTGCGCGGCGCCCTCAGAGACGTCAACGAGATGATGTCCATGAAAGCGGGTACCAGAGGACTCCGCTACCGATGCATTATCGACGACGACCTGCCGCCTTACGTCCAAGGCGACCCCATTCGACTCCGGCAGATCGTCATGAATCTGATCAGTAACGCGATAAAGTTCACCCCCCAAGGCCAGGTGGAGCTGACAGTGGGGGCTTCCACGGGCGATTGTGCCGACCGCGACGGCCTGACGGCGGACCGGAAACTGGTTGCCGAGTTCGCGGTCAGCGACACGGGGGTGGGCATTCCGGAGGAAGAGTTGGCGGGCATCTTCGAGGCCTTCCGCCAGGCCGATTCCTCCATGTCGCGACGTTTTGGCGGAACCGGCCTGGGGCTGACGATCGCGCGTGAGTTGATCCGGAAGATGGACGGAGTACTCACGGTCGAATCCCGGCCGGGTGAAGGCACAACGTTCCGGTTCACTGTTCCGTTACCTATTGGCTCCGCCCCCGTCGAAGGACCACTGCCCGGCGGACTCGGATCGGAGGCGCAGACGACCCGACCGTTGAGGTCCGGGCTGAGTGTGCTTGTTGCCGAAGACAGCGAGACCAACCGCAAAGTCATCACGCGCTCGCTGTCCAAGTTGAAGTGCGATGTCACCGTTGTGCCGGACGGGCTCCAAGCCGTTGAGGCCGTGTGCAGAGATGTGTTTGATTTGGTGTTTATGGACGTACAGATGCCGAGGATGGACGGCTTCGAGGCTGCACGCCGCATCCGGCAGGCCGAGGCGGAAGGCACCGTGCCTGTCCCGCCCGGTGTCAGGCGGCCCGAGTTGCCGATTGTTGCGATCACCGCACACGCCATGAAGGGGGACCGCGAGGCGTGTCTGTCGGTGGGGATGAACGACTATGTCTCGAAGCCCGTACGGTCGTGGGAGTTGACAGCGCTTCTCGCCCGGTGGGTGCCGGCGGCCGGGGAGATTCCCGCCCCGGAGGCGCCGACAGATGGCGGGAATGCGGCCGAAGAGATGGCGGGGGTTGTGCCCGTACCCGGCTGCGAACCCGATCTGTTCGATCTCCAGTCGGCCCTTCGGCGTATGGACGACGACCGCGCAGTGCTCGACGAGATCGTGGGCGGCTTCTTCCTCGAAGCAGAGGCGAGGATGGAGACTATCCAGGCGGACTTGGCCAAGGGCTACTATGCGATGGTGCGGCGTCAGGCACACGCCGTATGCGGGGGCGCTGCCAACATCAGCGCACTGCGACTTCGGCGGGCGGCGGGGGCCGTGGAGGACGCTGTCGACGAAGGGCGACTCGACGACGTGCCGGAGGCCGTGACGCGATTGGCCGAAGAGTTTGCGTCGCTTCGCTCCGTTTTGGTTCGTTGTGGGATATTGTGTGGATAGCCAAGAGACGAGGTCGAAATGAAGACACTCATCGCGGAAGACGAGTTCACAAGCAGACGGCTTCTCGAACACGTGCTTTCTACGTACGGACCATGCCAGACGGCGGTTAACGGCGACGAAGCGCTGGAAGCGTTCGAGGCCGCGATTGCCGAAGGCGAACCGTTCGACCTGGTTTGCCTCGACATCCTGATGCCCGGACTGGACGGCCAGGACGTGTTGCGCGCCATCCGCGCTGTGGAAGAGGCCAACGACATTGCTCCCGAGAGCGGGGCGAAGGTCATCATGACCAGCGTGCTCAAGGACGGCAGCAACGTCATGCGCGCGTTTCGCGAGCAGTGCGACGCGTATCTTGTGAAGCCGGTTGACCGGCCCAAGTTCGAGCACCAGTTGCGTTCCCTGGGCCTCATCGGATGAGACGACAATGAGAATCCTTGTAGCAGACGACGATTCGACCACGATCGCGATCCTGAGAGCTTCACTTGCTTCATGGGGTTTCGACGTGGTATGCGCTGTCAACGGCCGGGAGGCCTGGGAGGTACTGCGGGCGGATGGCAACGGGATCGACATTGCCATTATCGACTGGATGATGCCTGAGATGGACGGCCTGGAGGTAATCCGCCTGCTCAAAGACACGAAACAGTTCCCGGACACCTACGCCATCCTGCTGACCTGTCGTCAGGAGACTGAAGACGTTGTCACGGGACTGGAATGTGGTGCCGACGACTACATCTCCAAGCCGTTCTCCAAAGCCGAGCTCCGGAGCCGTATCGAGGTGGGTGCACGCATGCTCCGCTACGAACGCAGTCTCCTGAAGCAGCGATCCGAACTCGAACGCTATGCGGCTCGGATGGAGGAACTGGCTGAAACGAGGGCCGAGCAGCTTGCGCATGTGGAGCGTTTGAGCACAGTTGGCGTGCTCTCTGCCGGAGTGGCACGGCGTCTGCGTGCGCCTCTGACAGGGCTCGTGGACGTCATGGCGCGACTGCAGGAGTCGTCCACACCGGACAGCGTCGAGGCGTTGCTTGCAAGAGCGAACGAGGAATTGAGAACCGCCCTTCGACTGATCGACGTCGTGAGTCGCCTCGGCGCGCAGGAAGGCGACGGACCGGAGTTTTGCGATCTGGCGGGTGCTATCCGGTCCGCCATTGGCCTGTGCGCAGACGTCTTCGCGGGCGCTCTGTGCGTCGAACAGCATGTCTCGGCTCAAACACTCCTGGTCGCGGCGGCCCCCCAGGAGGTCGAGCAGGTACTGATGAACTTGTTTGTCAATGCAGTCGATGCGACGCGCGGGCGCGACGATGCTGCTTTGACCGTGCGGGCGGAGCCGGCCCGCGACGGAGCCCGTGTCACGATCGAGGACAACGGCCCCGGTTTCCAGCCGGAGGTGTTGAAACGCATGTGGACCCCGTTCTTCACCACCAAACAGGAGGGCGCAGGAACGGGATTGGGGTTGGCCGTCGTGCATGCGATCGTGCAGGGCAGGGGAGGGCGCATCGAGGCCGACAATGCGCCAACGGGGGGAGCCAGGTTCACGATCTGGCTGCCGCCTGCCGCTGCCGACTCTTTGCGGCCTTGACGAGACTGACAGGAACACCTACGCCATGACCCGAGTACTTGTAGCTGACAAACTCGCCGACGAAGCGGCAGACATCCTGCGCGACGCCGGGATCGACGTTGACGTGCGCCCCGGGCGCGCCGAGGAGGAGATCCTCTCGGACATCACACAATACGACGGAGTTATTGTCAGGTCCGCCACAACCATCACCAGGCGCATCATCGACGCCGGCACGAACCTGCGTGTCATCGGCCGCGCTGGCGTCGGCTTCGACAATATCGACGTTGCGTCTGCCAAAGAACATGGTGTCGTGGTGATGAACACCCCGCTGGGGAATATTATCTCGGCCGCGGAACACACCGTGGCGATGATCCTCGCCTTGGCGAGGAACATCCCGGCTGCGCACGGCGAGGTGGTGACCGGCGTGTGGAATCGCAGTGCCCACACGGGCGTCGAGCTTGAGAACAAAACCCTCGGGATTGTCGGATTGGGCAAGATCGGCCAGCATGTTGGGCGGGTCGCCAAAGCGCTGAATATGCACGTCATTGCGTTCGATCCCTACATGAACGCTGAACGAGGCAGAGAACTGGGTATCGAGCTGACTGATCTGGAGGCGTTGCTGGCTCGGAGCGACTTCATCACTCTCCATGTGCCCAAGACCGTCGACACCGCGGGCATGATCGACGCCGACGCGATCGCGAAAATGAAGGCGTCAGCGCGTGTGGTCAACGTCGCCCGGGGCGGAATCGTGGACGAGCAAGCCCTCGCGGACGCACTGCGCGACGGCCGCATCGCCGGTGCGGCTATCGACGTGTTCTCTTACGAACCGATTGCGCCGGACAACCCGCTCCTGGGCGCACCCAACGCGATCCTCACACCTCATTTGGGCGCGTCGACGATTGAGGCCCAGACAAAAGTCGCGGAAGCGATTGCTCGGCAGTTTGTCGCGTTCTTCAGCCAGAACATCATCCAGAACGCCGTGAACCTGGACGTGCACCTTCCGCCGGGACTTGCCCCCTATGCGCGATTGGCGGAAGTCTTGGGCTCGATAGCCGCCCAACTCTCCGGACGACAGGCTGTGCGGACCGTGAGAGTCGCATTCCACGGGCGTGTCGCTGAGGGTGAGACACGGGCCCTTGCTGTCAGTGCGTTGTCCGGTGTGCTCCAGCATTGCGGGGCGACCACCGTCAATCTGGTGAACGCCGAGGACATTGCCGCGAGCCGTGGAATGGACCTTGTGGAGGAACGCTCTCGTCATTCTCACGGTTATCTGAGCCTGGTGAGAGTCGAGGCCGTCTGCGCCGACGGCGGCCACCGCGTCAGTGGCACGTGCTTCGACGATACCACGCCCCGTATCGTGGAGATCGACGGCATGGCGATCGATCTGCGGCCCGCTGACACGATTCTGGTCATGCGGTACGGAGACCGTCCGGGCATGGTCGGCCGGTTCGGTACCGTCCTAGGCAATGCGGGGATCAATATCGCCTGCATGGAAGTGGGCCGGAGCGAGAAGGGGGCGGAAGCACTCGTCGCGTTGACCTTGGACGATCCTGTTCCCCCCGATGTCCGGGCCGAGCTCCGTGACGTCATCGATCCGACGTTCATTGAGGTCATTTCCCTATGACCTGGCGCGGCGAACCTACTCCTTCTCGATGACGATCGGGCTGAAGTCACACACCGCGCTGTCCATGCAGTAGCCAACGTGTGTGATCGACTTCAGGGGCGTCACCAGCTTGGATTCGAGCGTCGCGCCGGCGGCCGTGTAGGTGACAGTTTGCTTCTCTAGGTCCACGGTCGCCTCCAGATCTACCACGGCCTTCAGATCTGCTTTCACGGGTTTGCTTGCACTTCTTGTGGCTCCCTTCAGGGCGCCTTGCACGATGTTCGCCGTCTGGGGCTGGTAACGGATTCCGCATTTGACCAGTCTTCCGTCTGCCGTTCCGTCACCAAACGCAGACTTCTTGATCTGGACGCGGCGTTCCAGCACGGACGGCGGATCGAGAGCGGAAAATGATGGCGGCACCAAAAGTACGGCGGATG
>JGI10211J34971_10001322_pt1 | contig 20639 bp, 18 predicted proteins | sample Etolagsediment_FD_34971 | JGI IMG/M metagenome (IMG submission 34971)
TTGGCACCGATGGGATTACCATTGGCATCGATCGGTTTGGAATCTCTGCTCCCTTCAATGAGGTGTATGAAAAACTGGGAGTCACGACAGAGCGGATCATTCAATCGGCACGTGAGCTTATGGGTAGTGCAAACAGGCGGGGTTAAGTAGCGCAAACAGGCGGGGTTAAATAGCGCAAACAGTCCAGGTTAAGATGGAGGGAGTACAGGCTCGGAGGTATAGAGGACAGACCCCTTGAAGAGTGCTGCCAGATCCCCATTTTGCAGAAAGATCCGAACCAGGTAGTGGCCTACACGTTTCCCCTCCCGCACAGATTCAGTGACAATTGTGAGTTTGGCACCGGCGTAAACAGGCTTTAGGAATGAAATGGAGGACTCCAAAGTGAGTGCTTTTCGACCGGTGGAAGCCGCTGCGAACGCAAGGGCACTATCGGCCAAAGAAAAGAGCACCCCACCGTGGACAACATCAAAGCCGTTCGTCATCTCCTCCCGAATCACACACGATAGCTTGGCAGCGCCCTTCCCGATCTCCTTAACCTGAATGCCGAGCCAACGGCTGAAGGCATCCGCTTCGAGCATCTCCTTCACGATGATGTCTCCTTTTTCATGTTCACGACGGTTCGCATCTTTACGACTACCCGCATGCCCTTGCGTCTCACTCGTCCGTTTCGCGTCTCGCATCAAACCGAATCCCCATTATGAACTACCCGCCGTAGTAACGGGTTTACTCTGTAGCGGTCTTCCCCATACAAGGCGTTCAAATGTTCGAGGCGCGCTAAAACCTGCGCAAAGCCCCATTCCTCTGCCCAGTCGATGAGCCCCTTTGGATAGTTGACGCCAAACAGCATCGCGAGATCCACCTCTTTGCGGCTTGCGATGTTCATAAACACGGCATCAAAGGCTTCGTTGATCAGCATGGCAAGAATTCGTTCGAAGATCTCCCGGCCAAGGCCTTCATCGGTGAGGGGTTCGGGGGGATTCTCTGTGGGGTAGTCGTAAAATCCGCGACCGCTCTTACGCCCAAGCCATCCCGCTTCAACCAGGCGTTTTTGAGTGAACGAAGGCCGAAACCGTGGATCGTAGTAGAAATTTCGGAACACGGTTTCTGTGACCGCATAATTGACATCGTGGCCGATGAGGTCCATGAGCTCGAACGGCCCCATCCGAAACCCGCCGATCGTTTTCATAGCCCAGTCGATGGTGGGCGCATCGGCAATTCCCTCTTCGTAGATTCGCAAAGCTTCTCCGTAAAATGGCCTCGCCACACGGTTTACAATAAAGCCGGGGGTGTCTTTCGCCAGCACGGTCACTTTCCCCCATGCATCGATCTGTGTGCGTGCCTTTTGTACGGTTTCGGCGGATGTTGCGATTCCGGGGATGATCTCCACCAGTTTCATCAGCGGTGCCGGGTTGAAAAAGTGGATTCCCAGGAATCGATCCGGACGTTTTAGGGCTGAAGAAATCGAGGCAATGGATAGCGATGAGGTATTGGTTGCCAGAATGCAGTCTTTCGGTACGATCGCCTCGAGCCTTGCAAACTGATCTTTTTTTATATCCAGGTTTTCGACGATCGCTTCAATCACAAGGCTGCATTTCGAAAACGAGAGGGTGTGATCGGTCCAGTTGATGCGCCCAAGCAGCGTATCCATTTGTTGCTGTGTCATGCGCCCTTTTTCCACCTGCTTTGCAAGAATTTGCCGCAACCCCGCCTCCGATGTTGCAAGCTGCTCTGGATAGGCGTCGTAAAGATGGACTTGGTGGCCGTTTGCTGCAGCGATTTGCGCAATTCCGGTTCCCATGGTTCCGGCGCCGACGATTCCAAGGGTGGCGGAAGAGTCTATAGGGTCAGACATGATGTTGTTTAGATTGGGTGTTAAGGGTTATCGATAGTTGTTGAGGGTTGTTGAGGTTCTGTCGAGAACAGAGGAGCTCATTGCCCCGTGAAATTCGGCATCCTTTTTTCCAAAAAAGCAGCCACACCCTCTCGGTAGTCCTCGGTCTTTCCCGCCTCCGCCTGCAAAACGGCTTCCAGTTCCAGCTGCTTCTCCAGCGACTGACCCGCCCCCATCATCACTGCCTTTTTATACAGGCCAAACCCCTTCGTTGGCATGGACGCCAGCCGTTCCGCCGTACTCCGAACCACCTCCTCCAGCTGACCGGCATCCACCACACGGGAGATCAACCCCATCTCCAGCGCTTCCGCCGCCGTTACCTTCTCATCCAAAAGATACAGAGCATTCGCACGTGCCCTCCCCGCAAGCCGGGGTAGCAGCCAGGTCCCGCCACTGTCCGGAATCAACCCGATTTTTCCAAACGCCTGCAAAAATACAGCCTCCGAAGAGGCGAATACCAGGTCACAGCAAAATGCCAGATTTGCTCCGGCTCCGGCCGCCATTCCCTGCACTGACGCGATTACCGGTTTCGAAAGGTTCTGAATGGCCATCACGGTGGGATTGTAGGATGTACGTACGGTATCGGCAATCGAATAATCGGGATCTTGCTGTCGCCGAGTCACCTCTGCCAGATCCTGCCCTGCACAAAATGCTTTCCCGGCCCCACGAATCACCACGCAGCGAACGGTTTCCTCCGATCCTGCACGAGCCAGTTCCGTCTGGAGCTGCAGGGCCATGGGTTCCGTAAAGCTGTTGTATTTTTCCGGGCGGTGAAGCGTAATCCACATCACCCCGTTTTGAACCTCTGAAAGGATGGCATCCATGGCGTTTATGTTGATGTCGGTTAAATACACTTAAAATGTTCGAACGGCTGACTGCAACCGTGGCAGTAGTAGAGCGATTTGCACGCTGTGGAGCCAAATTCGCTTCGCAGTTCCGTTTCCAGTGAATCACAAAACGGGCAGGGCACGATTTTTTGGGAGGATTTCAGGGTGCTCAGAAAGTCGGAATCATCGCCGGTAGGTGGCGGCGGTGCAATCCCATACTCCTTTAGTTTTCGCTTTGCTTCGCTGGTCATCCAATCGGTGGTCCAGGGTTCGCGGTGATCGGTAACAACATCCACCGGCCGAATTCCTTTTTCCATCATTTTTTCCAGAATCGCCTGTTCAATCGCGTTCATCGCAGGGCAGCCCGAGTAGGTTGGCGTAATCACCACCCGAAATCCCGCCTCTTGCCCGCTCTTTTCCACACGCCGCACAATGCCCATCTCCACTACATTCAGCACGGGGATCTCCGGATCGGTTACCTCCTCAAGAAGCATCATCACCTCTTGTTCCGAGAGTGCTTCACAGTTTTCTATTCGGGTTGATGCGGATGCATCCGGGTGTTGGTTATTCATCGGTTACGCCAGTTTCATGGAACGTACATGAGTGTGCTTTTATGTGAATGTGCCTTCAGATGTGTGTGCTTTCAGATGGGTGTGGTTGAAGATTCATTTGCAGACAAAGTCCTACGTTGGGTGATGGGATTCGATTTGCTGATCCCGATCCCGTCACAGAGCGTGAACTAAGTCCAGGAGGCGTCTGGGTAGGAGCGCCGCAAAAACTGCATTTCGGCAAGCAGTCGTCCCAAATGCTCCGTATGTCTTCCTTGTCGTGCCCCATCAAACATATACTGATTCTGATCCGGCATGGTGAGTGTTGCATCGTCTAAAACATGACGAACCATCTCCATCCATGGAGCGTGCAGGGTTGCCGGGTCGGTGAATACCCCAAAACGGACCGTAGCTTCAATATGCGCATTGGAGGTAAAAAGCTCTCCGGTGTACATCCAAAGATCATCGAGTGCATGTTGCACCCTTTCTCTGCTTTCATCGGTTCCGTCTCCAAGGCGTCGCATCCACTCTCCGCTATGCCGCAAATGATACCGGATCTCTTTGAAATGCTTTTTGAGAATGCCGGCAAGTTCCTCATCCTCCAGCACATCAATCAGTGCCTGATACAGTAAAAAAGCGTGTACACTAAAAAGAAACTGCCGTGCCATTGTGAAGGCAAAATCACCCCGAGGCAATTCGACCATGGCACAATTTGTAAAATCGATATCGTCCCGGAAATAAGCATGGTAGTCCTCCTCCTCGCGACCCTCCAGCTTGGCTACGTATGCATAAAGGGATGAAGCGTGTCCGATCATGTCGAGGGCCATATTTGCCAGCGCCAAATCCTCTTCCAGCTCCGGACCATGGCCGGCCCATTCCGAAAGGCGGTGTCCGTGAATCAAGCGGTCATCAGCCAGCCAAAGTACGACTGTACGTAGTGCTTCTTGCTGGGTTTTTGGTATTTCGTCAAATGTGCTCATGCTCAGAAAGTGCGGGGATCCATTCGAAATTTTGTTACGGAAATGGGCCTTGGTTCGGTACTATTGTTGGTTTGGTACTATTCGTGGTTCGGATTTCGTCGTTCGGAGTTCTTCGTCGTACGGAGTTCTTCGTCGTACGGAGTTCTTCGTCGTTCGGAACCCGTCGTGGTATGGGTTTTCAAGCCAGAACATCATAGTGAGTGAAGTCTGTGATATTTAGCACACTCAGGATCGTTTCTTTACCGCTCTCGGCACGGAGTAAAACTGTGGATGGCGGTATGGTTTTTCATTGGCCGGATCGAAAAAAGGACCGGCATCCTCCGGTGTGGAGGCGGTAATCTGATCGGACGGAACGACCCAGATGGCAATGCCCTCATTTCGGCGGGCGTAGGTGTCACGCGCATTGAGCAGCGCAATCTCGGCATCCGGCGCATGCAAACTACCTGCATGCTCAAAAGGTTTCCCATTTTTAGGCTGATAAAAAACCTCCCAAAGAGGCCATTCCGTTGAATCGTTGCTACTCATAAGCAATCACTACATTATGATGTCTTTTTCCAGTTGCACATTGGGTGCTTGCTTTACTTCCTACACCAGAGGCTCTGCCACTTCTAAACCTTCCGAGCCAGGATTGCAAAGCATCAGGAGGCCTTCTCGGCTCTCAGGCGTTGCTTTCGCGCATACTCTGTGGCTGCCTCCCGCACCCAAGCACCCTCCTCATACGCATGTCGACGNGCACGAATNCGTTCGCGATTCATCGGCCCATCNCCCTTCACNACACTCCAAAACTCATCCCATGGAATTAAACCAAAATCCCAGTGGCCGGTCTCCTCATTATACCTCAGATCGGGATCGGGAAGGGTAATACCAATCGCCTCCGCCTCCATCACCATTCGATCGACAAAATGGACGCGCAACTCGTCATTGGTCTTAGTTTTCACACCCCAACGGATTAGCTCTGCACTGTTGGGCGAGTCCGAATCGTGCGGCCCAAACATCATCAGTGTGGGCCACCACCAACGATTCACAGCATCCTGGGCCATTTTCTGTTGTTCAGGCGTGCCGGAGGCCATTTTGGCCAGCATCTCGTACCCCTGTTTTTTGTGGAAACTCTCCTCCTTGCAGATACGCAAATTGGCCCTCGCATAGGGTCCATAGGAAGATTTTGCCAGCATCGTCTGATTCACAATGGCCGCACCATCCACCAGCCAACCGATCACACAAATATCCGCGTATGTAAGTGTAGGATAGTTAAAAATACTCGAATATTTGGCACTACCATAAAGGTAATCCTCGACAAGATCCTGCCGTCTGGCTCCCAGCGTTTCGGTTGCGCTGTACAGATACAGTCCATGGCCTGCCTCATCCTGTACCTTGGCCAGAAGTACCATTTTCCGTTTGAGTGATGGGGCACGAGTGATCCAGTTTCCTTCGGGCAGCATCCCAACAATTTCCGAGTGCGCATGCTGACTCATCATTCGGATCAGCTGCTTTCGGTACCGCTCCGGCATGGCATCCTTGGGTTCAATTTTCTCTCCGTTATCGATTCGCTCCTGAAATTGCTTTAGCTCTTGTTCGGTATTCATAAAAGCGCTTTTTTGGGGTGATGTAAATACATTTGGACACAAATTAAATAGGCTGGAAATATAGAAAAATTCACGGCCAGAATGAAAGTGGTTCCGTGGAAATTACCGGCGATCGATAACAGCGATGGTACATCGTGAAATCGAGACTAATTTCCCCGACTCCGTCTCGATCCGGATCTCCCAGATTTGTGTACTGGCACCACGATGAATTGGAGTTGCTTTCCCCACAACGGATCCGCCTTTCCGCACAGGCCGAACATGGTTTGCATTGATCTCCAGCCCTACTGCCATCTTTTTCTCAATATCGATCGAAAGCCATGCACCGATCGAACAGAGCGTTTCTGCCAGCGCTACGGACGCACCACCATGCAGAATCCCAAAGGGTTGCGTGGTATTTTCATCCACCGGCATACGCGCAATCATCTCTTTTCGGCTCATCTTCAAAAACTGAAACCCCAAAGCATGAGCCATGTTTCGCTGGGCCGGATCAAACATTTGAAGTACTTTCTCGCGAATATCCTCCTCAATTTCGACCCCGGACAGGTCTATGGTCTTTCTTTCCATATCAACTCCAAATATTTTTGAACTTTCGTTTTGTAAAGTCCCAGCAAAGTGTAAATTTAAGGACATATCTGCGGAAGATAACACTGTTACGTCCCAATAGAAATCAAACCAAGATGAGCAATGATCACCTAACCCTGCCGGAACTTCTGAACGCAGGACTTCACACCTACCCGGAGGGTATTTTTTCTTCAACTAAACGAGACGGTGTCTGGAAGGAAACAGATGTCGCGACTTTCAAGGAACAGGTGCGATACGCAGCACTTGGACTGTGGGAACTTGGAGTTCGAAAGGGGACGAAAGTGTCTATTCATTCCGAGAACTCCACCGAGTGGGTTATGCTCGATCTGGCCATTTTATCGATGGGCGCTGTGAATGTTCCGATCTACACCACGCAGCATGGCGATCAGATCAAATATATACTCGAGGATTCCGGATGCCTGATTCATATCGTTTCCACCGATCAGCTTTTCAAAGACACCAAACCGCTGATGAAAGGGATCGAGTGTGTTAAGAAGGTGATCTCAATCCGGGGCTCGGCTCATAAATCGTTGATGCCACTCACCGAACTATTGGAACTGGGGCAAAAGCTGGACAAAGAGCAGCCCGCTCTGTTCGAAACGTTGCAGAAAGAGGTGCGTCCGGACGATCTCGCCACACTGATCTATACCTCAGGGACAACCGGCATGCCAAAAGGGGTGATGCTGACGCACTATAATATCGCATCGAATGTAGAAGCATCCCTCGAAAAACTTCCTTTTCCGGCCGGGGCTTTCCATGGCAAGGCGATTCTCTCGTATCTGCCACTCTCTCATGTCTTCGAGCGCATGATTGAGTATATGTACATTTCGATGGGTTGCCGTATTTACTACATCGAGCACGTCGATGAGATTCGGGATGATATGGCCTACATCAAACCGTTTTTTATGGCAACGGTGCCACGGTTGATGGAGAAGATTCATACCGGTGTGAAAGTGAAGGGACAGGAGCTTTCGGGAATCCAAAAACAACTCTACTACTGGGCGATCTACCGAACCGAGCAGTACGATCCAGAGCATCCACCTGCCGGACTGGAAGCCTTGAAACATCGCATTGCCGATAAACTCATTTACAGTAAGATACGGGCCCTGTTTGGCGGGAACTTGGCTGGTGTTGTTAGCGGTGGCGCGGCACTTCCCCCCGAAATCTTCAAATTCATGAATGCAATTGGAGTTGTCTGCGTGCAGGGATATGGGCTTACGGAAACCTCCCCGGTTATTACAGTGCAGTATCCGGGTGCTATGCGCATTGGATCCTCCGGTAAACCCATTCGGGATGTGGAGGTAAAAATTGCGGAAAATGGTGAGATCTGTGCACGGGGCCCCAACATCATGCAGGGATATTATAACAAGCCGGAGCAATCCAATGAAGTACTCACCGATGATGGATGGTTCAAGACGGGAGACATCGGCCGGATCGACGAGGATGGATTTCTGTTCATCACCGATCGAATCAAGTCGATGTTCAAGCTCTCCACCGGTAAATACGTTTCGCCTCAGCATATTGAAGGCGAGTTGTCCGGCTCCGGGTTTATCGAACAGGTTGTGGTTGTTGGTTTTCAGAAGAAATTCTGCGCCGCACTTGTTGTACCGGCCTATGCAAACATCCAAAAGAAAATTGAGCGGGATGAGGTGAAAACCGACGGAGATCTTACCAAGGATCCGTATGTGCATAAACTCATCGAGCGGGAGATCGAGAAAGCAAACCAGCAATTATCACCTTGGGAGCGGGTCAAAAAATTTGTACTACTCCGGGAGCCACTAACCATCGAAGCGGGGGAACTTACCCCTACGCTCAAAGTGAAGAGATCGGTGGTTCGCGAGCGCTATCAAAAAGAGATCGATTCTATGTACGCCGAGGAGTAATTCGGACGGGTTATTGCACGAGTAGTGTTCATTCATTTTGATTGCGGACATGAGTTTTGCTCCAGGAAAGTTTTTTTTTGGAGACCGGAAGCTTCATCACTGGCCTGAGAATTAGCAGCAGGGCTTCGGGTTTGTTGCTGGCCAATGAGTTTAATGCTGGCCAATGAGATTGTTATCGGCCAATGAGTCTGTTGCTGGCATTACAAATACCATACACAAGAATACCATACACAAGAAGAGCGTCGTCTATGAAACCGATCTACAAAATCAGGAAGGTAGTTGTTTTGGGAAGTGGGGTGATGGGAAGCCAGATCGCGGCTCACTGCATCAATGCCGGCTTGCAAGTCCATCTGCTGGACAGGAAGTCGGAGGATCCGCATCAACCCAATGCCATAGCCGAAGAGAGCATCCAAAAACTGGTAAAAATGAAGCCTGCGCCACTGGCAAACAGCGCAGATGCCTCCCGCATCATCCCGGGAAATTTTGAGGATGACTTGGGGGTGATTTCGCAGGCAGACTGGGTGTGTGAGGTGATTATCGAGCGGCTGGACATCAAACAATCGATGATGAAACAGGTGGAGCAGTATTGGCGGGAGGGGACAGTGGTGAGTTCCAATACGTCTGGTTTGCCGATTGTGCAACTGGCAGCGCCTTGCGGGGAGGAATTTCAGCGGCATGTGATTGGGACGCATTTTTTTAACCCGCCACGCTACATGACGTTGTTGGAGATTATTCCGACCTCGAAAACGGACCCGGAGATCGTGGAACGGATGGCTTTGTTTTGTGAAACGGTGCTTGGCAAAGGGGTGGTAATCTGCAAGGATACGCCGAATTTTATTGCGAATCGGATTGGTGTGTTTTCGATGGCGGCGATGCTACCGTATTTTTTTGATGGGTCGTTTCGGGCGGAGGAGATCGATTATCTGACCGGGACGCTGACTGGCTATTCGAAGGCAGCGGCATTTCGAACCGCGGACATGGCCGGACTGGATGTTCTGGCACATGTGGCGTCGAATCTTTTACCGGCGATTCCGGATGATGAGCGGCAGGAGGTTTTTCGGTTGCCGGAGGCATTTGGGGAGTTGGTGAAGCGGGGTTCGACGGGGAATAAGGGTGGTTCCGGGTTTTACAAGAAGGTGAATACAGAGGCAGGGCGGGAGTTTTGGTCGCTTCAACCCGATTCGCTGGAGTATGCTGCGCAGAAGCCGGTGCAGTTTGATTCGGCGGATGAGGCGAAGGCGAAGTTTGCGGGAGCGGGGGAGCGGCTTCGGTATCTGGTTGCGCAGGAGGATCGGGCAGGGCGATTTTTGTGGGAGACGCAAAGGGATCTGTTGCTGTATGCTGCCAACCGGATTCCGGAGATTAGTGATTCGGTGGAAGCCGTGGATCGTGCAATGCGATGGGGGTTTAACTGGGAGCTGGGTCCGTTTGAGCGGTGGGATGCGATTGGAGTTCGGGCTGCTGCAGAACGGATGGAAAGCGAGGGGTTTGCGGTGCCGGCCTGGGTAAAGTCGATGCTGGAGGCAGGTGTGGAGTCGTTTTATGAAGGGGGTGATGTGGTGGATCCGCGGGTGTTTACGGGTGTTGCAGGATTTGTGGGTTCTGCGGATGCATCGACCTCGTCATTTTGGATTCCATGTCCGCCTCCTGCAGAAGGGGCTATCTTGGTGTCCGACTTGGACCGAAATGGGTGTGAAGTGTTCGGCAATGCAAGTGCGGGACTCTATGACATGGGCGACGGTGTAGCTTTATTTGCCTTTCGGACAAAAAATCAAACCCTTGGCTTTGAACTTGTTCAGTCACTCGAAAAAGCCTGCGACATCGTGGAGCAGCAGTTTGACGCGCTCGTCATCGGGCACGATCGGGAACATTTCAGTTACGGAGCCAATCTCGCGGAGGCAGGTGCTGCACTTCGGGCAGGAGACAATGATCGCATTCGGGATGCAGTCGAAGGCTTTCAGCGGGTCGCTGTTGGACTTCGGTACCGGCCATTTCCAGTGGTTGCTGCTGTTGCGGGTCGCGCTTTTGGGGGTGGGGTGGAATTTTTTCTTCACTGCGACCGGGTTGTGGCCCATCACGAACTCTACTGTGGCCTTATCGAACTGGGCGTCGGGTTGATCCCGGCTGGAGGTGGTACCAAAGAGCTTCTTCAGCGAGCACTCAATCGGGTAGCTTGGGATGAGCAGGCCGACCCACTACCTTATCTCAAATCCGCTTTCAAAACAATTGGACTTGGAAAGGTCTCCATGAGTGCATGGGAAGCGAAACAACTGGGATATTTGCGCGACAGCGATGTGATTCTCATGAACCGGTTTCATCTGCTTCGCCAAGCCAAAACCGAAGCAAAGGCCCTGGCAGATCAAGGGTACAGGCCTCCGCAGGAGCCAAGCATGCGACTGTTGGGAGCGACCGGCTACAGTGCACTCAACGTGATGCTCTATATCATGGAGGAGGGTGGATTTGTTGCACCCTACGATCGGATTTTGGCTCAAAAAGTGGCAAAAGTGATGACCGGAGGCGAACTCAGTGAGTTGCAGGATGTACCTGAATCCCTGGTACTACAGATGGAGCGGGATGCCATTTTGGAGTGCATGTGGGACGAGCGTACACACAAAAAAATGGTGAAGGTTTTAGGTGCGGGTTGATGCGGAAGCATTCCGGGTTCTCAGGCCTTCCAGGATTTGAGTTTCCGATGGGGGGCAAACGAAACACAATGATACGGGACGAACTGAAACGACACGACGCAAAACGAGACGACACGACTCAAAACGAAACAACGCAAAACGAGACGAATCAAAAACCATAACAGGAACGGAACAGAAATCAGATGCATAGCGAAAACATACCTGTGATTGTTGCAGCAAAACGCACCGCCTGTGGGAAGGCGAAGAAAGGCTCACTTCGATTTATGCGCCCTGATTCGATGATGGGTGCTGTGATTCGGGACTTGATGACACAAGTGCCAGCGTTAACGCCAGAGGAGGTGGAGGATGTGATCGTCGGGTGTTCCTTTCCGGAGGCAACCCAGGGATTGAATATGGCCCGTCAGGCCGCCTTGCTGGGAGGGCTGTCTGAACAGGTTCCCGGAGTGACGGTCAATCGTTTTTGCTCGTCAGGATTGCAGACGATTGCAATGGCAGCAGAACGAATCATGGCCGGCGGTGCAGAGGTCGTGATTGCCGGTGGCGCCGAGAGTATGACGCAGGTGCCGATGGGAGGGGTATCGTTTCAGCCCAATCCACAACTTGTTCGTGAGCAGCCGGAAGTTTACATCAGTATGGGTATTACAGCGGAAAATGTTGCAGAGAAATACGGAGTGTCGCGGGAGGATCAGGATCAGTTTGCCTGTGATAGTCATCGAAAAGCAGTGAAAGCCTGGGAAGATGGAGTGTTCGAGGAGCAGATTACACCATTGGAGGTGGTTACTAAGAAGATGAACAGTGACGGATCTATTCGGGAGTCTGTGAAAGAGTTTGCACGGGATGAGGGACCGCGAAACGATACGAATACAGAGGCGCTTGCAAAACTTCGGCCGGTATTTAAGCGCAATGGTACAGTAACAGCGGGGAATGCATCGCAGATGAACGACGCTGCAGCCGGTGTGCTGATGATGTCAATGAAGCGGGCATCGGCACTTGGTTTGTCGCCCATTGCGCGGTATCATAGTTTTGCCGTGGCGGGTGTGGCTCCGGAGATTATGGGCATCGGTCCGGTGGAGGCGATTCCCAAAGCACTCGCTCAGGCTGGGTTGACTTTGGAAGAGATCGATCTGATTGAGCTGAATGAAGCATTTGCGGCGCAGGCGCTGGCCGTGATTCGGGAGGCGGGTCTGGATCCTGCAAAGGTGAATATCAATGGGGGAGCCATCGCCATGGGACACCCGCTGGGTTGTACCGGCGCCAAGCTGACAACGCAAATTTTGCACGATTTGAAGCGATTGAACAAGCGGTATGGAATGGTGACAATGTGCGTGGGAGGTGGTATGGGAGCGGCCGGAATCTTTGAAAACCTGCAGTACCGGGCTTGATCCGGGGGCATTCTCATCACCCCGAAACTAAACAAATACATGTACTAACAATGTTGTAAGAAACTACACGGAAAGAAGAGCCGGATCGAGCTGCTGAACGGAATGTGCGTCATGAACACAATGCACGGCATGAACACAATGCGCGAAATGCATGGAACTTGCAGAATGATCCAACAATAGGGAATGGACTATGTTTACAGAAGATACGTTAAAGGGCGAAGTGATTTTGATTACCGGCGGTGGTAGCGGGCTTGGACTGTCAATGGCGAAGTTGTTTTCGAAACTGGGGGCGGAGGTTGCGATCTGTGGTCGAACGGAGGAGAAGTTGCGAAAAGCGGCGCAGGAGATTGGTGTTTCGGGAAATCGTGTAGGGACGTATGCGGTGGACGTACGGGATTTTGAGGCGGTGGGAACGATGATGCATAGAATTGTGGATGATTTTGGCGCGCTGACCGGGCTTGTAAATAATGCGGCTGGAAACTTTCTAAGTGCATCGGAGGATTTGACCCCAGGTGGGTTTAAAACGGTGGTGGATATTGTGCTACATGGGAGTTTTAACTGTACACATCATTTTGGGAATTTACTGATTGGGCAGAAGAAGCAGGGGAGTCGATGGGGAGATTGGAAGAGCCGGCGAATGGGGGATGGGAATGAGGGAAGGAATGAAAGACGGAATGATGGACGCAGTGATGGACGCAGTGATGGACTCAATGAGGGGCGTAAGGTTGGAAGAACGTGGGGGAAAAGTGGCGGGAGTGTCCATGGGAGCATTTTGAACATCGTAACAACGTATGCAGAGGACTTTGGATCGGCGTTTGTTTTGCCATCGGCGTGTAGCAAGGCGGGTGTACTGGCGATGACGCGTTCGCTGGCGTTTGAGTGGGCAGAGTATGGGATTCGTGTGAATGCGATTGCTCCGGGGCCGTTTCCGACGGAGGGGGCTTGGAGTCGGTTATTTCCGACAAAGAAGTTTGAGAAGCAGTATTTGGGCAGGATTCCGGCCGGCCGGTATGGGGATCATGAGGAACTGGCAAATCTGGCGGTGTTTTTGATGAGTGATTTGGCGCCTTATATCACCGGAGAGTGTGTGACGATTGACGGAGGTGAGAAGTTGTCGGCGGGGCAGTTTAACTTTATCGATTCACTGATGTCGCGTGGAAAGTTGAAGGCGGTGTTTAAGATGATGAAGCTGGCGCGGTGAGTTCTGGAGCCGTTGTGCGGATGTGCCGTTGTGCGGATGTGTGGGGGGCGTCGTGTGGGTCTGCGGGTACGTCAAAGTTCTCCTGGTGTACCTGGAACGTGATTTGAATGTGCGGGATGAATTTATTCATAGAAAATTGTACTATATTGTGTGTTTAGGTTGAGCTCTTCACCGGGAATTTATTCTAAGTTTTGAGTTTATGAACATTGCAATCGTTGGTGAAAGTACCAGAACAGCTGTCTGGGAACAGCATTTACGTGCACTTAGCCATGTGGAGGAGGTCACGATTTCCGGCAAACCGGTGTATGACCGGGTAGATGGTTGCATAATCATTCAGGATGCGGAATCCAGACTCTCCATAGTAGAGGATTGTGTACGCAGGGGAGTTCATGTTTACCTTGTCTCGCAGCTCCCCACCGATCTGCCGAAACTGGAGAAAATTAGCCGACTTGCAGAGGAGGCCGGTGTTCGGGTTCAGTTTTCGCACTGGCCCAGCTACTCTCCATCCACCCAGTGGACAAAAAAACTGATTACCCGATCTCAATTAACACAAATCCGAAAGGAGATCTCTGCTTCCGAGTTTAGCCACAGTAACCGCTCGTTTGACCAGCACTGGTTGGATGAGATTGGGTTTATTCTGGCCTTTCATCGTTCAGAGATCCGCTTTGTACATGCTCGTCCGGTATTTTTGAGCAATATGATGACCGGCCTGGATATTACTCTCGTATTTGAAGATAGCACACTGGCTTCCTTGCAGTTTTCTATTGTTGGTGCGGAGGAGTTCCATCAGCGGATGCTTTCAACACAAGAGCTGATGATCGATACGAACGTGGGACGTCAGTTTTGTCGGCAGATTACGGTGAATGATAAGCAACGAGTGTCTATTCAATCCAAATCGTTCGATCCCAAGCACACGGCAGAGCAGTCTGTAAGCCATTTTGTGGCGTCTATTCATACCGGGCGTCGGCCCGATTTTGGGATTTATGATGCAGTGAGGCTTATTCGGGCCTTCGAAAAAGTTCGGAGTCAGCTGCGGATGGTATCTTAGAAGCACCTTCTTCGTTTGCTTTAGGTTGATGGTGCTTCACCCAGTAGAGAGCAAGCGGAACCAGCAGTACGGTCATCCAGTGGAGGAGCAGATTTTGTGTGAAAATAGCTGCATGGATCCAACCTTGGGCATGATGGAGGGCCAAGCGTGTGAAAAGAAGGGTTGCCATTCCTAGAACCATGTGCCATGTTGTGAGAAACAGGTAAAATGAACGGGGGGCTCCTACCGCGATAAAACCGAGGACGCCAAACAGGAAGAAGGAACCAAAGACTGTGTAGAGTGTGAAACCAAAGTCACGGTCTTGAGGATCGAAAACGCTGACGCCGGTTGCGTTTTGCCGCGCACTATAGAGCATCGTATCGTCGAGTTGTACGACGGGTGCTACAATGTGCTCTGTGATTACTTTACGGATTGGGCGCCCGACGGAAAAATAGATGCCTATAGCGATGAGAATGAGCAAGGTGCGCGTAAGAAGAGTGTAGATCCGATTGTTTGATTTGGTTTTGTGAGAGGTCATGGGCTTGGGAAAGGAAAGTGGTTTATTTGCTTCGGTTATTCGGATCTAGCATGGCCCGGCCAACGGATTCGCGGACAACTTGGCTGAGTGCCTCCTTCAGGTGATCGGTAAGACGTTCCCGATTTGCAAGCAGAGAATCAGGAATGGATAACGGGTTTCCTACTGTGATGATAAGATCTGGCTTGCTCCCCCACATACAATGCGTGTAAACACCAATGGGCACAATTTCAACGGGTTGACTGCCGGGTTGATGTCCAGATTGACTGCCGGGTTGATGTCCAGATTGATTGTTTGTTTGGATTTGAGACTCCATTGTCGAACGTTGCAGAAGGCTCTTTTGCACCAACCAGGCCAGGCCGGGCTCAAATGCCCATCCATCAACCCGAAACGAACAGATTTCGCCCTCTGGAAAGATGTACATTCCATTGCCAGGTTTGGAAAGTGATTCGAGGGAGTAGCGCAGGGAGCGAAGGGCAGAGGCAGGGTCGCCCTTGCGGATGGAGAATACGCCGACTTTGCGGAAAAAGGGGAAGCGGCGGAGTTGTTCTTCGAGCATCATGCCACGGGCACGCTGGCCGAAATAGCGTTGGTTGAGGAAGATGGGGATGAGGGCATCCCACCAACTGTGGTGATTGAGAAAGTAGATGGTTCTCGCCCCGGGAGACGGACGGTAGTGGACATGGACGTCGGTATGACGGAATCTGCGGCGAAGGAGGAAGCGGCACCAATGGTTGAAAACCCAAAGGAATAGTGGCGACTCTTTGGCATCAAGAAACGGGATGTTTTGTTTCGAAGAGCTGGACATTGTGCGTATCTTTGAATGTCTTTTGAGTTGGAGGCTTTGAGTTTGAGGCTCGGCGGCTTGAAATTCTGTCTGTTTAACAACCATCGGTATGGCAGGTTTAGTAGTCGGAATGTAACAAAAAGAAGAAACAGATGAGCAGATCAAACCGTGGTTATCGGAGAAGTATAGAGGAGAAAGCGAACTCAAAGAGTAGTGATCCGGGACGTTTGGAATCGAGTACAGAATGTGAAAACAGGAAGAAGGGAAATATCAGAAATTCATGAAACAATTTGATGCAATTGTGATTGGTTCCGGGCATAACGGTTTGGTGACGGCTTGTTATTTGAGCAAAGCCGGAATGAAGGTTGGAGTGCTGGAGCGGAGGGATACGATTGGCGGTGCGGTTTGCACGGAAACGATGTTTGCTTCGGAGGCGAATCCAAACGGTTTTCGGATGGATGTGGGGTCGTCGGTGCACATCATGATTCATCAGACGGGAATCATCGAAGAGCTTGGGCTTACGGATTACGGGTTGGAGTACATCGACCTGGATCCGATGATGAGTTATCCCGTGCCGGATGGAAAGGGGGTGATCCATTTTTTTAAGGACCTGGAACGAACACTGGAATCGATCGCTTCGGTGGCCCCCGAGGATGTATCGAACTACCGGGCGTTTGTGGATTTTTGGGGGAAGATCAACAAAGGTGTGTTGAAGGCGTTTATGGTGCCGCCGAAAGGGTCGAGTTTGATGTCTGAGATGGTGAAAGGGCAGATCCGGGATGGAGCGATGTTTCGGAAGGGGGAGCAGATGCCGGGGTTGCAACGAATTTTGGGGAGTTACGGGGAGGAGGTGAAACGATCTTTTCGGAGCCCATACATGCAGGCGGCAATCACCTGGTTTGCCGCACAGTCGGGGCCGGTGCCGGATCAGAGCGCAACCGGGGATTTTGCAGGATGGCAGTCGATGTTGCATGAAAGCGGGGCGAAACATCCGCGTGGGGGGAGTGGGATGCTAACNCAAGCNATGAAAAAGTTNGTNGAANCACATGGCGGGGAGGTGATCGCCAATGCNCCGGTACAACGGGTTGATGTAAGGGATGGTCGGGCTGTGGGNGTTGTGACGGAGGANGNCCGTTATTTTTCTGCGGATCTGATTGTGTCGAATGCACATGTTCAGACGACTATGAANAAGCTNGTGGGGCGGGAGCATTTGTCGCCGGAGTTATTCAAGCGAGTAGAGAATATTCAGGTTGGGAATGGGTTTGGTATGGTGATCCGGTGTGCTGTTGAGGAGCTGCCGGAGTACACAGCCGCACCTGGAGATCCCTACATTCACAATGGAATGCAATTGTTGGCACCGTCGCTGGAGTATATGCACCGCGCCATCGGGGATTACCAGAAAAAACGCCCCCCGGAAGATCCGGCTGTGCTTGCGATGACGTTTTCGAAGGTGGATCCGGATGTGGCAAAGGATGGGAAACACACGCTATTTGCATGGGCGCAGTGGCATCCGTATGAACTGGCTGGTGGGCTCAAATGGGACGATATCCGCGAGAAGGAAGCGCAAAAAATTTATGATGTAGTGACCCGATATGCACCTAACATGAAGGACAAACTCATCGACTGGTACATTCAGTCGCCGCTGGATATCGAGCGAAAACACGGTTTGCTTCGCGGCAACGTTATGCATGTGGAGATGAACGTAGACCAGATGTTCATGTTCCGGCCGCTTCCGGAGATGAGCCAGTATGAAACGCCGATCCGCAATCTGTATTTGTCCAGCGCATCGTGCCATCCCGGTGGTGGTGTATTTGGTGCGGCGGGATACAACGCAGCCCGTGTCATTCTTAAAAAGCATAAGCGAAAGAGGTTTTTTTGATTAAACGACAGTTTCCTACGTCCACCGTTGAGATCGATCTGCGGGCTCTACGGAATAATTACCAGGTACTGGCAGATTCTATTGCTACACTGCCAGACGTCACACATAAGGAGAAAAGCGGGCTTGGAGCGCAGGACTCCCACGACGCCCAGGATTCCCACGACGCCAAGGTCTCTCAAAGCACACCCCGCCATCGAAAGATCATGGCGATCATCAAGCGGGATGCATACGGCCATGGTATGCGTCGGATCGCCAAGGCACTTGAAGACTGGGTCGATATGATCGGCTTAGCGACGGTCGATGAGGGTATCGATCTCCGAATGGCGGGAGTTCGAAAACCAATTCTTATTCTTGCGGCCCCGAACGAACAAACTGCGGCAGCCTATGTTACCCACAATCTCATTGCTACCATTAGCGATGAGGTACACTTTTCCATGCTCATGGACGGCACTCGCTACCATCTGGAGTTCGACACAGGAATGAGACGTCTTGGATTCCGACCCGAAGAGGCGGTACGTGTGAGGCAGCAGGCAATGATTCACAGGCGGCTCGTTTGCGCAGGAATCTTTTCNCATTATGCAACCTCACAAGACCCAGGTTCGTCACTAGTTGCGGAACAAAACAGGGCATTCCAACAAGTCCTAACCCACTTTCCCGAAGTCTCATTNCGACACATGAGTAACTCCGGAGGGATCCTTTTTTACGGCGGGCACATCGAGCACTTTTCCATGATTCGTACAGGGATCGGGTTGATGGGATACGGTGCCGGGCACACACAACCAGGCGGGCTGCACCCGGTAAAATTGTGGCGCTCACNAATTGTTCAAACGCAAGAGGTTCGGGCAGGAGAGAGCGTGAGTTACGGAGCCACCTGGCGTGCTGAGAGGGACGGATTCATCGCTGTCGTTCCCGTGGGGTATGCAGATGGAATTCCTCGTGCACTCAGTAACCGGCTGGAAGTTGCTATCCATGGTCGGCGGTATCCAATTGCCGGAGTGGTTACGATGGACTATATCATGATTGATCTGGGTGAAGAGCGAATCATGCCACGCACGGAGGTTACAATTCTGGGAGGTGAGGCGATGGATGCGAGGGATTGGGCAGAATTGGCCGGTTCCAATATCCATGAGATCCTAACGAATGCAGGACGGGAGGCAGAACGGATCTATCTGCACGAATAATATCTGCACGGATATTATTAGCACGGATAATTTGTTATTCGGATCGTGAGGAGTTCTGCTTACAGAATTTCGAACAGCTCGATATCATATCGGAGGGTGTCGTTTCGGAAGGCCTCGTTCAGTGATCCTTGACGAAGTCCCGAAAAACCGAGCTCAGGCGCGACAAGCAACACCCGTTTCTCATCAACCCGCATTCCTAAAACCCCTCGCTGTAATCCTTCCGTGTAGGCCTGTGAAGGTCCGTAGATGGTTGGAAAGCTGAGCTGAATGTTGGACACGTTAAATACGACAGGCGTGTCGTTGCCATTCTGCCAGGTGCTGTAGATGATGGTTCCCTCCTGGTTTCGCAGGGTGAGATGAATGCGAATCTGATCCCGAATGACCACTTCAAACGGGCTGTCGGTATTGCCTGGATCTACCTGTATGTATTCGAGTCCCTCCTCAATGACGACCGGTTGGAGGCCACTTATATCAAACGGTTCAGCTACATTGTCGAAGTTGGGTTCCGTGAGGGTGAATGCGGTTGGGCCATCATCACAGGAAAGGAATCCAACACTCATGAAAAGAAAGAGTACCGGCAAAAATCCCGGGATCAGGAGTTGTTTTACGCGAGTCCTGGGGTGAAATTGGTTCTTCATGGAGAGCATAAATCGAGATTATTTTGAATGTGAGTTGAAGATCGCATTTTTTGCTGTTGAAAACCAATCACTAGCGAGGTCTGCTGAGTTAGTCGTTTCCTAACGCTGAAGCCAGGGATTTCTTGTGAAGGTACATTCCGTAGCGACTGATGACGATGGCAAACTGGTAGAGGAAAATCACGGGAACGGCTACCATAATTTGGGATACCGGGTCGGGCGGAGTTAGGAATGCTCCCAGGAAAAGGGAGGCGACGATAGCATGACGGCGGAATTTTCGCATCCCGTCTGGCGTAACGATTCCGATTTTTGAAAGGAAGAAGCTGACAACCGGAATTTGGAACAAGATCCCGCAGGCTAGTGTCCAAAGTGCGACCGAAATGAAGTATTCGTTGATGTCGAACTCGTTGCTGATCACATCCGAAATCACAAATTGTGTAAAAAACTGAACGGCGAATGGCACCAGGATGAAATACCCAAAGGCGACCCCCAGTACGAAGAAGAAGTTGATAAAGAGGCTGTTGAGGATGGTCTTTAGTTTTTTTCCACTGCCAAGTGCCGGTTCGATAAAAGCCCAGATTTGATAGAAAAAGATGGGTGAACCGATGATGAAGCCGATGATGATAAGAGTCCCCCAGTAGGTGAAAAACTGGCCCGGCAGTTTGCGGGATATCAGCGAAAGTTCAACCGCATCAATGCGAAGGAAACTGTACATGAGAAAATCGGGACGGGTGGGACCGAGAATGACATCGTTGATGAAGAAGTCCGAAAGAACAAAGGCACCGACTATGCCGGCAACCACTCCAATAAGCCCTTTGATGACTCTCCAGCGGAGCTCTTCCAGGTGCTCGAGGAATGACATGGAGGAAGTGGGGTCTTTTTTGGGGCGGCGTGCTCTGGGCGGACTGGAGCGCATGATGCTTCGGCGTGGCGAAGGAACAGAAGAGCTACCCGTCTTTTGTCCCTCTTGTGTGGAATCTTCCGGGTTTTTGGAATTTTCCGGGTTTTTAGAATCTTCCAGGTTTTCGGAATCTTCAGGTTGCTTTGGATCTTCAGGCACGCTGCTCATTCGT
>JGI10211J34971_10001323_pt1 | contig 20634 bp, 19 predicted proteins | sample Etolagsediment_FD_34971 | JGI IMG/M metagenome (IMG submission 34971)
TTTTGAGCCCGTGTTTTAAATAAACTGCGTATATTCAATGTTGATGCATTCGTAAAAAGTCGAAAATGCTCTCTTCGCGTCATTCCGGCGAAAGCCGGAATCCAGGGCTACCAGGCAATTAAAAAATTACTGGACCCCGTTTTTCAACGGGGTGACGAACTTTCTACGGGTTTGAAGATTCTGTGTTGGTGCGTAATCAGTCGCTAGGATTCTTTTGGAAAAAGCATTTTTCCGGAGAAACGCAAATCATAACCCGCCAGGTCTTCACCCAGTTTTTTAAACGATGGTTCACTCAAAAAACCCAGAAATTGCTGTACCCCTTTTTCAAAAAACCGGTCTTTGAGAATCAGCAAATCAAAACTTTCCCACTTGATGGGAACAAATTCCAGGTTCAGGAGTTCGGCCACGGCCCGAATGCAGGGCCCCACATGGGCACGGCCCGAAAGCACTTCCAGGCCCAGATCCAGGTGTCGGGATATTTCATGGGTGTAGCCTTCGATTCCATTTCCATCAATCCCCGCTTTGGAGAGCTCTTCGTCCAGCAGGAGACGGGTTCCTGTTCCCAAAGGGCGGTTGATCATCTTAATGCCTTTCTGTTTGAGGTCCGCGACGCTTTGGATGCCCCTGGGATTCCCTTTTTCAACCAGAAGCCCCTGTTCTCGGCGACAAAAATTAATAACACCGGGCATCTGAACCAGTTCGTCCTTGGCAAATCCGAAATTGTATTCTTTTCCATCCTTCTGGATCAGGTGGCTTGATGCCATATGGCAATGATTCCGTCTAAGCGCTCGAATTCCCCCGAGACTACCCATGTTTCCGAAAGCGACCATTTCCTCGGGATGGTGTTGGTTGATGAGGGAAATGGTCCGGTCCAGGAGAATGTCATTGCTGCCAGCGATAATCAGTAGGCCATCATACGGCGGCAGCGGATCCTGCTGTTTGGGGAAATTGATGGTTTGAGCTTCCAGCCATTGTTCTACCAGGTGATGTGGAAAGAGCCATTTTCCGGTGGCCTTGGTGGCCGGCAAACCCTTTTCGGCGATCAGTGTATACACCATTTTTTCGTTAATATTCAGAAATTTCGCCAGTTCCCGAGTACTCAGCAGCGATCTCTCTTCCATGGTGTTTTCCCCTCCCTTGCGGAAATTAGCGTATTTTCACCTTATAAATCAATAATGGCGAGGCGTCAAGAGAAGTTAATAGTGGTAAGTATTGGTTAGTTATGAAGCTTTATGGTATTGGTGATCCACCATTGAAAATTATCTTGACAATTAATTACGATAAGGGGTAGAAAATTTACCGTTTTCACCGTAACGAACTGTAACAATTTGAAAAAAGAGTTTTTTTAGTTCAGTGCCGATTTTTGCGTGGTGTTTACCCCTCACATCTTTGATCTCGATGATTAATTCGTGGATAAGCGGATTCGGGAGTTTCCTTTTGGCGTGAGGAATATTAATGCGTTTCCAGGGACCGATCATTTATGCCATTTGCAAAACTATATTTTAACCTCAAAACGTTTATGTGGACTTTCATATTGTTACCGCTGCTTATTCCGATACCGACGGGTGCCGTGAAGCCTTCGCCAATGGTGGTGAAAGAGACTTCCGAACGGACTGTTGCCATTGACGTAAAAACACAAAGGGCGGTGGATGAATGGGCTGAGGAAGAAAAGGAACTCCTGAGAAAAATTGATCAAAATGACCGGGTACTTCAGCGGGTTGCCTGGGATCGGGATAAGACCGCGGAATATTTGGCCACCCTGGAAAAGAAGACCCTGGAATTGAAGGAAAAGGCTCTGGAAATGGAAAAAATCAGGGCGAACCTGCTTCCCCTTCTGGATGAAGCCCTTTTAAAATTGACCGCATTTGTAAAGGACGACATTCCCTATCATAAGGCTGACCGTCTGAAACAGTTGGAAAATGTGGCTCAGACCCTGAACGATTATGATATGGGTCTTTTGTCAAAGACCCAGTCTCTTTTTGATGCGGTTTCGCGGGAAACGGATTTCGGCTATTCGGTGAATACCGCTGAGACGGAGATTGAAATTGACGGACGGCCCGTGCGCGTCACGCTTTTGAAAGTGGGGCGGACCGGGCTGTTTGCTTTGACCATGGATAGTGAAACAGCCTACGGGTGGGATGCTCGAAAAGGCGTATACGTGGCCATGGACCGATTTGCCGGAGCCATCGAAGAGGGCATTGAGATTGTACAGAAGATTCGCATTATTGAGCTGACACGCCTCCCCTTGGGAAGACCCGAAAAAGCGGGGGACTCAGGAGACCGTCGTGATGATTAGAATCGTCTGCATTTTGGCGCTTTTGGCGGGATCGGCAGCGGATGCTCGGGCTGAGGATTTGTTTGAAAAGGTCTCTTCGGAGATTCAATCCGAATATCAGGCGGCTCAAAAAGAACAGACATTGACGCTGGACCAAATTCATAAACGGCGAAAGCTTCTGAAGCAACAGCTGGCGGATCAGGAAACAGCCCTCGCAACCGCATCAAAGACTCTTGGGGTCCACCAACGGCGGCTCAAAGAACTAAGCCATGAACGGGATGAAATTGCTGAAGAAATTTCCCTTCGATTAACGGATATGAAAGAATTGAGCATTTTGTTTCGAAACCATGCCCTTAATTTTCTGGCGCTTGCCGAACGAAGCTCATACTGGTCGGAAAGGCCGGTTCAATATCAAGCACTTCAGGCTTTCGTAAAACCTGATGCCATGTTTCGGTTGCGGGACCTGAAATCGCTTCTCCAATTCTCATTTGAGGATATGTCCGCTTCCCGAGAGAAAGTGGCTTACAATGGGATGATGGTGGATCGAAAAGGTCATGAGATCACGGGGGAGATTGTTCGCTTGGGACATCTGCCCGCCATGTATCGAGCGGAAAGCCGGGTGGGATACTTGAGCCTGAGCCCGGCTTCGGGGCGTCTCCTCATGGGGGATTCTCCATCATACTGGGTGAGGCGAAATCTGAAGCGGTATTTTGAAGGTGAAACGGAAGCGGTATATACGGATATCTCAGGGGGTTCTGCCATAAGCCGGCTGGCGCATCGGGTGACCCTCTTGGAGCAACTGAAAAGTGGCGGTCTTTTGGTGGTGCCCATTCTTTTGGTGGGTATGGTGGCACTGATATTGACCATCGAACGGCTCGTTTTTCTGGGAAAGGTACGCCAGAACACCGATGCACTCATGACCCGTGTCACCCGGCTGGTGGAGCAGAACAATGTGGAGGGGGCTGTTAAAGCGACGGCCGCCCATCGGAGCCGTCCCACCGGCCGCGTGTTGATGGCAGGTTTACGGCATCGGGGAGATTCAAAAGAAGTGATTGAAAGTGCCCTGTCGGAAGCCATGTTGCGGGAAACCCCAAGACTGGAAAGGTTCCTGGGGGCTTTGAAGGTATGCGCCGCCGTGGCACCGCTGCTGGGTCTTCTGGGAACAGTCACCGGGATGATTAACACCTTTCAGGTCATTACCACCCATGGAACCGGCGATCCCCGGTTGATGGCCGGCGGCATCAGCGAGGCCATGGTGACCACTCAGGTGGGGCTGGTGGTCGCCATTCCCGTGATGGCGGTCGCGGCTTTTCTGGGAAGACGTGCGCGCAATTTATCCCAGGACATGGAAGAAAAAGGGCTGGCCCTTATGGGAACCCTGCTTCAGCGGCAAACCGTCGGTGAAAGTCCGGTAGCGAAACGTTAAGGCCATAAGATCTGTGGAAATATTTGATACCTTCATCAACCTGGTTGAGACCGGTGGCCCCGTCATGATTCCCATTGGGTTGGTATCCATCTGGATGTGGACGCTGATTGTGGTAAAGGCCGAGTGGATCTTTCGGGTTAAAAGGCGGCCTTTGCTGATTCGTGATGCACTCAAGTGTCTGGAGGAAGATACGGCGCCTGGAAAAAAAATTGATTGTCCCAGAGCGGATGCATTACGATTTTTCTTGCACCGGTATTTCAAGGGAAAAGCGTTTTTAAGCGGGGAGCCGGACCAACTCTTTTTTGAAGTGGCGGTCCGCCGCCAGGTTCAGGGCCTATACCGCCATATCCCCAGTATTATGATATTGGCGGCTGCGGCGCCGCTGCTGGGTTTGCTGGGGACGGTAAGCGGCATGGTGGAGACGTTCCGGGTGATCGGTATATATGGGATGGGAAATGCTCAGGCCATGGCTTCGGGAATTAGGGAGGCCATGATTACGACACAGGCGGGATTGCTGGTGGCCATTCCAGGTCTTCTGGCGGGTCAGGCCATGCGAAAAGAGATTCGAAACATTCATAAAAATGTGCTTGTCTTTCACAAGGCCGTATCCCAATGGATTGAAAAGGAGTGTAAACAATGCGCCGGTTAGGCGGTGTTACATCATTGGGAACGCAGGAAGAAGACGGTGGCGATGTTGAAATCAACATGATGCCTTTGATCGATATGATTTTTATCCTGCTGATTTTTTTCCTGGTGACCGCCAGTTTTGTAAGGGAATCGGGCGTGGAGGTGAACCGGCCGGAGTCAGTGACGGCCCAGGAAAAAGAAGCGACCGGAATGGTGGTTGGAATCGCCCGTGGGGGGGGGATTTTTATTGACAATCAACAGGTTGATCTTCGCCAGGTGCGGGGTCTGGTGGAGGTTTTCCTTCTTGAAAATGCTCGGGGTGGTGTAATTTTGGATGCTGACGAATCATGCACCACCGGTCGACTGGTGGCCGTCTTGGACCAGTGCCGCCTGGCGGGTGCCGAAAACGTCGCGGTTGCCACCAGGAGGTTTCAGTGACCCGGTTCGGCATTGTCAGGGAAAACTTCTTTCGGTTTCCACTTCTTTTTGCCGGGGCCGTATGGATCAGTATGGGGATTTTTGCGCTGTTGCCCCTCTTGTTGCGGCAAAGCCCCAGCCCGGCAAATTTCCCCCCGGTTTCCCATGTTCGCCTCATACCCTTGACTCGCGAGACGCCCCCTGACCCCATAAGGCCGAAGCAGGCTTCAGATCCCATGCCGGAAGAACCCGTACCCCGGGAGGAGACGTTTGAAAGCGAAAGACCGGCCCACCCTGAGATACAACCGCCGGAACCGGCCCTCCCGGAAATGACGCCCCTTGAAATGACGCATGCACTTTCGGATTTTCCTCAACTGTCACCAACACCGCTGAATACCTTCGCTCTTCAGCCGTCACCTTTGGGTGCGGTTCCTCTCCGTGTTCCGCCGGCCCGGTTGAATGTCATGAATGTGAAAGTGAATCTCCATGGGGAAAAAGCGCCGAACCCCGGCGTTCTGACCCGTACGGCGATTTCCCGGGATTCCATGCCGAACCGGCTCGGTTTCGGCCCCAGTGAAGTGGATCAGAAACCGATTAGTATTGCAACCCCTCGTCCACGCTATCCTTTCAAAGCCAAGAGGATGGGCATCGAAGGGTATGTGACGGTCCATTTTCTGGTGGATCAGGATGGATCGCCCCGTGAACTCACCATCGTGAAGGCCGAACCGGAAGGTTTTTTTGAGAAAACCGTCCGGAAAGCCGTGCCCCGGTGGCGTTTTAAGCCGGGCCGAAAAGGGGGTCGGCCGGTGAGCACCCGGGTGGAGATGACCATTCGATTTGATTTGGGACACAATGGCTAGATTCGGAATCATTTTGCTGGTTCTGGCTTCATGCATGTGGCCATCCGTGAACCGTGCGGAATGTACGTCGGATCTGAAACCCATGAGCGAGTCCTTAAATGCGGTGATCCTTGGGGCGGAGAAGGCTGAAAAAAAAGGTGACCTGGCGCGGGCCGCATCGCTGGTGGTCGAATACCTCAAAACCCATAAAAATGAAACCCATTCCTACCCCTTCTACGGGGCGGGTTATTATTTTCATGGAATCGCGGATTACACTGAATCGAAAAACTATCTGAAAAAAGCGGTCCAATTGAATCCCTGCTTTAAGGAAGCATGGCGCCTGCTGGCATCTTCATACCAGGAAACCGGGGAAGATAGGGCCGCCGCGGGGGCGTTGGAAAAATGTGCCGGCATCGATGATGAACCCCACCTTTGGTATCAGACGGCGGTGCTTTGGCTGAAAGCGGGAGATCCCAAAAAGGCCCTTAAAATTTTTGAGCGGCTCAAGGCCAGAGGTCCCATGAAGCCTCAGTGGCTGGCCGCCCTTTCCATCGCACAAAAAGCACTGAAGAAAAAGGAGGCGGCGGCGGAGTCCATGGAGCGGGCCGCCCACCTCAGCCGTGATCCCAGCCTGATATTTCAAGCCGCCTTCCTGTGGCTGGATGCGGATCATCCCGAAAAGGCGCTGCCGTTGTTAAAAAAACTGGCAAACCGTAGACATCCAAAGAATGAATGGCTGCTCACCCTTGTAGATGTCTGTTTGATGTTGAACCGGACCCTGTTGGCGGCCGAGACCATGGAACGGGTGGTAAAACGTGACCCTGATCCATCACATCTCTACAGGGCAGGGGTGTTGTGGCTTTACGCAAAGCGGCCTGAAAAGGCCCTTGAACATCTACTTCCCCTTTGCCGGAAAACCCCGGCAGAGGCTGAGTGGTTCGTGGCGCTGGCCCATGTCAGGCTCCAACAAAAAAAGGTTGGGCAAGCGGCGGAGTCCATGGAGCGGGCCGCCCACCTCAGTGGAAAACCTGAACATGCCTATCAGGCAGGTGTGATGTGGTTGGAGGCGGAAGATGCTGACGGAGCGCTCCGTTTGCTGGTTCCTTTAAACGGACGTGTCCAGCCAAAAGCGCTATGGCTGGTGGCGCTTTCAAATGCCTGGGTTTTAAAAGAGGTTTTTGGAAAGGCGGCGGAGTCCATGGAGCAGGCCGCTCGTATCAGTGGAGAGTCGATGCATCTGTTTCAGGCCGCCCGTCTGTGGTTGGCAGCGGAACAGCCCACACGGGCCCTGCCGTTGTTGGAGGATTTGATCAGCCTTCCGTCTCCGCGGGGTGAATGGTACATTGCTCTGGCCAACTGTTGCCTGATGCTGGACCAGCCGAAGAAAGCGGCTTCAGAAATGGAGAAAGGCGCATTAATTACCCAACAAGGAAATGATTACTATCGNGCCGGCATGCTCTGGGTTCAGGTTGGCGATATCCGGCACGGTTTATCCCTGNTTCAAAAGAGCGTAACCCAAAAGCCGGTGAAACAGGAATGGCTGGTGAACCTTGCCCGGGTTCTCGTGGATTCGGGGCGCAAACAGGATGCGCTGCCGGTTATGGAGCGAACGGCATTGCTCCGTCCCAAGATTTCTTCAGATATCAGGTATCAGGGGGCACTGTTGTGGTTGCTGCTGGGGCGACCCGAAAAGGCCTTACCGGTTCTTGAAAGCCTCTGCGCTTTACACCACCCTTCACTGGACTGGCTCGTTACCCTGGTGAAGACCCATATGGATCTAAAACAGGTCAAACCGGCCGAAAAAAACCTCAACCGCCTGCTCGGTTTTTATCCCGAAAATCCGGATGCCTGGCGACTGGCGGTGTGGGTGGCCCTTCAGAAATCCGACTATGGGGAAGCGGCGGCGGCCATGGCGGTGGCTATCCGTCTTGTCCCCCCTGATTCGGAGCAGATGAAGAAAATGGTGGATTTGTATCAATTAGCCGGTGTGCCGGTCAAAGCGGCGGAAGTGTTTCAAAAGACATGGCCAACCCCACCCCAACCCCATGACTGGGATCGACTGGCGAATCTCTATCTGGGCGCTCATCGCTATGAAATGGCTCTGGCCGCGGCAAAATCTGCAGTCAAGGCCCAAGAGTCCGGTGATCGCTGGAAAACTGTCGGTGAAATCGCCTTTCGCATGCGGCGCTTTAAAGAAAGCCATCAGGCCTACCTGCGAAGCGTGTGCTTGAAACCGGATGATCCGGAATTACGTCTTAAAGCGGGATACGCAGCGCTAAAGATGGAAAAACTGGATGAAGCAGAACAACTTTTCAAGGCAGTCATGGGGCAGACCGTGAAAGGCGGATCTATCCATGAAGAGGCCCTGCGTCATCTAACCTTCATTAAAGAAATGAAATCCTTTCTCAGCCAAAACAACCCCACTCTTTAAAGTTCTATTACGTTATTTATGGGAGTTATTGGTAATAAAATATCCTTTTATTCGCAATATATAAAATTTCTTGACAAGACTAACCGAAAATTATAGTTAGCGTGTCATGATAACGGCAGTAATATTGAAGGGTATTGCTTCTCTCCTCCCATACCGCTTCAATGGAAGCTTTGTCTGTCCAGAAACCGGACCCTATACTGACAATTGGTTGATTTGATGATGGACCTCTTTTTTACAGGTTATATAACACTTTTTTTTCTCTATGGAATGACGCTTTTCGCTGGTCTTATGGGACGGCACGGGCTTTCCCGTTTGATGGCGGTTCCGGCGCTGGCCGCAAATGGATTTCTTCTGATGGGAATTTCCATAATCTCCCGCCAGCCGCCTGTTTTTGAAATTTTTGGTGGCATGCTGTTCGTAACGTTTGTTTTGGGTTTGATGGGTCTCTTTTGCCGCAGGGCCGAAGATACACCGTTGAACGTGAAAACCTGGGTCTGGATGGAAATCTTGTTTCTTCTAAGCATTGTTCTGTTTTTCCCCAAAGTTCCTCCCCCCCACCGGTATCTTCATACGGTTCTCTGGGTGGTTTGTTTTCACGGTTTCAGAGATCTTGCCCTTTCGTGGGCCTTCTTTTCAGCGGCCCATTTCATTCAACTCAAAAGCGACCCTGCCCGCAACAGGGTCAACAATCCGCTCCTTAAACAGGGTCGGAATTACCTCTTGCTGAGCGCGGTCGCTTTTCTCTGCGGAGAATACTCGGGGATCATCTGGTGTCAGAATGGATGGGGCGATTTCTGGCACTGGACCCCAGCATTCTTTCAATCCACATTGGTGATTCTCTGTTTGATGGCGGCGTTTCATATTCCCGGTAAAACAGCCCGCTCAAACAGCCTTCGATCGTTTATGGCGGTGATCACCCCCCTGGTGATGCTCTCTATCAAAATTGTCAAAGGTTTGCCATGAAACGCTTCTTTGAACACCTCTCTTCCATGCAGTTCACGCTGTTGATTCTCTCTGTTCTGATGTTGTGGTTTGTCTGGGGGATTTTTTTGGCGGAGTCGGACGGCTTTCGCCAGGGGTTCAATGCGATGAATCGGTTCCTGGTGCCGGTATGGTTTAAAAACCCACACGGACTACCGTTTTTGTTGAAATTCTGGTTTGTGGGACTTTGTTCGGTCATGGTCATTTTAGGGATTAACCTGGTTTTCTGTTCGTGGACCAAATTTTTGAAGATCATGCAAAACAAACAGGCCGCATCCAGGTTTGTGATGTTGATGATCCATATGGTTTTCGGTTTTGTGGCACTGGGTCACTTTGGAAGCTTTCTGCTGGGTTACCGATATGAAAATGTGAAACTCAGAGAAAATCAATCCTTCCCCCTTCCGGAAGGGTATGCCGTAAGTGTCAAAAAAATTCATTTCGAAGATGATCTCAATATTCTTTCCAAAAGACCCAGGGAACGTAAGCCCGGCGCGTTTCATCCGGAAGCCAATTTTTGTGAAGTTGCGCTTATTAAAAATGGAAAACCGGTGGTTCAAGGAAAAGTCTATTTTTTGAGGCCCCTTGTCTGGGAAGGCATCCAGGTGACCTTGAAACGGTTTACGCCGTTCGGAAGTGGAGGGAAACGCAGACCAGAAACTGGGACGCCGGGGGTCAAGCTGATCATCAGCCGAAATCCGGCCAGACTTCTGGTATTTTTCCTGTTCCCGGTCATGATTCTCGGAATAGGCGCCTATCTGGTGATGACGTGGCGAACGCGCCCGTCTCCAAAGTTAAATTCATTGGCAAAGCAGGAGGAAAATGAAAAATGAAGCTGAAAAACGGTTTATGGTCAATCATACCCCTTGCCCTGATCCTGAGCGGTACGGCCCTGGCCGAGGAGGAAGATAACAAGGGTCCCATTCCGGAAGTGGGAACGGTTTTCTCACTCGGTGAGGTGGTGGTGAGTGATGAAGGCGATGCCGTCAGTCAAATCGCCACTACGGATATCGTCACCGAGGAACGGATTGATTTGACCACATCGCAGACGGTTGCCGAAGCACTCGATACCCTGCCTGGCGTGTTTCTCAATGTGGGAACCAAAAACGAACAGAATTTTACGGTTCGTGGGTTCAACCAGCGGTATGTTCCCATTTTTTATGACGGGATTCCCATTTACGTTCCCAATGACGGTTATGTGGATGCGGGGAAACTGCCTGCCGCCAACATCGCGGCCATTAAACTGACCAAAGGGAACAGTTCCGTACTGTACGGGCCTAATGCCATGGGAGGTGTCATCAATATCTTGAGCAAAAAGCCGGAAGAACAGATGGAAACCAAATTTTCCATGGGATTGGGCCAGAGAAATGCCTTTGACACCAACCTCTATCTCGGTTCACGGCTCGACAAGTTCTACCTGGCTTTTAATGGCGGGTTTCTCACTTCAGACGGATATCTGTTATCCAATAATTTTACCCCAGGACCGAACCAGGATAAAGGTCTCAGAAATAATTCGGATATTTTGCAGCAAAACGTATCCTTCCGGGCGGGTTTTACGCCCGCGGAAGGTCATGAGTATGCCGTCGGCATAAACCACATCAACAGCGAGTGGGGGCTTCCGCCGGATGCCTACACCGACAGGCCTCGATACTGGCGGTTTACGGAGTGGAAAAAAGATACTTACTTTCTTATCGGGGACAGCAAGATTACCGACAAGCTCAGCAGCAAAATACGAATCTATCGGGACACCTATTATAATGTTCTCGATTCCTACGACAACGATACCTATTCGACACAGAACAAGCGGTATGCCTTTCACAGCACTTACGATGATTACAGCAATGGCGGGACGCTGACGCTTAGTACCACATATATTCCTCAAAACATCACGAGCTTTTCCTTTCAATATAAGGATGATGTCCATCAGGAGCAGGATGACCGGGGTGAGGCGTGGGAGCGTTATGAAACGGAGCTTTTTTCTTTCGGTCTGCAAGATGATTACAATATCATTGACAACCTTTCTCTGGTGGTGGGGTTGGGCTACGATATCCAGAAGCCTGTATATGCCAACGGGGAGGCGGTCCGTGACGATGATGACACGTTCAATCCCATGGCCGGCATTCACTATACCTGTCTTGAGGATCTGGGGCTTCACTTCTCGGTGGGGAAAAAGACCCGCTTTCCGACCCTGCTGGAGCTCTATTCGGGGCTTTTAGGGAAAAATGTACCCAATCCGAATTTGTCATCGGAAGAGGCCATTAATTGGGAGCTGGGTGCCGAGAAACCGCTTCCCGGCAGAAATTTTGTGGGCCTTAGCCTCTTTTACTCCGATATCAAAAATTTGATTGTAAGAAAGGAAGTTTCCGAGGATCTGGATCAGTATCAAAATGTGGGAAAAGCCCGTTTTCAAGGTCTTGAATTCACCTTTAAATCGGCATTTTTTAAAAGCAATACCTTTGAATTGAATTATACCTATTTAGACTCGCAAAATCGGTCCCCGGACCGGACGAGCGATCATCTGGACGAGCGTCCAAAGCATAAACTTTATGTCAGCGATCTGTATGAACTGAACGACTGGCTCGCCTTTTTCGGCAAGATGGAATATTACTCCAAACAGTGGTATGAGGATGCCGATACGGGATGGGAGGAGCTGGATGGGTTTTTGACCGTTGATTTCAAAGTCATCGGCACCTTTTCGGAGGCGATGAACCTTGAGGTCGGCGTCAAAAACATGTTCGATGAAAACTATTCCCTTTCCGAAGGCTATCCCAGAGAGGGCAGAACCTTTTTCGGGCAGCTCAGGGTAGCCTTCTGATTTATGCGGGGTGCCGGATTTGATTCCCATGCGTGAAGACCCACGTTATGGTCTTCACGCCATTTTTTTAGGAGGTTTTCCATGAAAAAAATATTCATATGGCTGGTGTTGATCACGTTTTCATTACCCTTTGGTTTTGCGTGGTCCGGGAATTCCCCCTCACTCAGCATTACCGGCCTGGTAGCACAGCCGTTAAACCTGTCCCTCGATGATCTCAAACAGTATCAATCCGTTGAGGCCCAGCTGAACGAGGTGTTTGAAGATGGCACGTATCGCGGCGCGTTCGTGTTTCGCGGAATACCCCTGAAGACGCTTCTGGAAGCGGCTTTTATTCAAAAACAAGAAACGGCGTTTAACAAAAAGGTGGATCTTGCCATTGTGGTGAAAAACAAGCACGGAAAAAAGGTGGTTCTGTCGTGGGGGGAGGTATTTTATAAGAATCCGGGAAGGATCATCGTGGCATTTTCGGCGCGACCCATTATGCCCCACAAGGATTGTAGGCGGTGCCACAGCCCGGAGGTATATCAACCCCGCCTGGATCAACTTCACCGCCAAATCGGCTTTCCCAAGCTCATTGTCTCCGAAGATGAATATGCGGATCGTTCGTTGGATGATATCTCCAGCATTCAGGTGGTGGATCTGAAACCGGAAATGCCGGCTCAAAAGGTGAAAGCACTTTTTTCTCCGGAATTTGAGGTGACGGGTGACGTGGTTAAGACCCTGACGGTCTCGAATTTTTCAGACTACCCCAAAAAGACTGTGAAGGCCAGGCATCTGGGTGAAGGAAAGGGATATCACGGCGTTGACGTGGTGGAAGGTGCTCCCCTCCGGTCGGTTTTGAAAAAAGCCGGCATCGCCTCTGATTTGCATTCCGTATTTCTGCTGTCGGCGCCGGATGGGTACCGGGCCCTTTTATCTTACGGTGAGGTTTTTCTGGATCCCGCCGGAGAACGAATGGTTTTGGCGGATCGAATGAACGGCAAGCCGATCAAAAAGAATGGAAAGTTTTTCTTTGTTCCGCCCGATGATCTCATGGCGGACCGGGACGTGAAGGCGGTTCAAAAAATCGAGGTCATTTCGGTTAAAGAAACCCCAAAAATTTATGTCATCGGGGTGGGATGTGGGGATACGGATCTCATAACCCTGGACGCCATTTCCACCATGGCTGGGGTCGATGCCTTTGTATGCCCGCCGGATATCCAAAAGCAATTTTCCAAGTATATGGGAAATAAACCGGTGCTGTTGAACCTTTATGACTTTGTGCCGCCGGTGTTGAGGAAAAAGCACCCGGATCTTTCTTCCGAAGAATTGGAAACCCTGCTGAAAAGGGAGCAGACCGATGCCGCCGTGAAGATTCAAAAGGCTTTGGATGGGGGTAAGACCGTGGCGATTTTGGAATACGGAGATCCCAGCATCTGGAGCGGGTGGCGATGGGCATGGAATGCCTTCCCCGAAGGAACCATTCAGATCGTTCCAGGTCTCAGTTCCTTTAGTGTGTCAAATGCCCTCATCGGCGAAGATATGGCCTGTAACGGTTCGATGGTGATTGCTACCCCCAGGGGACTCAGGGAGGATCCTGCCATGGTGAAGGCCATTGCGGAGAAAGGCGAAACCCTTTGCATTTTCATGGGGCTGAAAGATGTTGAAGGGTTGGTTTCCTTCCTTAAACAATGGTATCCGGGGACCGTCCCCGCCTGTATTGTCAGCAAAGCCGGATATTCCGTCGGTGAAGCTTTGGCCAAGACAACATTGGACGGTCTCACGGGCACTGCGAACTATGCCGCTGAAAAATTCCTCGGTTTGATTTATGTGGGCCCCTGCCTGGCTGGAAAGACCGGCAACTGACGCCGGGTCCTTTGGTCGGGGTAAGCATGAAAGGCCTGAAATATGAGGGCTGAAGCGACGGGCCCAAAGTGTTCCGTTCGAACGGGTTTGAAACGGGAACTCGGGCTGGGCTCCGCCATGATTTTGGTCATTGCCAACATGATCGGAACCGGGATATTTACCACATCGGGTTTTGTCATGGAATCCGTCGGCGATCCAGTGGCCATGCTGCTTTGCTGGTTCGCCGGCGGGATTTTGGCCCTTTCGGGAGCGCTCTGTTATGGGGAATTGGGCGCAATGTTTCCCCGTGCAGGGGGTGAATATGTCTTTCTGCGGGAGAGCCTTGGAAAGTTAATGGGCTTTCTCTCCGGCTGGATCTCCCTGATCGTTGGGTTCTCAGCCCCCATTGCCGCCGCTGCCATCGCTTTTGCCTCATATTTTTTCAGGGTGTTTCCAGAGGGTTTGATCCACGATCCACGAGTTCCCCTGATCGATTCCGGTTTTTTCTCTATTACGCCTTTCACACTATTGGCCGTTAGCATTATCCTCCTTTTTTCCTTGATCCATTGCTACAGCCTTTATTTCGGCAGCCGTGTTCAGAATGTNCTGACGGCAGTCAAAATCGTTGTTATCCTCGTTTTTGTTTTTGCGGGTTTTGGGTTCGGTAAGGGCTCCATGGATCATTTCCATTGGAGATCNGGGCTTGAATTCGCTTCTCCGGGGAGTTTTGCCGCTGCGCTCATCTTTATCTCCTTTGCTTATAGTGGGTGGAACGCGGCCGCCTACNTGGGGGCTGAAATNANAAATCCGGGNAAAAATATTCCACGTGCCCTTTTTTGGGGGACGCTCTTTGTAATGGTTTTATACCTGTTTCTGAACGCTGTATTCATTTACGCCCTTCCTTCCGGAGAGATATCTGGTGTGATTGAAGTGGGGGCAAAATCCGCTTTCGCCCTTTTCGGAGGCCGTATTGAAAAGGCTTTTTCTTTGGCCATTACTTTTTGTATCCTCTCAGTTATCAGCGCCATGGTAATGGCGGGGCCAAGGGTATATTACGCCATGGCAAGGGATGGGCTTTTTTTTGAGCGGTTGGGGAGGGTAACCCGGGCTCATGGCACCCCCGCCTCTTCAATTCTGCTGCAGGCGGTCATCGCTATGCTGATGGTGATCACCGCCTCTTTCGACAAGCTTCTCCTCTTCATGGGGTTTACCCTTTCTCTATTTGCCATGCTCTCGGTGATCGGCATGATGGTTTTGAGGGTAAAGGGCCAATATTTGGATAGACCCTACAAAACCTTCGGGTATCCGATAACACCCATCCTGTTTATCCTGTTCAACCTGTGGATTATTCTTTTTTGCATCAAAGGTAAACCGGTGGTTTCTTTGTTTGGTGCTGGAACCATTGCCGTCGGTATTTTGGCCTTTTACTGGCGGAAAAAAGCATTTTTTAAGCACCCATTCAAATCCAAGGGCTTTCATGGTAGCCTCAAAAAATGAATGTTTGACAGAAAAGAACCATAAACGGTAAAAAGTGCTTACCCCTGTTTCAGGTTTTTTCACATTTGCGCGAGGAGAACCATGATGGAAGGGTTTGATTAGAGGCATTGATTCCAAAGGTTTTAAACGCCCATAAAATGTTACAAAATGAAAAATTAATTGAAAAAAATGGAACTTATCAGAACATAGGGAGACATCATGACACTGGATCGGCCACTGGTGTTGGCCACTAAGAACAAAGGCAAAATTTCGGAGTTGCGGGAACTTTTCCGGCAAACGGATATTGTGATCAAAACCCTGAATGATTTCGGACCTATTCCCCCGGTCATCGAGGATGGTGACACCTTCGAAGAAAATGCGGTCAAAAAAGCCCAATTCACGGCACGGGTGCTGGGAATTCCAGCTCTTGCCGATGACTCCGGATTAACGGTAAAAGCACTTGGAGGTGCTCCAGGTGTTTTTTCTTCACGTTACGGCGGGGAAAATGCGGATGATGAATCCAATAACCGCAAATTACTTAATGAAATGGCAGGTGTTGAGGATAGATCGGCGGCCTTTATGTGCGTGTTGGTAATTGCTGTTCCAAGGGGGCCAGCCCTGGTTTATGAGGGAAGCTGCGAAGGGGTGATTGCTGAGAAACCCGAGGGTGATCGGGGGTTTGGCTATGACCCGCTTTTCTATTATCCGCCGCTTCAAAAAACTTTTGCACAGTTGACCCGGAAAGAAAAAAACAGGGTCAGCCATCGGGGAAAAGCTATTATGGAATTGCAGGGCGAATTGGATCGGGTGAAGATCTGGCTGAAACAACGCCTTATGGAGGAACCCTTTTAAAAAAAACTGCAACCTTTCCCTTGTCCCTGTCTCTATATTGACAAAATAAATATCGTACCTATTCTAAAAGGCAGTAGACAATAAAGTCCCATAAGGAGGAGATATGCTGGAGATAACAGAAAAAGCAAGTGAGATGATCAAAGACTTTCTAAAGGACAGGGAAGAAATTCCGGCCATCAGAATCATGATGTCCCAAGGTGGGTGAAGCGGCCCGTCATTGGGAATGGCTCTGGATGAGTCAAGAGAAAACGATGAAGAATTTGATGACCGTGGTATTAAGTATGTGATTGAAAACTCCCTGTATGACCGGGTAAAACCCATTAAAGTGGATTATGTGACCTCAGCCATGGGTTCCGGTTTCAACATTATGTCAAATATGCCGGTGCAACCTTCTTCATGTGGTTCTTCCTGTAGCTGTTAGGGAAGTCCGGTTAACTGTAAAAATTCCCCTGATTGACATGCTGATTAAGCATGTTTCATGAAGGGGATTTTTTTTACGGGTTTAAAATGCGCCCAGTTGGCAGGCGTTTATCTTAATACCTAGGCTTTCACAGGCGGAAGAAACAGCCATTTTCGTTAACCCCAGGTTTCTGGCGATGCCCCATGCTTTTTCGCAGGCCAACCGATCGTCCGCGAGTGCGTTGCGAATGTGGGTCTCCAACTCCTTTGAAACTGTTCCAGCCGGTTTTACAATCCGTTTATTCGGTTCGTACCCAAAAAGACCCATCTGACACTTTTTAAGCCGCAGCTCAAGCAGATCCGCCGCTTTTCCAACAAGCCCCGCTGCCACATCCAGTTCTGATGCAATGTCAAAGGCAACGGCACAAGAAACCCCTTCAGCGGAAGCCCGCCTTTTCAATGCGCTGATAAGGCGAGGGTCGATTTCGCTGCCTGAAGGGTGTTTTTGTGCAAAATGCCCATCTTCGTCTTTTTTCATATGGGTTCCTCCCTTGCTTTTTTATTCCTAAATACCATAGCCACGTTGAAAAAAGCAATGAAATGCCCCTTTACACCATTTGGGAATTGGGGTATCAATTCTCTATAAGCGAGGAGGTAATCATGATCAAAGACAATATAAAACACATTTTGGCGGAGTTGCCGGAAGGGGTTCAACTGGTGGGGGCCGCCAAGACCCGCTCGCCGGAGGAGGTGCTCGAAGCGGTTGAGGGGGGGCTTAGGATTATCGGGCATAACTATGTTCAGGAAGCGGAAAGGCTCTTTGATGTGATTTCCAGGCCGGTAAAATGGCATATGATCGGGCACCTGCAGTCCAACAAGGCCAAAAAAGCCGTAGCAATCTTTGATATGATTGAAACCGTGGATTCCCTGAAGCTGGCCAAAGCCATCGACAAGGCTTGCGAAGGGTTAAATAAAACCATGTCGATCCTGCTGGAGATTAACAGCGGTGAGGAGGATCAGAAGGCCGGTGTCATGCCGGAGGCAGCCGTCCCGCTGCTCAAGGAGATATCCGCCCTGTTCCATGTGAAAGTCGAAGGGCTGATGACCATGGGGCCTTTCACCGATGATCCAGAAGAGAGCAGGCCCTATTTCCGAAAGACCAAAAGGCTCTTTGATGAGATCAGTACCCTGAACCTTGAAAAGGTGAAAATGTCCATTCTCTCAATGGGCATGTCCGATTCCTATAAGGTCGCCATAGAGGAAGGGGCCAATATGGTGAGAATCGGTACAAAAATTTTTGGAAACCGCAGTTATGGTGCGTCATAATGGAATCTCAGAAGATCATACCCATTACCGAGAGCCCGATCGTTTTTCATGAGAAATAAGGCAAATAGACTGATCGCCGAAGGCATACGGTTCTTTGGAGAGGATATTTGGAAAATCCGTCTTGATACCGTCCCCAGGTGGAAAGCCCTCTATCTTCACCCTTTACGGGTGGTAATGCTTGCTTTTCGAGCTTTTAATGAAGACCAGTGCACGTTCAGGGCTTCAGCACTGACGTTTTATTCGCTTTTATCAATAGTTCCTGTCCTGGCCATGGCCTTTGGTATTGCCAAAGGATTTGGGTTTCAAAATGCCTTGGAGCACCAGCTCCAGCAGAGCTTCTATGGCCATGAGGAAGTGATTCAGAATGTAACCGTATTTGCTCAGTCCATGCTGGAGAGCACCAAAGGTGGTCTGATTGCGGGGGTGGGGGTTCTGATCCTTTTCTGGACCGTAATCCGTGTTCTAGGAAATATCGAAAGTGCATTTAATCACATTTTGAATTTTCCAAAACCCAGGAGTTTTGGTCGGAAAGTCAGCGATTATATGGCGACCATGTTCATCTGTACCATCCTGCTGGTCCTGTCAAGTGCGCTGACCGTTGTCATCAAGAGTCATGTGACGTCCGCGGTAGAGTCTTTTTCGATTTTGGGAACCGTGAGCCCAGCTATTTTCTTTCTTTTGAAACTTCTTCCTTACTGTGTCATTTGGGTTCTTTTTACTTTTCTTTATATGTTTTTACCCAATGGGAAAATCAGTTGGAAGTTCGGTTTGCCGGCGGCCATCGCGGCGGGCACCTTGTTTCAGTTGTTTCAGTGGGCTTATCTTTCATTTCAATTTGGCGTGAGTAAATATAATGCCATTTACGGCAGTTTTGCAGCGCTTCCTCTCTTTCTGGTCTGGCTGCAAATCAGCTGGTTGATTGTACTCTTTGGTGCGGAATTGATTTTCTCCATCCAAAACGAAAAGGATTTTGAGTTTTCGCCGGATTTTTCCAATATCAGTTACCGACTCAAGAAAACCGTAATGCTTCAGGTGGTTCACTTTCTGGTGAACCGTTTCTGCCAGGGTTTTCCCCCGGTCACTATGGCACAGATTATCGAAACGCTTAATATCCCAAAATCCCTTTTGCATCAGATTCTGGCGGAGACCAAGGCCGCCGGGATTGTTTCGGAAATTTGCCCTGATAAGGGTGGTGTCCGGTCTTATCAACCCGCTCAGGATGTGAATCTTTTCACCGTAAAATATGTCATCGACAAGTTCGAACAACAGGGGAACAACCCTATTTCCATGCTTTCAGGTCCTGATTTCGAAAAAATCACAAAGAGACTCAATGACCTGGATTGTTTTGCAGAAGAAGCGGCGGCAAATGTATTGTTAAAAGAGATTTGATTCACCGATCTTAATTGAGGGCGACAAAGATGGATAAGAAGATGATTCTTGTGGTGGATGATGATGCGACAACCATCCGTATCCTTGAAGAATGCCTGGGTGAATTCGGCTACAGTTGCCGAACCGCAAATGATGGATTTAAGGCCTTGGAACTGATCGAGGAAGAGATATTTTCCGCAGCCATTTGTGATATCCGAATGCCCGGAATGGATGGCCTGACGGTCATGACGGAAGCCCGCAAAATAGCACCTGACCTACCTTTCATTGTGATTACCGGTTTTGCTGAGGAATATGTTTATGACCAGGTTATCGAGGCCGGGGCCAGTGATTTTATTCAGAAGCCATTAAAGATTGGTGAACTCAAAATCAAACTGGAGCGTGTGCTTGATGAACGGGTACTGCTGAATAAAAATACGGCATTGCTTGAAAAAGCGAATTCTCTCAATGATCGCCTGACCAGTCTTCTCAATATGGCCAGGGAATTCAGCGAGGAGCTGGAATTTGAAAACCTGTTTCCTCTGATTATCAATAAAGTTACCGAGGCCATGGGAGCTGAACGGACCAGCCTCTATCTCATTGATTGGGATAAGGGAGAAATCTGGACCAAAGTTGCCGAACAGTTCAAAGAGATTCGCCTTCCCATCGGGCAAGGGATTAGCGGCCGGGTGGCGGAGACCGGTGATGTCATCAATGTGGCTGATGCATGGAACCTGCCCTATTTTGACAGGAGTTTTGATCAGGAATCCAAATTTCGCACCCGTTCCGTCCTCTGCCTGCCCATATCAAATCGCCAGGGGGAGCGGATTGCGGTCATTCAGGTCATGAACAAGATCGGGGGGCTGCGCTTTGGCAAGGACGATTTGCAGGTATTGAAATCGCTTTCGGGCTTTATTGCCATAGCGCTCGAGAATTCCTTTCTTATAGAAGAACTGGAGGCGTCTTTCGAAGGCGCCATAAAGACACTTGCGGCAACGGTCGACGCTAAACATCCTCTTACAGCGGGACACTCGCAACGGGTCACGGAATATGCACTTGCCATTGCCAGGGAAATGAACCTGGATGAAGATGAATTGAAAGAGATCCATTATGCGGGTTTGCTGCATGATATCGGAAAAATCGGCATAAAAGACGCCGTGTTGCTCAAGGACGGCCCGTTTACTCCTGAAGAACGGAAGGCCATGAATGAGCATACGACAAAAACGCTGGCAATCCTGGAGAAATTTCACTTTTCCAAAAAATTGAAAGATGTCCCTCTTCTGGCGACCTATCACCACGAAAAGGTAAACGGCAAGGGCTACCCGTACGGCCTGACCGGGGACAAACTGCCGCTGGCATCGAAAATACTGGCTGTGGCAGATGTTTTTGATGCGTTGACATCACGAAGGGATTACCCCAAGTATGCTGAAAGTGAGACCATGGGATTTGAACCGATGCCTTTTCAGAAAGTAATCGGCATTTTGAATGCGGACCGGGACAGCCATTTCGATTCGAAAGTGGTAGATGCCTTTTTCAGATGTATGCCCGAAGTGTTGCGACATTATTGCGGAAAGCATCTGGCTC
>JGI10211J34971_10001324_pt1 | contig 20632 bp, 21 predicted proteins | sample Etolagsediment_FD_34971 | JGI IMG/M metagenome (IMG submission 34971)
CTTACACAAATCCGTGCTTTGCAAACAAAGCCGGAGTGAATGTAGCCCATGATGGCCCGTGCACAATCCCTCCTTCCGCAGAATGCTCTGATGGGGATGGAGGAAAGGACCTCTTTGTTGCAGGAAGCGTCCTCGGCCCGGATGGCGGCTACAAGGATGATTACTGCAAAGACAAGAACACGGTTGTAGAATACTACTGCGACAACGGTGCAATTGCCTCAATGGAACTTCCTTGCCCCACAGGATACATGTGCACGAATGGGCTTTGTGATGTTGCCCCGTGCGATGATTCTGATGATGGAATAAAGCCAGGGGAGAAGGGAACCACTTCCTCAGGAACAGAAGAGGAAGTCGATACATGCGAAGATGAAACAACACTTATAGAATATTACTGCAAGAATGGTGCAATTGAATCCGAAACCGTTGATTGCCCCTCAAACCAGCACTGTGAAGATGGTGCATGTGTTGAATTTGAATGTGAAGACTCAGATGAAGGGCAGGACACTTCCGAAGCAGGAACAGTAACCAAGGGGGATGTTATCCAGGAGGATGCCTGCTACGACCCCGATACAGTAAAGGAATACTACTGTGAATCCGGAATCGTGAAGAGCAAGAACATTGACTGCGGTGCAGACGAGCACTGCGTTGAAGGCGCCTGCGTGGAAAAGGAACTCTGTGAAGATACTGATGGGCAGGACAAGTTCACCGTAGGGACTACAACCTTTGAAGGTGAAACATATATCGACAGCTGCTACAGTGATGCAACAGTAGTTGAATACTACTGCCAGGATGGTGAAATAAAGACCAAGACCCTTGTATGCGGCATTGGTTACGAGTGCCTTGCAGGAAAGTGCGTTGAAGTAGAGTGTGAATCTGAAGAGATGGGTGAGGTCCCGGTGCGCTATGAGATGATGAGTGATGATGAAGCAACGCTCTATGAAGGCGACCTCATTGAAGTCGAAGTCGGGAGCGACAGGTTCATGCTTGAGCTCATGGATGTCCCAGACAACGAATCTGCTGTCTTTGCGCTTTACGCAAACTATGAAGACTACCTGGACAACGACGACATTTGTGATGATGAGGGTGTTGGGCTTGGAGACACAGAGCAGGACATCTGCAGTGAAGGCCTGGACCTTGATCTTGAAGTAGTTGAAGACGGAGACAAATACGTTGAAATAAGCACAGGAGAGGACTTCAACTTTGTCCAGTACTTTGTGCAGGAAGGGACAGAATACACGGGTTCCGGATGCGAAGTGGACGAGGAAATAGACCAGGAAACCTCCAGCTTCTTCCCGCCTCTTAGTGAAACAGTGGAAAACAAGAAGTTCAGGATGCTCGGAGAGCTCACAGATATAGATGAAGTTGACCTATCCGGTGAAGTGCTTTCCATAGATTTCGATGGAGACAACTACGATCTGGAAGACGGTGACATCGTAGAGTTCGATGGTGTGGATTATACGGTTGACCTCCACTTCACCGATTCGGGCATAGATAGAATAACAGTTGAGCCGGACTAATCCGGTTTCTTCTTTTCTTCTTTTTAATTTTCTTTTCCTTTTCTATTTTTCCAGAATCAGTTCTATCTTTTCAATAAAAGAAGCATATGAAACCCATCCTTCCCCAGTGTCCACGTGGATATCCTCATCATCGATAAGCACCTCCACAAATCCTCCATCCTGAATCAGGTAGCTTTCCCCATCCCACTCAGCCCTTGCGAGATATGAGCCATCCTGCGGCTCAAAAATAACATCTTCTGAAACAAGAGCGCAGTGCCCATAACCCCCTCCAACCGGGAAGCACGCAACCTGCAAATCCTCAATCTTCATGTTTATGTCTGCATAAGAATAATAGTACGTAATGCCATCATCAGAATAAACCTCAAAATACCCCGGCCTGTTAAAATCAACAACCCTCAATTCATCTACGCCATACTCAGCTGCAATCTCATTGATTATCGCCTTCACAAAAATAGACCAGTCTTCGCAGTCCCCTCCCCTGTCCTTCTCAAATTCATCCAGAGACTTTATGTAGTCCTTTCCCTCGCTCCTGTACTTGTAATTCCTCTCATCAAGCACATAAGAAACACAGGGCATATTCAGCACATCATTTTCAATGCATTTTGTGTCAATCCTTGAAAGGAACCCCTTGGTCTCCCCTCCAAAATCCGCATTCTCAGTATACCAGTACATCTTCTCCTGCAGGTCCAGTTCAAAATTCTCAATCTCCCCCACAAGCAGCTCATATTCCGCAGCTTTTTCTTCATACTGTTCCTGCAACTCAATATACTCCTCCTGGAACTGCGCAAAACTCTCCTCTATGCTTGCAACGCGCTCTTTCGTCCCGTTCAGGTCCATTGCAACCATCTCAATCCCAGCCTCAAGCGCCGAATCCTTTTGCTCCATCTCCAGCTTCAGCCCGGAAATCATATTCCCCTGGAAAGCAATGGTTTCTTTTGCATCCTCCAGCTCTACATTAGTTTCCGCAAGCTCGGATGCAAGCGCAGCATTCTCCGCTTTCAGCCCATCCGCCTGCATAAGATGAACAGCACTCAGCCCGAGAAGCATTAATGAAAACAGAAAAAGAAAAACTTCAACCCAGTTTACTTTCATCCCCGCCATACTCAGTCTCTTTTCCGGCTCCTTGCATCATCCACTGATGCGAGCCAGGAGTCCCCAATCTTCATGAAATAATTTCCAAATGTCTTGCTAAGGGAAACCTTCATTGGCCTGTATTTCCGCATGCTTTCCCGTGCCACAACTGTTTCCCTTTCCACCTTAATCATTCCCACCCTCCTTAACCTGGGCAAAACACGATTGTAGAAAGTAGCCTTGGAAATCCCTTTCTCAGAAAGGAACTTCCCGATATCTGCACCTTCCATCTGCAGCTTCCTGGAAAGCTCCCCAAGAAACGCAACCGCAATTTCATAATATTTAGGCTGGTACTTCTTGGAAAATACAAAATTAACTACTTCCTCCAGGCTCCAAAGGTTTCTGGTTAAGTTCCCATCCTTATCCTGAAAGCTCCTAAGCTCTGGGCTGTTGTGCGGGGGAAGATAAACTGATTCAGAAGAAGGGACTCCTCTGGGTATTTTCTTCTCCCCGGCCATATAATCAGCCGAAAATGTCTCCCATTCCGCTTGCTGCCTTGTCCTCTTCCTCAGCAATTACTTTAACGATTTTCTCCTCAAGTTCCCCAGGCACATCCACAAGCAGTTCCTTCAGTTTTTCCTCTGCGCCCTTAACCTTCTCATCATCCCCTGAAATGTACAGATAAATGGTTTTCTCATCCCCGCCCACCTGGTTTCCATCCTTGAGCTTGTAGCCCATCATTGCAAAGCTTCCCTTTGCATATGGGTCAGCTTCCAGAATTGCGGTAAGCTCCTTTTTCTTTTCCACTGAAATGCCAAACACCTTCTTCATTCAATCTTCCTCTTTTTTGTGGTGCTGCAGATGAGGCACAAACTTTCCATCGGGATTCAGGAACCCCATGTTCCATTTGAGCATCTGCGCAACATACTCCAATACACTGCTAAACGTTATATATGTAATTGAAATCCCTGCAGCAAACATCCCCCTCTCAACTAGCACAATGGGAATAAGTGCCCACCATGCCTCTGCAGGCATCCCGATAGTATACAGGAATGCCACTGAGCCCACCACGTGCGCCTGGAAAGTCGCCCCAAGGCTTCTCAAAAACAGGTGCTTAGCTGCAAAGAATGTGGCAACAATCGGTATCAGCCAAAGAAGTGCATACCCCCATGCCTGCGCCCCAATCGGGTGCATCCAGAACAGAACCATCCCCAATACGGGAATCGCAATCCCGAACCTCTTATCTTTCTTTACAACCCCGAAATAGTATGCTGCAGCCAGCATCGGAAGGAACCTTGCAACCGAAAATGCACTGAAGGTAAAATCATTAATCAGCACCTTCTGCACAACCTCAACACCCAATATCATAAACACTGCGAGGAACGGGCTCACAAATCCAGCGCTCACTGGCCCGATAAACTGGAAAAGGCTGAAGCTCTGCTCATCCGCCCCCACAACATAGGTCAAGTTTATATTATAGAATATAAGCGAAAGCACCGCAAAAAGAAGCAGGAATATCCCTAGCTTTATTTTTTTCTCCATAATCCCAACCAAGCTTATTCATTGACGTTAGGGCTTATAAAACTTCCCTCCTACCATTACACATGGTTGAATCCCTTTCAGATGCCCTTGTGGACCTTAAAGTCTCCCCTGTATCTGTAGAAATAAAGGAAAGGCTGGAGGAATTCAAGCTCCTGGGCACGCTGGAAAAAGACGAATGGTTTTCGGAGCTCTGCTTCTGCCTTCTCACCGCCAACTCTTCTGCGGAAAAAGGAATCGAAGTCCAGACCAAGATAGGAGGAGGGTTTGAAACACTTCCCCAAAAGGAGCTTTCAGCCGCACTCAGGAAACTCGGATACCGCTTCTTCAACAAGCGTGCAGAATACATCATAGAAGCCCGCAAGCATTCAAAAGACCTCAAGAAACGCATCCAGAAGCTTGCAAAAAAGGATACGCGCAAAGCCCGGGAATGGCTCGTGGAGAATGTAAAGGGAATGGGCTACAAGGAAGCCTCCCACTTCCTCCGCAACGTTGGCTACACAGACGTAGCAATCCTGGACCGCCACATCCTGCGCACAATGCATGAAAACGACCTGATTCCCGAAGTTCCCAAATCCCTGAACCGCGTCCAGTACCTTACCTATGAAAACCTCCTGCGCTTAATCGCATTCAGGTTCAAGCTTTCTCTTGCAGCCCTGGATCTTTACCTTTGGCACATGAGAACCGGGAAAGTGCTCAAATAGTGCCTTTAAATAGTTTTTTGTGTTTAATACTACTATGTTAGAATCAGTAAAAGATGAAACTCCTAATCGAAGGTTTGAACCCATGGCTGATCTGCACCTCCACGCAGTCAAGCCCACTAATGAAGAGGACCTGAAAGCAGGAAGAGTTACAGAGCCCTGGGTTTCCAGTGAATACAGGGGAGTATCCACCAAGGAATTTGTAGACAAAAAACTCAGCAAGGACAGGTATGGGAAAAGTTGTGTCCTGGACATAACCAGGGCATTCCGCGAAGCAGGCCTTCCCGCTCCCCCGCACTTAATAGATGCACTCTACCATGCAGTAATGGATGAGGATTATCCTGATGTGCTCACCTTTCTTACAATCGGGACCCCAGCATGTTTCACAATGGAGGAAACAATACGCTCAATGTGGGCATTCAAAGGATTCCTTAAAATAGACATCATCCCAAGCACCCCCATAAACCTAGAATATGGGGTGATGGCAAAGAACCTCGAAACCCTCACCCCTGCAGCAGAGAAGTACGGGTACCGCCCGGTAGTAAAGCTCCATCCCCTAATCCAGCAATTCCACCTGGGAAGAATCCCGGATGAGGTATTCAGGGTATTGAATGAGCACGGAGCCCTTTTGGTAACTCACACAGGCGTATTCCAGGGAGGCCCCTGCATAATCCAGGAAGGAATCCTTGACATAGATGCATCCGACCCAAAGCACATGGAAAAGCCTGCATCAAAATACCCAAACATAGATATCCTGCTTTCCCACATGGGAACCCCCGACACGATTGCACAGACTTATTGGTTTAAGCATGGAAAGGACATAAAACATTTCAGGAATGCAATCCAGCTTCTTCTTGACCACCCAAACATTTATGGAGATATGGGAGGCCTTATGTACAGTGCCCCCACTGAAGGCCATTACGGAGAAGAAAAGAGTGAAACAGAAGTGGATTTCACCTCCCGCTCTGAACTTGCTTTTGATAGCATTGCAATGAGGTCGGATGATTCTGTGCGCTACGGTGAAAAAGGAAAAATAACGTTCATGGAAAAGATTGTGCACGGAAGTGATTTCCCTGTAACCTCAATTGCTGAGCTCAGGAAGCAGATGAGGCTTCTCGGAACCATTGGCAAAGGAGAGAAAGCAAGGAACATCAGGAACAACATGGCCCACCGTGCATACAATTTAGCCAGAAAAAGGTAAACACATTTAAAAACAGTTCATATCTCATATAACCCAAGGTAATTGTGATGAATGCGAACCGAATGAACAATGGTGCGGTTTCCGTTGCCCTTACCCTCAAATCCTTCTTTTGGTTTGGGGCCTAGCCCCCAAAACGAACCAATTCCCCTGATAAAAATTCAATTCCCCTTGTTTTTTCCATATCTCTGCTCCGAAGATTCTTTGGAGAATAAAAAAAGAAAATGGTGATAATATATGAAAAGTTTGGCAACTGCGAACAGGAAAGAAGTAGGTCCCCACACAAGAGGCGGGCCAATGGTTGAACCCAAGGCATGCATACTCGCGAGGGTTGCAGAACCCGGACACAAGCCCATGCGGCCGCTCACGCGAATCGCGAGAATCCATAGGGCAGGAATGGATGGAAACCTCCATGCAATAAAGGATGCAAAGCTCTCCGATGGAAGGAATCTCACTAACGTGCTCAAGTCCACCCTGAACGGGGACGGAGGCATCTGCGGTGATGTTGTCGGAAGTATTCCCAGTTCCAAGGATTCCCTCCTCAAGAAAACCCTTGATGAGATAAACTTGCTCCTGAATGACCAGAACGCATCCCTGGAGGATCTAATGGACACGGATGATGCGCGCATGCTGAGGGAGTGCCTCGGCAAAGCAGCACAATCCATCCGGCAGGAAATAGAGGAGGGGAGGGAACTGCAGGTATTTCTGGAATGGATGAAAGGCGGAAACAAGAGTAATGTCCAGTATCCACCAATCCGGGATGAGCCTCTTTTCCCACGCAATCTTGAGGAGATGGGAGAGGACGTATCCCTGGAAGGCGAAGTCATTGGGCATGGGGTTTAGTTTTTCTCCCGTGTCCCAAAATCCCTCTTTTTAAATATTCCGTGTCCCAAGCGCTACGACTGTGTTTTTGCACTTCACGTCGGAAAAGCTCTCTTTTAAAATACAATCCCTTGTAGTATATACGCTCATAAACACAATATCTTGTGTTCGGGGTATGTTGAGGCGATCAAACATGAAATGCCCGTATTGCACTAATGAAGACACAAAGGTTGTGGATTCCAGGCAGGTTGAAACGCAGATAAGGAGGAGGAGGGAATGCGAGAAATGCGAAAAGCGCTTTACTACTTTTGAGCGAGTTGAATACGCAGAACTTTACGTTATAAAGAAAAATGGCTCCAGGCAGCCTTTCAACTCAGAAAAGCTCAGATTGAGCATAAGGAAAGCCTGCGAAAAGCGCCCCATCTCCCTTACCCAGATTGAGGAGACGGTGGACCAGATTGAAGCAAAGCTGAGGAACGAGGACTCAATAGAAATCAAGAGTTCCAGAATCGGAAATATCGTAATGCAGAAACTCAGGAAACTGGATTCAATTGCATACATACGCTTTGCCTCAGTCTACAAGGACTTTGGGGACTTGGCAGCATTCGAAGAAACAATAGACAAACTAAGAAAGGGTGGATCCGATGGAAGAAAATAACATATACCAGATAATGAAAAGAGACGGAACAGTGGTCCTGTTCAACCGCAACAGAATCAGGGACGCGATTTGGAAATCCTTCCGCGTAACCGCTGAAGGCGACAAGGACCGCGCTGAAAATCTCACAGACCAGGTAATCAGCATCGTGAACCACAAGTACAGCGAAAAGCATCCATCCGTAGAGCAAATCCAGGACATTGTAGAAGAAGTGCTCATACTAAACAAATATGTAAAAACCGCAAAAGCATACATACTTTACAGGAGTCAGCATTCCCAGCTCAGGGACCTTGGCCACCTCATGAAGAATGTTGAAATGATTGATGGCTACCTGGAAAACAGCGACTGGAGAATCAAGGAAAACGCAAACATGGCATATTCCCTTCAGGGCCTGAATACCCACATCTCCAGCCTTATCGTTTCCCAGTATTGGATGAACAAGATTTACCCAACCGGGCTTGCGGATGCACATAAGAACGGGGACCTTCATATCCATGACCTCAACACCCTTGGCGCATACTGCGTTGGCTGGGACCTCCAGGACCTTCTCACAAGCGGATTCACAGGAGTGCGCGGCAAGATAGAAAGCAAGCCTCCCAAGCACTTCCGCACCGCGCTTGGCCAGATTGTAAACTACATATACACACTCCAGGGAGAAACCGCAGGCGCGCAGGCATTTTCCAATTTCGACACCTACCTTGCTCCCTTCATTCGTTATGACAACCTGGAATATGATGAGGTAAAGCAGGCAATGCAGGAGTTCCTCTTTAATATGAATGTTCCCACAAGGGTAGGGTTCCAGACCCCGTTCAGCAATATCACGATGGACCTCATCCCACCGGATTTCCTCAAGGACCAGCCCGTGATAATCGGGGGAAAAACCATGAAAGAGACATACAGGGAATTCCAAAAGGAAATGGACCTCCTGAACCTCGTTTTCACCGAAGTTATGGTTGAAGGGGACGCATCCGGAAGGGTCTTTACTTTTCCAATTCCCACATACAACATCACAAAAGATTTTGACTGGGAATCAGATACTGCAAAAGGGATCTTTGAAATGACTGCAAAATACGGAATCCCCTATTTTTCTAATTTCATAAACAGTGACATGAACCCGGATGATGCGCGCTCAATGTGCTGCAGGCTCCGCTTGGACAACCGTGAGCTCCGTAAACGCGGAGGAGGACTGTTTGGTGCAAATCCCCTCACTGGTTCAATAGGAGTCGTAACGATAAATCTGCCCCGCATTGGCTACCTTGCAAAGGATGAGGAGCAGTATTTCCAGAAGCTTGGGGAACTCATGGACATGGCATACCAGAGCCTGGAGGCAAAGCGAAAAATACTTGAAACTTTCACCGAGCGCGGCCTATATCCATATACAAAGTTTTATCTCAGGAACATAAAGCAGGCTAATGGGGAGTACTGGAAAAACCATTTTGCAACTATAGGGCTGATTGGGCTCAACGAGTCAATCCTGAACTTCATGGGCACGGACCTCATCAGCGAAGATGGGAGGAAATTCGGGGAAAAGGTCCTTGAATTCATGCGCGAGAAGCTTACTTTCTACCAGCAGGAAACAGGGAATGTATACAACCTTGAAGCAACACCAGGGGAAGGCACAACCTATCGCATTGCCAGGCTGGACAAGTCCCGCTACCCCAATATAGTTGTTGCAAATGAGAAGGCATATAAGTCCAGGAAGGCTGCGCCATACTATACAAATTCCTCCCAGCTTGATGTTTCCACCCCCATAGATGTATTTGATGCGCTTGAAGCGCAGGATGGCCTGCAGACCAAATATACCGGGGGGACAGTCTTCCACGCATTCCTTGGGGAGCGCCTTTATGACTGGAAGGTCGCTGCAAAGCTGGTGAAAACAATTGCAGAGAATTTCAGGCTCCCCTACTTTACGCTTTCACCTACTTTCAGCGTATGCCCTGTGCATGGATACATTGCAGGGGAGCACAAGTACTGCCCCAAGTGCGATGAGGAGATAGGGTATGCAAGCGCAATGCGCATGAAAGCACAAGGATGATGGAGATGGTTGGTATGGATGAAGAGAAGGTAAAAGAACTGGAAAAGAAAAGGGTCCCCTGTGAGGTTTATTCAAGGGTTGTCGGATACATCCGCCCGGTTTCACAATGGAATGAGGGCAAGCAGGAAGAGTTTTCTGAAAGGCACCTGTTCTCCAGCCCTCCCAAGCGCGAGGATGAACAATGAGCCTTGATTTTGCCCATATAGAAAAGACAAGCCTGCTTGATTTCCCAGGGGAGGTTGCATCCACACTTTTTACTGTGGGGTGCAACTTCCGCTGCCCTTTCTGCTATAACCGCTCACTGGTAATCCCAGAGGAATTCCCTCCCCAGAGGATTTCTGCAGAGCAGGCAATTTCAGAGCTAACCAAAAGAAAGGCTTTTGTTGGCGCAGTGGTAATTACAGGGGGGGAGCCCACAATACACCCGGACCTCCCCTGGTTTATAGAGTCTCTCAAAAATGAGGGGCTCAAAGTAAAGCTGGATAGCAATGGGAGCAACCCCTCCGTGCTTAAGGAACTCTATTCCAAGGAGCTGCTGGATTACGTTGCAATGGACATCAAGTCTTCCCTTGAGCACTATAATGAGGCAACAGGAGTTTCAATAGACATAGCAGACATAAAAGAGAGCACCCGCATAATCCGCTCTTCCGGAATACCTTATGAATTCCGCACTACGGTTGTCCCAGGCCTTCACGACCTCAACAAGATTGAAGAGTTGGGAAAATGGCTTGAAGGCTCAGAGCACTATATCCTGCAGCCGTTTACCCCCCAAGGAAGCACAATAGACAAGGCATATGCAACGAAGAAGCCATTTGGTGAAAAGGCGCTCCATGCATTTGTGGATGCTGCAAAGCCCTATTTTAAGAAAGTAGAACTAAGGGAATACTACTAATTCCCATTCCTTAATTTTATCAAAAGCCGTGCCATTCTCAATAATGCTGAATTTGCCTGCTCTATTGAATATGCTGCATCAACAAAAATAGTGCTTGTATATGAAGAAAGCTCCTTGTCCGCCATCCTCTTCATATGATTCCTGTATGCTTTCTGGGTGAGCTTCTCAGTCTTCGCCCTTTTATTTACAATCGACCGGTAGGTTCTCTTGTCCATGTTCCAGCCCTTTTCTATGACCTTATCTATAATCACATCAAACCCTTTCTTTATCTCATCCAGCTCATACACCGCTTCCGGAATCAGGTGCTCTCCCCTGTCATCCAGCTTCACTGCAAGCTTTGCGAATTCCTTGCTCAGGTCCCCCAGCTGCTCCACTTTATTCGAGAGCCTGGCAAGTATGATTATGTCTTCGGACTGCTCATGGGTAAGCTCCCTTTCCGAAAGCTCCACAAGCACAAGGGAAATCCTTTCCTCCAGCAGGTTGTTGAGGGTTTCCAGCTTCCCCACTTTGGCCATTTTATCTGCTTTTGCAGCCCTCACCATCCCATAAGAAAGATAGAACGAATCCTTCACAAGCCCCATTTGCCGTTTGAGCTCCTTTTCCACTGCAAGGATTGCACTATCTGTTTTCTTCGGCACCTCTTCCAGGTACTGCGTCTTGAATATCAATTCCTTTTCTCTCCCCGGAACAAGCCTCTCAGTTATCTTGATTGCCGGCTTGAGCAGCAGCAGGAACACTACTGCCGTAGTAAAGTTGAACAGGGTATGCGCATTCGCAATCATGTGCCCCGCAGTTCCCCCAAGCCCTTCAACAAACCCAGTAAATGGAATAAGGAACGGGACAAACACCAGCACTCCGCAAATATTGAAAAGCGCATGTGCAATTGCAGTCCTCTTTGCAAAAAGGTCCATCCTCCATGCAGACAGCAGCGCAGTTGAAGTTGTGCCAATGTTTGCGCCCATGATCATCGGTATCGCTGCCCCTACCCCCAATAAGCCTTCAGTCCCAAGCACAACAACAATTCCTGTGGTTGCAGAGCTTGACTGAAGCATTACTGTGAGTATCGCACCTGCCATAATCCCAATGAGCGGGTCCTCCAGATTTGCCATCCATCCCAGCACCCCGGGGTCACTCTTGAATGGCTCCACTGCTTCCGAAAGGAAATTAATCGCAAGGAAAAGGAATCCAAAATAGAATATGGTTTTTCCCAAGAACTTGAACCTCTTTCCGGCAACACTAATTACAAATCCGATTATGATGAATATGGGTGCAAGCGCAGCAAAGTTGAACGCAATCAACTGCGCGGTCACCGTCGTTCCCACGTTCGCTCCCGCAATTACCCCCAGGCTCTGCGCAAATGAAATTATCCCCGCATTAACCAGCCCTACCGCAATTACTGTTGTTGCGGTGCTTGACTGGATTGNAGCAGTGGTAACCGCACCCACAAGCCCCCCCATCCACCTGTTCTTTGTAAGGCTCTGGAGCGCACCCCTCATGCGGTCGCTTGCAATTCTCTGGAGCTCCCTGCTCAGGTGCTCTATTCCATAGAGGAAAAGCACTATCGCAGCAATCAGCCCCACAAACGGCTCAAAATCCATCGAAATTCTATTCCCAATCAGGCTTTTATTCCTTGCTCCCTTACACCCATTTGGTGAAATAATGAAACTATACCTCCTACTCTCATTGATATCCGTGCTCCTGCTTTCAGGCTGCACTACACATAACCCATCCGACCCAACACCCATAGAAATCAACAGCTTTGAGGAGTGTGCAGCCGCAGGCTACCCAATAATGGAATCCTACCCTGAACAATGCGCAGTTATTGGAGGGGGCACTTTTACCAGGACCCTTTCTGATGAAGAATGCCAGAGTGCGGATATCGACCACTGCTTTGCAAGCTGCCAGGTATTTGCCCTCCCTGCCCGGAATGCAGCTCCTTAAGTTGCAGGAGCGAGGAATTCTGCAAAAGCATGGGCTTCAGCAAAGAATGGTCAGAATCCATAAAACCAGAATGATGGAGCAGTACCTTTCCTTTTTATCTTTTCCTCCACCATAATAATTGCGTAGATGATGACAAAGGTGATCACCGAGCTAGGCCCTAAGCCAGCTACCGCATATGATGTCAATCATTTGTAGTACAGGGAATTTCTTCCCAGCCACGGCCAATGTGATGACGAGTGACGTGCGGTCTGATACACAATGTGTTTCGGGTTTTCAGTTTTCAGTTCCGTCGTTGCCTGTTCCGGGTTTTGGGGGCAGAAATGGGTGTGCTGAAAATAATCAGTGCCAGACCCGGGAGTTGTCTGTTTCGGGTTCTGAGAAACCTCTGAGAAAACTTCGTTTTCTTCTCGTGAACACAGTTCACGATTCGGTTTCTTCTGTTGAGCAAAGCTCAACATCCGCGTTTCGGTCTAGGAAGGAAGCCCAAGCCCACATACGCAAAAACTGGAAGCGCATAAAGAAGGAACTGGACTTCCTTGCACGCTACTCTTCCAAGGACAAGCTTGCCGAAGCCATAACCATCTTCTCTGAAAGCAGGAAATCCCGCTTCCTGCGCAGGAGAACCCCTAAATACGGCTCGATGAACAAGGGATTCACCGACGAGGAACTCCAGAAATTCTTCAGCATTATTGATGATGCACGGATGCACTTGCTCTTCAGCTACCAGGCCATTTTAGGTCTCCGCATAGGAGAAGCCGTCCGCATCACAAAAGAGATCTATTACCTGCATACTATGGCCTCCTTATCCTGGCAGCAGTAGGTATATTCTTTATCGCGATAGATGATGGGTGCTTCCCGTGCGTCTTTTTCGGGAACTTGCCTCCAGGCAGGCTGTTCCACATATACTTGAACCAAGTCTTGTAGCTGTCCGCAAGGCCCCTGCTCACTACTACGAATTGGGTGAGGTCTTCATCCAGCCTACCGATATGCAGCCCAGTAAACGTTACCACGTGGTCCCCAAAGATATCTACTGCAGAATCAGTGGAATAGCCCTTGGGGAGAATTTTGTACTTGAACCCAGGGCTCTTGAAAATCTCGGGCATTTCTTCCTTCATTTCATAATCAAAGAGGTGGTAATGCTTGAGCCCGAGCTTTTTGGATTCCTTGAAGAACCTTGGTAGAAGGGACTGGATTCTTTCATCGAACCATCCGCCTTTTGCAGCGAGGAAGTACCCGTCCTCCCCGACTTCAAGGATATCGTTGAGGTAGTTCTTGAAGCCTTCCACTCCTTTATAGATATAGGCGCGCTCTTCTGCAACCTGTCTTTTGTACTGTTTCTCCAATTCAGGGAGTATTGAATTTACCTTTGCTTCCTTTTCCCGGATAATATCTAGGAGGCGGGAGGGATTGATTGCGCGATAATATTTTTTCCCTTCTACAAATGCTTCGGAAACAAGGCCCTTCTCAATCAGCTTTGCAACTGAGTCGTAAATGTTCCTCCTGTGCACTTTGGATTTTACTGCGAGCACTTCCACTGGCGCCTCTTTCAGGCGCACCAGTGTCTCGTAAATCTTGGCTTCGTTCGTGCTCAGGCCTGCTTCCCGGAGAACGTTCTCATACATGTGGTGATAAGTATCACCAACATTATTTAAATACTGGCTATGCGTTACAATAACAGGGAGTTGGTGGAAAAAAGCCAGCACCCAAACAGGTGATGCGACTATGAATAAAACTAGAACTGTTAGCGTAAGCCAGGAAAAAGCTGGTCAGAAAAAGCAGATGTCACTGCAGCAGGCGCTGGATTCTTTCAAGAGAATCAGCGATAAACACAGAGTGCTTGCATTGCGTAAAGGAAGAAGGGAAATTGAAGAAGATGTCAAGGACAGGGGAGGGGACCTAGAAGTACTTCGCAGTTCTTGGCCTATTGACCCAGAAGCAAGATGCTCAGATGAAGAATTGGAGGAGCAGATTAGGACAGAATCCTCAGAATACAATGAGTTCTGGGCAGATAGATTAAAAGACGTCAAACTGTTTGCAGATGGTCGTAGCTGGGTTCCGGGATACGAAGGGTTAGCCATAAAGAAGGAAGAGGGGAGGAATTATTTCTTGATAGAGCCCCAAGCCGAAATGCTCATGATGCTTTCGGAAACTCCCACGTCACTATATGAAAAAGAAGCACTTCGGAATAAAATCAACTTGTCTTATATGGTAAACTCAAACCTTGCAATAGGGCACAAACTCATTGATAGGCTTCATGTAGAAGCAGTTGCCAGGTTTGTCCAGTCGCTGGAAGGAGAACAGATCTCCAAAGTATTGCAGTCGATGGGTTATCAGACATACCATCAGCATAGTGAGGAGGGCGAACTTCCATTCATGAAAATACTCTGGTCATTGGAAAGAGCTCAAATAGAAAAACTGGCAGTGTATTGTGCTACCGAGTCTCATGGATTGAGGGCGTTTTCTGAAATATTGGAGCAGGCAGGCGAAGAAGGCAAAGCAGTACTGAGGAGAATAGCTCACCAATTGCAAGTAATTTCGAAGAATATCGAAAAGCAATTGGATTGCTTGATGCCGTTGGGATGGTGAGTAAAATGAAGCTACACGAAATGAAAAAAGAATCTTCCAAAATGCTTGGGATTCCAAGGAAGGCAAAATCCCTTACGAAGCGCCTTGGAGGATTTGCAAGAAGGGCTGTTTTGGTAGGTGCACTTGCCATTGGAAGCCTGGCGTTTTCAGCCAATGCAAAGGCAGCAGATTCACTTCCCCAAACCCCTGAAAAAAGCCTTACTGTAAAAGGGATGAGTGGAGCTTATGACAAAGGAGATACGCCTTATGCAGGAGCAGGGATTGCAGGCCACTTGGGTTACGAACATGTAAAATTTGATGTGATGCTAGATGCAATGTTCTCCAACTTCAAGCAGGCAGAGCTGGACCATGCAGAAATAGACATTACACTCCCTGCTGGTCTGGTTGCGTTTACTCCCTTCATTTACCGCTCTAGGTATTATGGAGATGTCCAGCTGGGCGCAGGGATGGCGTTTCACTTTCCCAAGCCGAACCTGCATGTCGGCCCGCACTGGTGCAAGGAAAACAATGCGGTCCCCATACCTATCTTCTGGACTCCAGAACTCGGGAGGTTAGGATTATTGCTCAAGATAATCCCGATAAGCAACCATGCATTCCTTCCAAAGCCCGCGCCTTTCCTGGGCGGCGAGATTGCGATAAGGGTGAAGCTTGCAGACGGCATTTATGTTTATGGGAAGGCTTTCGAGATGCTTGCGCGGGATGGAGAAGGAAAAGTATTTGCTGGTGCAGTTAGCGCCCAGGCCGGTCTGGAATATGGCTTTTGAGCATTAATGATATTGTGTAACCATGGTTACATCTAGTTCCGGTGTCTAATCCTTTGCTCGTTCTCGCCTCCCGGCGTGCTCGCCTTAATCGTTTTCCTCTCCGCTCCAGCAGAAAAGCACTTAATGCTCAAGCCAAAGGTTCGGTGCTTCCGCACCGAAAGCATTAATGTGCATTTTCGCCTCCGCTCTGAGGCCGGTTAGCACCTAAATGAATAATGGCTCGCACCGAACGAGCAGCCTGGTTTTTGGAAAGGGGAAGTTTTGCTCGCTTCCCTCCTTTCAGCCCTTTAATTGAATCTTGCGGGCTTCAGAGTGAAGCTCGCTTAAAACTTCCCCTAAGAGTAGCCGGGGAAGGAGAAGGTGATGAAAAATGGAAATGGAAAAAACACCAGAATGGGATGAAAGGAAAAGGGCAGATGAAGACTGGGCAAGGGACATCGGAAGATGGTAGGGATGCAGAATTTCAAGAACCTAAGGGTGTATGAAGATGCNTTTAGCCTATCAAAAGAGCTCTACCAATTTTTCGATGACAAGAAGATGTCTTTCAGGACAAAGGAGCAGCTTCTTGCTTCCGCCTCCTCGATTTGCGCCAACCTGGCAGAGATGGCCGCATTTGAATCTAGGAACCAGATGAGGCAGAAGGTAATCACGTGCATAGGGGAAGCCAACGAAACCGAGTTCTGGCTCAACCTTACACACGAAACGAAAATCCTGCCGCAAAGGCAGCACCTCCAGTTCATGAATAAGCTGGTCAAGGTGCGTTCTATGCTCTTCAACCTGAAGAAAAACATGGAAGCTGATTGAGATGTAGGAAACTCCAAAACGCTAGGAAAGTGAGCAGGCTGGCCCAAAGCCGGCCGGCTCTACCCGCGCTCAGGTTTCTTTGGGCGTGCCTAGCGGAGCAAGGATTAAATGAACTTTGGAATAAACTACATTTGTCCATCATTTCGATGGACGAGGTGTCAAAATGAGTGCCAAAAAACAACAATTTAAAGGTAGGAAAAAAGGCACCTCAAAACCCAGAATTGCAGACGTCAAAACTCAAAACCCGAAACACGAAACCTGCGCCAGCAGTGACGTGCGGTCTGATACACACTTTATTATAAACTGGAAACCCAAGGCGAATCCATGAAGATTGGAAAAACACTTTACGTTGTAGACAGGAATGGCTGGAGGGCATGGCTCGCTAAAAACCATTCCAAGGAAAAGGAGATCTGGCTGATTTATTATAGGAAATCTTCAGGAAAACCGCGGATTCCATATACTGATGCGGTTGAGGAAGCATTGTGCTTCGGATGGATAGACAGTGTTGTAAAAAAAATAGATGAGGAAAAATTCACTCAGAGATTTTCTCCGAGAAGGCCCGGAAGCGGGCTTTCACAGGCGAACAAAGAACGGATCAGGAAGCTAATCATAGAAAAGAGGATGAAAAAGGCAGGACTTGCAGCGGTATCACATGCCTACGATCCTGGTTTAGACCATGACGGTTTCACCGTGCCAGAAGACATCCTGAAGGCGATCAGGAAAAACCCGGATGCATGGAAGCATTTCCAAAACCTTCCCGGAAGTTACATGCGGATACGAATCGCTTACATAGAAGGCCGCAGGCGCCACGGAGAAGAGGCATTCAGGAAAAGCCTTGAGAATTTCATCAGGCTGACCGCTAAAAACAAAAGGTTCGGATTTGTAAAAGAATGATGTTTCTTCTAATTCCTTTGTTTGACCGTTTTTCTAAAAAGCTCTTCGAAATCCGGATCCCTGAAAACAAGTTCCGCATCCGTGCTATTCTCTATAGTAATGTCTACAAACCCATACTGCCCCTGCTTATACCAGATGCTCGCAGGGGAAACATATGTCCTCTTAGGGTTCTGCACCCCTCCAAATGAGCCTGCAATTACATAAGTAATCCCATTTTTCTCAAGCACTTCTGAGTGGTGCTTGTGCCCGCTCAAAACAATATCCACCCCATTCGCTTCGAATAGCGGCACAAGTTCAGTTATTGTTGCATTATTATCATACCAGTTCCACCCATCCATGCGCGAGCCCGAGCTATAGTAGAAGGTATGGCTCATTACAATTATCCAGTCCTCCCCTGGAATATCTGCAAGCTGCCCCTCCAGCCACTCTTTTTGCTCTGGAGTATACGTCTCAAGCTCCCACTCCACATCCAGCACAATGAAATGAATATTCCCATAATCAATCCTTTTCAGATAGCACTCTTCCAGGGCGTCCTTCATCCCAGTCGGGCAGAGATAAGCATCATAGAGCCTCACACCCCCGAAAAGGGTATCATGGTTCCCAACAGTATAAACAAAAGGCACAGATGAGCTTGTATTTGAAAAAGAGCCCAACGCCTCCTTCCACATCGCATCCGAAAAACCGTACTGCACCTCATCCCCAAGCAGGAAAAACGCAGAATAATTGTGCCCAGGATCCTTTATCTCCGCAAGCATTTTCTCTGTAAGGTCCGGCCTGCTGTTGCCTGCCCCGAAATGAGGGTCCCCGGCCGCAGCAAACCGAATCGGCTCCCCGGCCGCAGGCATTGCCCTGAAGCTGGAAACTCTTTTCCCATTAACCCAGTAATCGTATTCCTTTCCCGGCTCCACTCCATTAAGCAGGAACCAGTGCTGGCTGGAAGCCTCGCTTTCAGAAATGGCTTGCTTTTCTCCGCCTGCTGCCCCCCATTCTAATGTGTTCACAGTAGGCTTTTCCGTATAGAAGGCAACCACATACTCCGGCATTCCACTGCCTTCTACAGAAGAAGCAAGAAGCACCTGGGGCGGCACATCCCCGGCGCGGATAACCTGAGGAATGAGGATATATGCAACCAGTGCAATGGAAATGAGCACTGCAACCCCTGCAAGAACACGCACAGGCTTTGAAGGAACCCATAGCGCCTTCTTCTTTCTCCATGCAAGCCCCGCATCAACCAATGCAGCCACCAGCACAAGGAGCCCGAACCCAACGAGCGCCGTGAACATGTCCCGCAAGGGAGAATAATCCCTTACATTGTCAAAAGCATCATGTGTGCCCAGTGCCCATGCTGTAAGCACAAGCGGGAAGAATACCCCTGCAGCCACTAGCACAAGACCTCCAATCCCTGTCTTTTGCGCAGGTTTAGGTCCTCTCTTTTTTGGTTTCTTAGCAGCCATGTAGTTCCCCAAACAGATTATACTCTTCATATAATATATGCTCTCCCTTCCCAGCAATATACCAGTAGTACAGGGCCCTGTTAGCAGTATCATACACATAGCTGTACATCGTTTCTTCTGAATCAGAAGGAGAGCTTGCATTAATCAGGAAAGCCACCTGCGAATCGGACATTATCTTCTGTGCATCTTCAGCATCCAGCGGATTTTCTGCACTGTAGCCCGAAAGAAGCTCCTTTATCCTAAGGAACCTTTCTTGTGTTCTTGCATGAATGCCCCCACTGTAAGCTTTGCTGTCCATACTATCAATTTCATAATGGTTGGTAAGCGCAATCCGTTCCGGGAGCCCCCAGGGAGTTCGCACATCTTCAGAACTGCTCACCCTCACAGCATTAGTGGTAGTGCCATCCCCCCCGAGGTTAGCAGCCTTCTCCAGCACAAGCGCATCCAGTTCATCAAAAAAGAGCACAATATGGCTGTAGGAATATTCCCTGGAATTGTAGAACTCCAGAGCGTAATCCACGGAATCATAATCCTCAAGCGCTTCCCTTACGCTGAAGGTATATGGGTACTTGCCGGAAACAGTAAAGTTTTCCCTTGTCCCGCAATCTTGCACATGCAGCCCAAGGTTTTTCTCATTTACACCGGAAGCAACACTTACAATTCCAAGATAACCAATGTTTGCAAAATCATTTTTCCCTTCCTGATTCCTGAAAACCGTAACCCCGGAATACTCCTGCAGCGCATCAAACCCATACCAGTCAAAATTCCTGCCCATTATAGTTTTCCCGCTACCAGTAAACCCGGAGTATGCAGCAAAGCCTGAGCAGGAAGCAGGCCTTCCAATGTCCGAAAACAGGTTTATCTTCAACAGCACATCTGCGAATCCCGGTTCACCAAGCCCTTCCGCAATCCCCTCAACTTCATCAATATACTTTTGTGGAACATTTGGCCTTATCTCAGCAAGCCTCTGGCTTACATCTTCATCTGTAATCTCCACTCCTGCCCTGCTCTGAAAGAAGTAAAGCAGGCTCTCATAATACTTTGACATATCAGAAGAATAATTCGGATAATTCTCCTTTATCCACTTCCCATATTCAACCCCAACTTCCTTGTGGGTTTTTCCGGAAAAATCCAGCACAACAATATGTGGGTTCCCATCTACCATACTCACCGTGGTTAAGGCACTTTCTTCCTCCTCAACAGCTTCTTTAGGCCCGGAAACGCAGCCCGCAAGCAAAACAAATGCAAGAACAACTAGAACTCTGGAATAGATCCTGGATTCTCCACACATAATTCAAGTCTGCTTTCAATCCTTTTAACCCTTGCCCCCTGCAAAGCAATTTATAGCTTCTAGCCGAATCCATCCCATGGACCTTAAAGAGCTGGGAAAATTAATATTCGCAATAATACTCTGCAACCTTGCAGGAGCAATAGGTTCAATATTTACGTTTTCCTCAATTACCAGCTGGTACGCAACCATACTCAAGCCGGAGTTCAATCCCCCGAACTGGGTTTTCGGCCCGGTCTGGACCACATTATATATCCTGATGGGCATCTCCCTTTACTTAATCTGGAAAAAATACGAAGAAGGAAACGATGCAAAGCCCGCACTCACGATTTTCTCAATCCAGCTAATCTTAAATGCATTATGGTCCTTCCTGTTCTTTGGGCTCCAGTCCCCGCTTTATGGCCTGTTTTGCATAATCCCACTTTGGATTGCAATAGCCCTGATGATAGTGAAATATTACCCCCTCTCAAG
>JGI10211J34971_10001325_pt1 | contig 20620 bp, 19 predicted proteins | sample Etolagsediment_FD_34971 | JGI IMG/M metagenome (IMG submission 34971)
GCATCATAAGCTGTAATCATCGTTAATTTTCTTACACCTTTTGCTTTTTGAATAGAGGTTATAGACTGTTTTTTCATATTTTTCCTTATAAGGTATCATTAATATGTTATGTATATTATGGTATCATTGTATCTAAATAAAATTATCATAATATTAATATAATTAGGAATAAAATGAAGAAACTAGTAGGATTTATAACAGCAACACTTCCGGATAACAACTTTACTATAGATTTAGCAATGAGTATGCAAGAAGCAGGTATGGATACCTTAGAGTTAGGGATACCTTTCTCAGATCCAGTTGCAGACGGTCCTATTATTGAAAAAGCAAGTTTATTAGCCTTAGAAAATGGTTTTAAACTAAAAGATTTATTTGAAGTGACGAGTCAAATAGCTCCCAAAATGGACACCTTATGGATGGGATATATGAATCCTTATTTTCACTATGGATTAGAAAACTTTTTAGCAAAAGGGAAAGAGTATGGAATTCAAGGTTCTATTATTCCTGATTTACCACATGAAGAAGCAGAACCTTTTAAAGCATTATTTGCAAAATACAACCAATCAATTATTGATTTTGTAGCTCCAACAGACAGCTATGAAAGAATAAAAAAAGTAACCCAAAACAGTCAGAAATTTATTTATATGGTTGCGTATGCTGGAATTACGGGTAGTGGTGCTAGTGAAGATTTAAGTAAAGTGATACAAGATATCAGAACTTCAACTTCTACTCCTATTTATTTAGGATTTGGTGTTGATGAGAAAACAGCAAAAACTAAAGCAAAAGATGTAGATGGTGTAATAGTTGGTAGTGTTTTTGTAAAACATCTTATTGATGATAGCTTAAACTATAATGAAAAGATGAAAAAAATAACACAAGCTGTAAAAAATATAAAAGATCAAATAAACTCTTAAGGATTTTCCCTCCTTAAGCTATCATAAACTCCCCTTATACTATAATTCCAACTCTTAAAATGACCCCGTCGTCTAGCGGCCAAGGACGTTCGGATTTCCTCCGAAAGACTGTGGTTCAAATCCACATGGGGTCGCCACTATAACCACAATATTAATTTATATATTAAAAAGTGATTTTAAACTCAACCCCTTTACATAGTAGATTATTATACTCATATTCTACATTCTGAACTTGAATAGTTGCTTCTAAATATTCAGTTATCAATTTATGAACGATATATAACCCTAATCCCGTACCATGTGATTTATGCTTAGTAGTAAAATATGGTTCAAAAATTTTTGAAATATCTTTTTCTTTAATACCTCCAGCATTATCTGTAATGAGAAGAATATTCTTTTTCAATTCTATAAAAATATATTTTGGTTCTATATTTTTATTATTTTCAATTAAAACATCTTTTGCATTACTTAAAATGATTAATAAAATTTGTACATAATTATTTTTTATCCCAGTGACTATAAAATCATCAATATCTAAAATAAAATAAATATTCTTCCGTTCATAAAACTCTTTTAAAATATCAGTACATTCAAATATAATATCTTTTAAATTAAATTCCACTTCCACTTCATCTTTATGAAAGAGTTCTCTAAATTGCTCTATAGTATTAGATAACTTTTGTGCATTATTATTAATATAAGTACACGCTTCTACTAAAAAGTCATCTGTTAAATCTCCACACTCTTTTTGTAATAAAATTCCACTAGCAGCTGTTGATATAACAGATAAAGGCTGTCTCCATTGATGAGCGATATTTTCAATCAATTCTCCCATTGCATATATTTTCTCTCTATTTTTAAGCATAATATCTTTAAGTTGTAACTCTTTTTTTTGAAAAATTACTTCACTAGCTCTATTAAGAACAGCAAATAACTGAGACATATCTATAGGTTTTATAATATATTTATCAACATGTAAATCAATTGCTTGTTTTAAAAAGGATGTTTCGTTAAATGCAGAAGTAATAATAACTGGTATCTCATCATTGAGTTCCCGAATTTTTTTTACCATAGTTAATCCATTCATTACAGGCATTTGAATATCTGTAATAATAATATCAATTTTTTCTTTTTTATATATTGTTATAGCTTCTTGACCATTTGAAGCAGTCAACACTTTTTTGACTTTTAATTGTAAAATATCAACTGTGTGTTTAGTTATTTCTTTATCATTTTCTACATATAAAACTGTTAATTCTTTTAACCTATTGTATTTTTTCAAATAACTCACCCTTTTTAAGCTATAACTCATTATAAAAGTATATATGATAAAATTATTATTTATTATATTCTTTTACTATATATAATTATTTTACAATAGAAATGTGTTAAAAATGTGTTATAATATATTATTATATTATTTTAGTCATAATTATAAATTCATAAATAAGGAGTAAAAAAAAAGATGTTAAATAATATAGAATTAGCTAAACTACTAAAAGAAATCAATATTTTGTATGTTGAAGATGATATTGAAACAAATATAGAAATAACAGAAACATTAAAAATGTTTTCACAAAATGTTTTTTCTACTTACTGTGTAGATGAAGCTATGAAAATGTATAAAGAAAAAAACATACATCTTATTATAACAGATATTGAATTACCAGAAGAAAATGGTATTAAACTTATTGAAAAAATTCGTGCAACAAATATTTTTATACCAATTATAATTATAACAGCATATAAAACCAATGATTATTTGTTTTCATGTGCGAACTTAAATATACAATCATATATAATCAAACCTATAAACGCTGAAAAATTAAAAGAATCACTTTATAAAATAGTACGATACTTAAACCTTGTTTCAAATATCTTAGTACATATCGATAAAAATTTATTATACGATAAAGCTAGCGGACAACTTATACATAATGGACTTGAGTACAAATTAAGTAAAAAAGAAAAAATTCTTATGGATTTATTAGTTGATAATAAAAATAAACTGGTTTCCTATGAGAGAATAGAACAAGTAGTTTGGTATGACTTCGATGAAACAATGTCATCATCAGCTTTAAGAACAATAATAAAAAATTTACGAAAGAAAGGAAGTAGTAACTTTATAGAAAATGTTTCAGGGTTAGGTTACAAACTTAATGCTACTAATATAAAACAATAAAATGAGAAGAACAAATGAAAGAAAAATATCTTCAAGAATCTACAGTATTACTTGTTGAAGATGAACAATCTGTTTTAGATAACATAAGTAAAACTTTAGAAAATATTGGTGTTGATGTTATTACTGCAATCGATGGTGTCGGAGGATTAAAACAATATGAAAAACAAAAAAATAAAATTGATATTATTGTCACAGATATAGTCATGCCACATATGGATGGAATTGAGATGATTTCAAAAATTCGAAACACTAATTTTGAAATACCCATTATTGTAGCAAGCGCTTTTGATGATAAAGAAACTCTGCAAAAAATTATAAATCTCAATATTGATGGGTTTGTCAATAAACCTATGAATATGCAAAAATTGATCAATACTTTAGAAAGAACTTTACAACCAGTTTATTACAAAAAAGAGCTAAGAGAAAAAGACCTCTTTATTTTTCAACAATCAAAATTCACTTCCATAGGTGAGATGATAGGAAATATAGCACATCAATGGAGACAACCTTTGAACTCTATTGGTTCATTGATGATGCGATTAGAAGTAAGTTATGATACAGGTAACTTATCAAAAGAACTACTTCTCAATACAATTGAAAAAACCAATAAAATACTTTCTCATATGTCTAAAACAATAGATGATTTTAGAAACTTTTTTTCTCCAGATAAAGAAAAAATAACTTTTTCACTTGAAGAGATTATTCAATCTATTATTTTACTATTTACGGTACAACTAAAACAAAATAATATCAACATAAAAATCATAGGAGATCAACAATTAACAATTTTTGGTTTTCCCAATGAACTCAAACAAGTATTTATAAATATTATTAGTAACTCCAGAGATGCAATTATCCAAAACGATATAAAACAAGGAGAAATTACTATAATCATAAAAGAAGATGATAACAATATTATAATAACTATACAAGATAATGCAAAAGGAATTAAGCTAGAAAATATTGGTAAAATATTTGACCCCTATTTTACGACAAAATTCAAATCTCAAGGTACAGGTTTAGGACTTTATATCTCAAAAATTATTATAGAAAAAAGTATGAATGGACTCTTGTCAGCACATAATGAAAAAAATGGAGCATGTTTTAGGATTAGTCTTCCAAAAAAATAAATTAACAAATTGCCATTTTTTCAATACTAAATTTATTTATATGATATTATCTCATTATGAAAATACATATAGATATCGACTGTTTTTTTGTTTCTGCACATAGAATTAATAATCCTCAATATAACAATATACCAGTTGCAGTGGGAGGAAGAAGCAATTTATCAATTTTTGATACTCAAAAAAAACAAAGAGTATTAAGTCAAATAAGTGGTGCATTTACAAGTTCTATTCTCTCATCTAATGACAATGTAAGCTTTGAAGAATACTTTTTAGATGAGAATAAAAGACCAAGAGGTATCATCACAACTTCCTCTTATGAAGCTAGAAAATTTGGTGTAAAAACAGCGATGAGTGTTGCGGAAGCTTTACGATGGTGCCCTCAGCTAAAAATTATTCCACCAAACTATCCTTTATATCATAAACTTTCTCTTGCATTAAAAGAACTTTTAGAAAAAGAGATACCATCTATCGAACAATTCAGTATAGATGAGTTTTTTGGAGATATTTCTGGTTGGATTGAAGATAATGAAGCCTACAATTTTGCACTTATGCTGCAAAATAAAATTGCCAAAGAGATACGAATTCCAGTGTCTATAGGTATTGCACAATCAAAATGGATAGCAAAATTAGCAACTGAATTTGCAAAACCACAAAAAATAAAATATATAAAAAAAGAAGGTGTAAATGATTTTATAAAAGATATCCCGATTGCAAAATTTCCTGGAATTGGGAAAGGATATCAAACAAAACTAGCAAGATACAGTATAAATACTCTTGGAAAAATACAACAAAATCAAGAGTTACTCTACTCTTGGGGGCAACCTGGAATACAACTTTATAATAGAGTCTGTGGTATAGATAATGAAAAAATATCATTAGCAAAGGATAGAAAATCACTAGGATTAGGAAGAACCTTTGACCCTCTTTCTTGTAGAATAGAGATAAAAAGAAGAATAACTATTCTTTGTAGACATTTGAGTTTTATAGCACTTAAAGGAGGATATCATCCTTTAACCTTTGCCCTAAAAATAAAATATCAATATGGAGAAAAATCAAAAAATTTTGTACATAACAATAGAGCATTTAGTGAATTATTCTTAAAACAGGAGATGATAAAACTCTTTCATAAAATTGATACTCATCCCTCCCACGCAATTGTACAACTAAATCTTACATTATCAAATTTTGAAAAAAATAAATACACAACAATGGATTTACTTCATCATAAAGAGGATTCTAAACAACAAGAACTTACTCACTCCTTACAAAAGCTACGAAATAAATATGGTATTGATATTATAAAAAGTGGTGGTGAACTCAAATAATTGTTTATACTTTCATATTAATTTAGCACTATAAGATTACAAGTGCCAATTTTTTGTTATTATTATAAAAATGTAGATATATAAAAGGATTATAATGGAACAAATTAAAACAGTATTTTTATTATCATTACTTTCAATTATCTTTGTGAGTGTGGGATTTTATTTTGCTGGAAATAACGGAGCGATGATTGCACTTATCATAGTAGGTGCTATGAATTTTTATGCATATTATTACTCAGATAAACAAGTGTTAGCACACTTTGATGCACAAGAAGTTTCAACAAATCACACTATCTATACAATAGTTGCTAGACTTATAAATAAAACAGAACTACCTATGCCAAAAGTATATATCATCCAAGATCATATACCAAATGCTTTTGCTACAGGGAGAAATCCACAAAATGCAGCAGTTGCCGTAACAAGTGGATTACTAGAGATACTGAATGAAAAAGAGATAGAAGCAGTAATTGCTCATGAACTATCTCATGTAAAACACTATGATATTCTTATAGGAACTATTGCAGCAACTATAGCTGGTGCTATTGCTTGGATAGCAAATATTATGCAGTTTAGTGCAATTTTTGGAGGAAACAATCAAAAAGGTGGGCATCCAATAGTGATGATACTTCTAGCTATCTTATTACCAATAGCAGCTTCAATTGTACAAATGAGTGTGAGTAGAAGTAGAGAATATATGGCAGATGAAGGTGCAGTAAGACTCACACAGGCTCCTGAATTTTTACAATCTGCACTCTCAAAACTTGAACAATATGCACAAAGAGGAGATTTACACAATGCAACACCAGAGAGTGCCCATATGTTTATAGTTAATCCATTTAGTGGACATAATATAAGTTTTGGAGATTTGTTTAGAACACATCCTACAACAGCAGATAGAATTGCAAGATTGGAAGAGTTGAAGTTTGAGATAAGATAGCTTTTAAGCTATCTTATTAAACATCCATCTCAATAACTTTCCAAGGAAGCCCTTGAGTCATAAGCTCTTCCATGTAAGGGTATGAATCAAACTCTTCAACATTTACAGCACCTCTTAAATTCCAAGTACCATTATACACAAGTTTAGTCCCAATCATTGCAGGAACTCCTGTAGTATAACTTACAGCTTGTGCTCCTGTTTCTTTGTAACACTCTTGATGATCACAAATATTATAGATATAGTATTTTTTTCTTACACCATCTTTTAAACCTTCACAAATACATCCGATATTTGTCAACCCATGAGTTCTAGGACCTAAACTAGCTGGGTCTGGTAATAGTGTTTTTAAGAACTCTATTGGAGTTATCATCATCCCTTTATGTTCAACTGGCTCAATCCCTAACATACCAACATTTTGTAAACAGTTCATATGTTGGATATAACTATCACCAAATGTCATAAAAAACCGAATTCTTTTTAAACCTTTGATATTTTTTGATAAGCTTTCTAACTCTTCATGGTAAAGTAAATATGATGGTTTTACACCAACTTCTGGATAATCCCAATCAACTCTAATTTCAAGAGGTTTTGTTTCTATCCATTTTCCATCCTCCCAGTATCTTCCATTTGCACTTACTTCTCTAAGGTTAATCTCTGGATTAAAGTTTGTAGCAAAAGGGTATCCATGATCCCCTGCATTACAATCCATAATATCAATAAACTCAATAGTATCTAAAAAGTTTTGCTCAATATATTTTACAAATACACCTGTTACACCTGGGTCAAAACCACTTCCTAAAAGTGCAGTTAAATTTTTTGATTTAAAATCTTCATCTCTAGCCCACTGCTCTTTGTATTCAAATTTTGCCTCATCTGGATGTTCATAGTTTGCTGTATCTATATAGTGTGTATTTGTTGCACTACACGCATCCATAATTGTTAAATCTTGGTATGGTAATGCCACATTTAATACAACTTTTGGATTGAGTTTTTCTATAAGCTCAATAAGTGCAGGAACACTGTCTGCGTCAATTGAAGTAGTATCTATAGTTACACCTGTTTTTTCTTTTACACTCTTAGCTATATCTTCACATTTACTCACTGTTCTACTTGCTAATGTAATATGTTCAAATGTATCTATATTCATAGCACATTTTGTTGTAGCAACAGTACTTACCCCACCTGCTCCAATAATTAAAATACCTTTTTTTTCCATAAACTACTTCCTGTAATCTTTAATAAATTTTCGATATTATACTAATATTATTATAAAAATAGGTATTATTTATGGAAAAAGAAAATTTACTCATTCTGATTTATTTGAACAATATAATAAGTTATGAATAAAATATATAAAATATTTTTTACCATTACTCTAATCTCATTATCTCTTTTAATATATACAATATATCAAGATAAAAAATTCAAAAACAATCTCCTCTCTCCTGAAACTATTACAAAACTAAAACAAAAAAATAATATTATTAAACAAAAAATAAAAGAAAAATATAATATTGATTTTAATATACCAATCATTGTAACAGATGAACTTCCTAATAATCTTTATGGATTAGCAAGTTATAAACATGGCAAAATAAAAATAGAGCTTAATAAAAAAAGATTTCAAGAAAATGAGAACTATATGATAGACTATGTTTTGCCCCATGAATACGCTCATACACTTATGTTTTATTTTGGTCATTTTGAACGAGAAAATGGTGGTCATACAAAATTATGGCAACAAATTTGTTTTGATATTGGGGGAATAAAGTGTGATAGGTTTGTGGACCATAATGACATCTTAATAGAAAAAATTGGTACAATCTACTAATATTAATTTTTATTTTGTAACTTTTATGTTATCATTAAATAATATAATATAAATATTTTAAAAGGGATAGATTGACAGAAATAATTGATAGAATATTTGATAGTGTAAAGTATTGGCAGAACAAAAAGTTACTACTTCAAGCCATACCTTTTGAGTATTATTCAAATAAAAATATTATGATAAGACTTCTAGGTGTGACTTCACAAAGTATTTCCCCTAAAAATGAAGCTAAAAAAGATATGTGGAACCACCATATAAATAATGGGATGGGTGATGATATTTTAAATAATATTGATAAAAAACTATTAAGTGATTTTGAGTTTGCAAGAGATGCGATAGCTAAATACAATAGAACCTATATCTATCTAGATAAAAGTTTACAAGCAAGTAGAGAACTTAGCACTTTTAGCAGCCTCTAAAGAAGAGAATTTAGATGACCCTGCTAAATACAAGCCTCCAATTTTACAGCATATGCCAGAAGTGTATCAATTAGACCATGAAGTAGCACTTATGTCAACAACAAGAAATATTGAAAATTTACGATATGCTCAAAATTTAAGACGAAATAAATATTTTATAATTGATATTATGAATTATACTTTTGACCATGATATGAAACAAAAGATTTTACAATATATTGATAGAGACTTACTAAATGATAAAAGATTTGTAAGTAAACTAGGATGCTTTGATAATTTATGTCAGCAGTTTCATGGTGACTTAGAATATATTACTAATGCAGTACGATACGATATAAGTATTTTACAAAAAACAGATTTATTTGATGAATCAATTATAAAAGCTGCTTTAAAAAATGAAAACTATGCAAGTGCGAAAGAGTTTGTTTTAAAAGATATTTTCAACTATATAGAACGATTTAATCAAGACTTTGATGAATTTAATCAAAAAATAAAAGATAAAAAAATTATTGCAAGACTTTTTTGGGAGTTTGGAGAAACAATATCAGAAGAATTTATATAAGTTAAAAGCAACTATGATTTAAATATCTTGATATCTCTTCCTGATATATAAAAACTTATCTAAATTTTCAAAAAACAATTCAATTAGTTTTGGATCAAAATGTTTTCCTTTTTCTTCTTCAAAATATTGGAATATTGCATCATCATTCCAAGCAGTTTTATAACACCTGTCACTTCCTAATGCATCAAAGACATCTGCAAGAGCTGTAATTCTTCCATATAAGCTAATATCTTCCCCTTTAATCCCTTTTGGGTATCCTGTACCATTCCATTTTTCATGATGTTCTAAAGCTACAAGTGAAGCTATTTTTAATAATGGTCTATCAGATGACTTTAACATATCATGCCCTTTTACAACATGAGTTTTCATCTCTTCCATCTCTTCATCATTAAGTTTACCAGCTTTGTTTAATATTGAATCAGGGATAGCTACTTTCCCTATATCATGCATTGGACTTGCTTGTTTTAACATTTCAGATTCTTCTTCTGATAAACCACACAATTGTGCCAGTAACTTAGAATATTCAGCAACTCTTCTTACATGATTACCAGTCTCTTTAGAGCGACTTTCTCCAATAGAACCCATTGTAAAAATAATCTCTTTTTGAATCTCTTCTATATCTTTATTTGCTGTTATATCTTCTCTAACCGCATTGTAACCTATAAGTTTTCCCTCTTTATCATATTCTGGTTCTATCTCTGCATCAACCCAATAATATCCACCATCTTTTTTAAGATTTTTCACTTCAATATTAACAGTTTTCTCTTGCTTTAACTGTTGCCATAAATAACTAAAAGTTTCTTTTCTCATATCTGGATGTCTAATGATATTATGATTGTATCCAATAAGCTCTTCTTTAGAGTAACCACTAATTTTACAAAACGCTTCACTTACATGAGTAATAATACCATTTAAATCTGTTTTTGAAAAAATTACATTATGATCATATATTTTAAGTAAGGCTTTTAAATTTTCTTTTTGTTTATTGATCTTTTTAGTTTTACTTCGTACTTCTTGATTAAGTGTTTTGACATATCGTCTATTAATATATAAAAGTAGTAAAAGGGTAAAAAACATACCCATTACAATAACTCTTTTAAAATATGTTATTTTAAATTCATTCACTTCGGACATATCTATATTGTCTTTTTTATTAAAAAGTACAAAATACCCCATAGGTTTATCTTTTATATTTTTTATTTGATCTGTTGTTACTAAAAAATCTTTAAATAAAAAGTATTTTTCATTGTATAAAAACTGCTCTATGTTATTGTTTTTTATATCTTTCATTAAAATTTTTGATGCATCTTTATTAGCAACATAATAATCATCAATAAATAATCCAGTAAAAGGTTTGATAAATTTTTTTCTATAACTTTTATCAACCAACATTACGCTTTCTATACCTTTTGATTTTAATTCTTTTGATATAGAATTAAAATGAGATATAATTTCAATCATTCCGATAAATTCTTTATTATTATACAAAGGTAACATTGTTTTAAATGTCATATCAAATCTACCTGTACTTACTTGTTGCATAGGTTTTGGATTTTTAATCATTGAGGCAACATCAACTCTTATTGAAGATACACTATCTCCTACTTTTTTTGTCCAACTTCGATAAAAACTGTCTCCATTTTTATCAATTATTTGAATCCATAAATTATTATAGTGGTCGTATTGTTCTATACCTTTTAGTGTATCAGTATAATCAATAAGAGTATTATCTTTTTTAACTAAAGCTTCTATTACATTAGCATCTTGACTTAAAATATAAGTTAATGCAGAACTCTTACCTTGTTTGCTTGCAACAAGATCTTGAAAAATATCTTTAATTTGTTTACTATTTTTAATATATATTTTATTTGTAATATTTTGAAGGTTATCGTTGTAGTACTTATAGTTTAAAAATAACACTAAAGTACAAACAGCTATTATGATAATTAATATTTTTTTCATTATTAGAATTGTATCTGTTTTTTTCTTTATATTAACACAGTTTATGCTATATTTTTCACTATAATATCTTAGATATTAAGTAAGGTGGTATATTTATGACTATAGATTTAAACAATATTGCGACACTTAAAAAATTTAGTGAACACTTAAATGTCCTTTATGTTGAAGATGACAATGACTTAAGATTAGCTACTATTGATATTTTATCTGAATTTTTCAATAATATTACAACAGCTACAGATGGGCAAGATGGATTAGATAAATTTAAAAACGATACTTTTGATTTAGTTATTTCAGATATAAATATGCCAAATATGAATGGTATAACTATGATTTCAGAAATTAAAAGGCTCAATCCAGATGTAGTAGTACTCATAATTTCTGCCTATATTGAACCTGAATACTTCACCCAAACAATAAAACTTGGAATCGATGGATATATCATAAAACCTTTAGATTTAGAACAATTTATCTCATTGATACAAAAAAGTGTAGAAAAAATAAAACTAAAACAAGAACTTGATGATTATAATAAAAACTTGGAATTAAAAGTTCAAGAACAACTTGAAGATGCTTTAGAAAAAACAAGATACCTACAAGAGAGAGAAAAGTTTGCAACTATGGGTGAAATGATTGATACCATAGCACATCAATTTAAACAACCCATATCTATTATAAAACTTCGGACACAAATGATAGAATTTGATATGAACAATAACACAATAACAAATGATATTTTACAAGAATCTTTAAAAAGCATTAATACCCAAATAGGTCATGCAATAGATACAATAGATGAATTTAAAAACTTTTTTAGAACAGACACAGAAAAAACATTTATCACCATAAGTGAACTTTTCAAATCTATTGAAACATTGATGAAAGATGAGTTAATTAAAAACAACATCAATTTAACAATAACAGGTGACACAGATACAAAAATTAATGTTATAGTCAATGAATTTAAACATGTAATATTGAATTTAATTGCAAATTCAAAAGATGCTTTTATAGAAAGAGATATTCAAAATAGAGAAATTCAAATTAATGTGCGAAAAAATGAAGATTCAATTGAAATATCTACCCAAGATAATGCTGGGGGAATTAAGAAAGAATATATTGATAAAGTTTTTGTACCAAACTTTACTACTAAAGGTCCTGAAAAAGGAACAGGTATAGGACTTCATATCTCAAAAATAATTCTCAAGAAAATAGATGCTACAATAGATGTTGAAAATATAAATAGTGGAGTAAAGTTTACAATCACTATTAAGTTATAGAGAGTATATAGATATAAAAAAACCTCTTCAAAATTGAAGAGGTTTTTTTATATTAAGAGAGTTAAATTATTTAACTGCTTCTTTTAATTTAGCACCTACTTTAAATTTTGCTACTGTTGATGCAGCTATATTCATTGTTGCACCAGTTGAAGGGTTTCTACCTTCTCTAGCAGCTCTTTTAGAAGTACTAAATGTACCAAAACCAATAAGTTGAACACTATCACCTTTTACAAGTGCATCTGTTATACTTACTAATGTTGCATCAAGTGCAAGACCAGCATCTTTTTTTGTTAACCCTGATTTTGAAGCAATAGCTTCAATTAATTCTGTTTTGTTCATTTTTTTCCTTTTTAAAATTAATGAGCGTCATTATAGCATTAAATAGTCTTAAAAATGTCTTATTATTGAGATTTTTTAATATATTTTACAGTTTTTAGAATGTTTTCATTATATTTTTCTTGATTTAATATATTATCATAGTTATTTGTCAGCATTGAGCAGACTTGGAATTTTGGAAAACTCTTGTATAAAGTATTCAAGATTGAAACTATCATTTGAATACTTATATGATGAGAAAGTGTATTTTGTGTTTTAGTTTCAATATTACAAGCTAAGACATAACTTTCATTATCACTATGTGAAGCATCTACAAAAATAATTTCTTCATATTCTTTTAACTCTAAAGCTAACTCAGGAGTGAGTTGAAAAGTAGTTATCAGTTTTGTATTTTCTAAGGTATAGTTTTGAAGCTCCTTTATAACATCAACGCCAAAACCATCTTCACCTCTTAAAGTATTTCCAAAACCAACGACTACTCTCAAACTCTTAATTCCTATGTATTACATCTACAAGTTGTTTATTATGGTCTCGCACCTCTATTCTTGAAGTTACCACTCCTGTAGCATGTGTTGAACAACTTAAACATGGGTCAAAACATCTTATAACTGCTTCTACCCTATTTAAAGCACCATCAGTTATATTGTTCCCATCTACAAAAGTTTGTGCTACTTGTTTTACCCCTGCATTCATAGCAAGATTATTATTTCCTGTCGCAATGATAAGGTTTACTCCTGTAATAATTCCATCATTTGTTACTTCATAATCATGAAACAAAGTTCCCCTTGGTGCTTCACTACAACCTACACCTCTATTTCTATTTATATCTGCATGAGAACGAATATTGTCACTTAAAGTTTTTGAGTCATTTAGTAGTTCTTCTATTCTCTCAATCCCATAAATAATTTCAATAATTCTTGCATAGTGATAATAAAAAGAGTTTAATACTGGCTTTCCATTATTTAAGTTTTTAAATCTTTCAAACTCTTTATTGGCAAGTGGTGTACCACAAGCGTTTGCTACATTAAGTCTTGCTAATGGTCCAACTCTATACATACCATTTGGATAGCCAAGTGGTTTATAATATGGTGATTTTAGATAACTATCTTCCTCAACCGCTTCACCTATATAGTCTTTATAAAATATAGGGTCAACTCCATCTTCTAAAACTTTTCCTTCACTATCAATAAATCGTAAAAACCCATCATAATGTTCAAGATTTCCTTTTTTATTTACAAGTCCCATAAACAAAGATGGAAATGAAGCAAAACTATCAATCTCTTTTTGAAATTTATGAAGATTAGAAACAAAATATTTCAATGTTTTTTTGGCTATCTCCATAGCTTGTGGAATTTGCGCTAGAATATTATCTTTTTGTTCAGTTGTTATAGGATGACTTACTCCACCTGGTACTATCCAAGTTGGATGTATTCTTTTTCCACCAAGTTCTTCAATTATTTTTTGACCAAAAGCTCTTAAAGCTATTCCATCTTTTGCCATCTCAGGATGCGTCTGCATCAATTTAAAAATATTTCTATCTTCAGGTGCTGCATCAAATCCATATACAAAATCAGGACTGCTTAAATGGTAAAAATTTAAAGCATGAGATTGAATAATTTGTGCCAAATTTATAATTCTTCGTAAATTTCTAGAAGCTTTTGGAGGACGAACAGCCAAAAGATTATCACAAGCTTTAGTTGAAGAAATAACATGACTAACAGGACAAATCCCACAAGTACGAGCTGTAAGTGCCGGCATCTCTGTATAAGGACGACCTTCACACATCTTCTCAAAACCTCTATATTGTGTAACATGCAGTCTTGCATCATCAACACTACCTTGTTCATTTAAATCTATAGTGATTTTTGCATGACCTTCTATTCTTGTAACTGGGCTAATTACTATTTTCTTCTTTTCCATTTTGCTCTCCATTTACTTGCCAAATCTTGTATAATCACTTATTTTTATATCTCTATTTTCGATAATTGCTTTTATAACCTCATATATTGCATCAGCAGGTGTTGGGCAACCTGGTACAAAATAATCTACATCAATAGCTTCATTTAAAGGAATTACTTTATCAAGTAATTTTGGTATCATTTTCGATGGATATTCTCCACTTTCATTATGATCAACTAAATCAAAATATCCTTTTTGTAAAACAGCCTCTGTTCCAAAAAGATTTTTCATTGCTGAAATATTTCCAGTAACGGCACAATCTCCAAGAGCTAAAATAAGTTTAGAGTTTTTTCTAATCTCTTTAATAATTTTAATATCATGGTCTGTACTCAAAGCACCCTCAACAATAAACAGATCAATATCATTTGGTATCTCTTTTGCATCTACATAGGGACTGTATACTACATCCATATATTGAGATAACTCTACTAATCTTTCATCCATATCTAAAAAAGACATATGGCATCCAGAACAACCATCAAGCCAAATAGTTCCTACTCGCAACTTTTTCATCTATCTTTCCTCATTTGGATTAAGTTTGTAACTATATTTTTCTTTTTCACCATCTCTGTAGCACTTACACCTTTTTCAAACAATGAACCAGTTGGACACACTTGGACACATTTTCCACAAGAAGTACAACTTTCACTATCTATCCAAGGTTCATCCATATCATGAATAATTTTTGAATCAATTCCCCGACCTAAGATATCTAAAGCATGAGCACCTTCAACCTCATCACAAACCCGTACACATCTAGTACATAATATACATCTATTTGGATCATATATATAATCTTTATGGGAAGCGTCTATATCAAAGTTTTTATGAATATATGGAACGACACTATGTTCTAGATTGAGTTCAACAGAAAGGTCTTGCAACTCACAATGTCCATTTGAGACACAAACACTACAAGTATGTGTTCTCTCTGCAAATATCATCGAAAGTATCATTTTTCTATGTTTTTCTATTCTAGTTGAGTTTGTTATAACCTCCATACCCTCTTTTATTTTAGCTGTACAAGCTGGTATTAGTTTGGAACTTCCTTTTACTTCAATGAGACACATTCTGCAAGCACCCACACAACTTAAGCCCTCAAGGTAACATAAAGTTGGTATTTTTATGTTGTGTTCGTTTGCTATTTCTAGGATTGTGCTGTTTGATCTTCCTGTAACATCTACATCATCTATTTTAAAGGTTTTTACTCTAGCTTTTTCCCTAATCATTTTTAATCCCTTCTAAATACTCTTGCTCAAAATACTTAATGGTACTCAATACTGGATTTGGTGCTGTTTGTCCAAGACCACAAAGGCTTGCATCTTTTACAACTACACACATCTCTTTTAAAAGGTCAAAATCACTTTGTTTTGCCTCTTTTTTAATAAACTTATCAAGAAGCTCTGTAAGTTCTGTAGTACCAACTCGACAAGGAACACATTTTCCACATGACTCACTTTTACTAAAGTCCATAAAAAATCGTGCAACCTCAACCATATTTGAACTCTCATCCATAACAATTAATCCACCACTTCCCATGATAGAACCAACCTCTTTAAGTGAATCATAATCTACTGGAATATCAAGCATCTCTTCAGGGATACATCCACCACTTGGTCCACCTGTTTGAATAGCTTTTAATTTTCCACCATCAGGAACACCGCCACCTATTTTTTCTATCAAATCTCTTAAAGTGATTCCCATTGGTACTTCAACAAGTCCTGTATTTTTTATATGCCCTGTTAGTGCAAATACTTTTGTGCCACTTGATTTTTCAGTTCCTATTGCTTTATACCATGCTCCACCATTTCTAATAATTGGTGCAATATTTGCAAATGTTTCTACATTGTTTAAAATAGTAGGCTCACCCCAAAGTCCATAATCACTTAAATGTGGTGGCTTTTGTCTTGGGTTCCCTCTATTTCCTTCAATAGAGGCCACCAAAGATGTTGCTTCACCACAAACAAAAGCTCCACCTCCAAGTCGTATCTCTATATCAAAATCAAAATTGCTATTTGCAATTCTATTCCCTAAAATACCTTTTTTTCTCGCTTGTTTAATTGCTTTATCTAACTTTTCCACAGCTATTGGGTATTCAGCTCTTACATAGATAAACCCTTTACTTGCACCACAGGCAAATCCAGCTATTGCCATACCTTCTATTACTCTATGTGGGTCTGCTTCCATAACTGCTCTATCCATAAAAGCACCTGGGTCTCCCTCATCCCCATTACACACAATATATTTTTGAGAACTTTCTACTTTAAGTACAGTTTCCCATTTAAGCCCAGTAGGAAACCCTCCTCCACCTCGACCTCTTAATCCTGAAATTTTTACCTCTTCAATAACTTCACTTGGACTTAGCTCTTCAATAGCCATAAATAATGCTCTATAACCATTATGTGTAATATAATCATCTATATCATTTGGATCAATGATACCTGCATTTTCTAATACTATTTTCTTTTGCTGTGTAAAAAATGGAGTATTTGTATCAAGTAGTTTATCACTTAACTCTGTATCACTTTCAATTAGATTTAGTAATCTCTCTTCATCAGTTGTTTCAATTCCACCATAGATCACTTCTTTATCATGAGCTTTATCATAAGAAGATACCATAATAGCAGCAGAACATAATCCATTACACCCAACACCTTTTACCTTACATTTTTTTTGAAGCTCTTTCTCTTTTACTGTTTTTGCTAAAGATTTCTGCATATCAGTAGAACCTAAAGCTGCGCAGCTACTTCCTATACATATTCTTAGTTCATCTTTACAGCTTTGTTCGGTACATTTTTTCTTATTAGCTATCTCTTCTAAATCTTCAATAGACTGTATCATTTGATAAGCTCCTCTATAGTTTTTTGAGCAACTTCAAGTGTGAGCTTTCCTACTGATTTATTATCATATATTGCAACAGGGGCTAAAGAACATGACCCTACACAACGAGCTGTCAAAACAGAAATTAAAGCATCTTCTGTGGTTTCCCCTGCTTTAATACCAAACCGTGTCTCTAAACTTTCTAAAATAGCACTTGCTCCTTTAATATAACAAGCAGTTCCCATACACACAACAGCTGTATGTTTCCCTTTTGGTTTCAGTCTAAAAAAATGATAAAAAGTTGCAACACCATATACCTTAGAAAAAGGTAACTTTAGTCTTCGTGCTATAAACTTTAAAGTCTCATTTTCCAAATACCCAAAAGTCTCTTGAGCTGTATGTAGAGTCTCAATTAAAGCACTTCTATCATATCCCAACTTCTTCATAGTTTTTTCAACCATTTTATATCTGTCATCTGTCTGAAGGGTCATAAACTTTTCCTTTAGTGTTTAATAAATTAAAACTATATCTTATAATTGTAACATAACGATTACTTTGGAACTATTAAATAGAAAAAATATTTTTATAAGTTGTTAAATACTGTTGTAACTCTTCTATAGTATCAAACTTCAAACCATCTTCTATCCAATTTTTAATATTATGTGGAAATTTCTCCTTAATAGGTGCTATCAAACTGTCTATTTGTATCTGCTCTAATTTAGCATGTTCTTTTAAAAGATTTAGATGTGATAAAATTGTACTTTGTTTTAATTCTCGTATAGTTGCAATCTCATCTATTGTTTTATTCTCTTCTATAAGTTTTAAAGTATCTATATATGTTTTTGAAAGCTTTTTCTTCTGAGATGGTTTTAACTCTTTAGATAAAGATAAAAAGACTTCCCCATATTTTTCATATTTTACTTCCCCTACTCCATTAATAGCAAGCATCTCCTCTTTTGTTTGTGGTAATTTATCACTAAACTCTACTAATACTTTATCACTAAAGACTATATAAGGGGCTACTTGTTCCTCTTGTGCTAGTTTTGTTCTCAAACTTCTAAACTCTTCAAAAAATTGAGAATAAGCTTTAGGGCTTTGTGGTGTTTGTATCTCTTGATTTTCTAATATTCCCACTTTATCACTATCTATACATACTGTATGTTTTCCTTTTAGTACTTCCATACCATACTGTGTTATCTTTAAAGAACGATATTCCCCAATCTCTATAGCTTCTATATCAAAAAGTCTATCAACTATTGCATTCCACTCATTTTTACTTTTCTCTTTTCCTATTCCATACACACTTAACTCATTATGATTGAACTGAAATATTTTTTGATTGTTCGAACCTCTTAATATATCTATAATATGATTTTGACCAAAACTTTGATTTGTTCTATAAACAGCTGACAAAAACTTTTGAGCTTCAACTGATATATCTAATTGTTCAACATCTTCTTTTGTACAATTATCACACATAGTTTTACAAGGTTCTATACTATCATCAAAATATTTTGCTATTGTTTGATGTCGACAAAGAGAAGAAGAGCTATATTGATACATCTTATGAAGTTTCTCTTCTAGTATTTTTTTATACTCTATATCAGTTATATCATCCATTTGTGCTATTTTACTTATCTCATCAGCTTTTGTATAAAGAAGCAGTGTAGTAGCTTCTAATCCATCTCTACCAGCACGCCCAATCTCTTGATAATAGTTTTCTAATGTTTTAGGCATAGAAGTATGTACTACAAATCGTATATTACTTTTATCTATTCCCATACCAAATGCTATGGTTGCCACTACTATATTTAACTCATCATTTAAAAACTGCGTATACACTTTTTCTCTAATACTTGGAGAGAGCCCTGCATGATATGCTTTTGCACTATATCCTTTTTCTTGTAAGAATTGTGTGATTTGTTCTGTATCTTTTCTTGAAAAAGCATATACAATTCCTGTAACATCTTTTTTATCTTTCAAAAACTCTAAAAGCTGTGCTTTTCCATTACTGATTCTTTTTTTTACTTCTATGTAAAGGTTTGTTCTATTTGCTATCCCTTTTAAAAGTGTAGGATTATCTAAAGAAAGATTTGAAACTATATCGTGCTGTACTTTTAAAGTAGCAGTTGCTGTAAATGCTGCTATTGGAGTATGAGGAAAATGCTCTTTCAATAAACTCAATTTTCTATAATCAGCTCTAAACTCATGTCCCCATTCACTCACACAATGTGCTTCATCTATAACAAAAAAAGAGATTTGTAAACTTTTTAAAAAGTCTAAAAAGCCATAAGCACTAAATCGTTCAGGTGCAATATATAAAAACTTCACTTTTCCATTGTGTATATTTTGATAAGCTTGAGAAGCTTCTTCCTCACTCAATGAGGAGTTTATCATAACAGCATCAATACCATTGGCTTTTAGGGAAGTCACTTGGTCATGCATTAAAGCAATCAAAGGGGAGATAACTATACATATCCCCTCTTTAAGAAGTGCAGGAAGCTGATAACACAATGATTTACCACCGCCAGTAGGAATAATAGTCAATAAATCTTTATTATTTGATATACTATTAACAGCTTCTTCTTGAAAAGGTCTAAATGTTTTATGCCCAAATACTTTTTGTAGTATTGTATATTTATCTTCCAAATCTATACACCTTTTTTATTCTAATAATAGAGATTGTACTTAAAAGGTGCTTATTTTATAGGAAAGGTAATAGTGAACTCTGCACCTTTATAAATTTTATCTTGAAAATCAAAATTTACATTTTTGGCCTCTATTGTACCAGACATACCATCAACAATTAAATTATAAGTCATATGAAGACCTAAACCGGTTCCTTGACTTTGATGTTTTGTTGTAAAATATGGTTCAAAGATTTTATAAACTATATTCAAAGGTATCCCTCCACCATTATCTCTTATTTTAATAATTACATTTTCAGAAGCTTGTAAAGT
>JGI10211J34971_10001326_pt1 | contig 20613 bp, 15 predicted proteins | sample Etolagsediment_FD_34971 | JGI IMG/M metagenome (IMG submission 34971)
ATCATATGTCAGTTATTTATAATTCTCAAGAAAAAAAATTAATTTATGATAGAAAATTAAAAAATGGTCCTGGTGAAAATATGTATGGACTAGAAGTTTGTAAATCTTTAAATTTACCATTTGATTTTCTTGAAAGAGCTCATAATTTAAGATTAAAATATTCTAATAATTTATCAATTTTAGATCAAAAAACTTCAAAATATAATAAAGATAAAATTAAAAATTTATGTGAAATTTGTAACGATAATAAAGGGACTGAAATTCATCATCTTCAATATAAAAAAAATGCAATTAATAAATATATTAATAGTGAATTTAATGTTAATCATAAAGCTAATTTAATTAATATATGTGAAAATTGTCATAATAAAATTCATAAAGATAATATACAACATAGAATTGCAAAAACAAGTAATGGTTATGAAATTATTGAAATATAATTTATTGATATATATTATATATAATATATATAATTTATATATGGACTTAACTGAATTTTTAGGTAAATATTTTGCATTAATTATATTAACAATTGTAATTATATTAGCTCTTGTTGTTTTTTCACAAATATTTGGACTTTCCTTTAATAGAAAAAGAAATCAAAAAGTAACAAAAAAAGTAACATTTGCTGCAGGAATTTAATTTTATATTATTAATTAAAAAATTGATTTAATAAATAATTTTCTAATAATAATAATAATGTTGATTCCAATAAAATGTTTTACATGTGGCGAAGTATTAGCAGATAAATATAGATGGTATCAAATTGAAGTAAGAAAAATGAAAATGTCTAATGATATGACAATTGAAAAAGTTGTTTATTTAACTAAAGAAACAACTGATAAAACACCAGAAGGTCAAGTAATGGATAAATTAAAATTAGATAAATATTGTTGTAGACGACATATGTTAACACATGTTGATATTAATTAATTTAAATAATTAATATTATTAATTTAAATTAATTTTTTCTTTTTCTTTTTATTGATCTTTTTTTATGATATTTTTTTTTGTTAGTTTTTTTATTAGTTTTTTTATTTCTTTTTTTATGTTTATTTTTTTTACGACGAGTTATACCTTCAGCTCTTGCTAATTCAGCTCTTACTTCTTCATCACTTTGTGGCATTCGACCAGTTCTTCTTAAAAAATCTTGTGTTGCTTTTGACATTTTTTCTTTTTCACTTTGTGTTTTTAATTTATATGCTACCCACATTGTTCCTATAGAAGTTTCTACATCAACTTTAAATTCTGGATTAATTTTTTCTAATAAACCACTTTTAGTATTATTAGGATCATAAATAACTTGAAATCCGTGAGGACCAAATTGTCCTTGAGCAATAGCTTTATCTATATAATAACCATCTAATTTTAAACATCCATTAATTAAATTAGTTAATATGGCAGGTGTAATAAATGATGTTCCAGGTGCCTGTGATCTTGGACAATTTTCATTTATAATTATATCAAAAGCTTTAGGAAAAATTTCTGGTAACATATTAGATTTTAAATCACCTAATTCATTTGGTAAAAGTTGATGAGTAACAGGAATAACACCTGAATTACTATTTCTAGGTATTTTCATACCCCAAGGTGTAATCTCTCTATTTCCGTGTTCATCAAAACTAGTATTTGGCATTCTAGTTGTATCTAATAAATTTAAACCTGCATAATAAATATCTATTTTTTCCCAATATTTACAACCAGGAATATCAGTATTAGCACAAAATTCTTGTATTATTTTTAAAGCTTTATATGATTCTACTGATCTTTTATTTGCACATAAAACTAATATAGTTGCTGTTCTAGGCATAATATTTATATATAATATAAATATTATATTTGTATTATATATAAATTATGGCTAAATCAAGAAAATACTTTAGAAAACATAATAGAACACATAAAAAATATAAAAAAAATAAAAAATATAATAAAACATATAAAAATTTACATATACGTAAAAATAATAAAAATTATAAAAATAAAAAATTAAATAAAAGTAAAAAATATAATTTACGCGGTGGTGGAGATTTTTTTCAAGGTTTAGTAAATAGTTGGAGAGGCACTGAACATAATATTAATCATTTAATGAATAATTGGGCTGGTAGACCTACTCCACCAGGTCCTTTACCAACAGATCAACCTGAATTAATACGAACAACACCTAGATATTTTAATATGCCAAATTTATCTAGATTTAATGAAGGAGCAGATTTACGCGTAAGTAATATGTTACAATAAATTATTATATTATAATAATAAATTAATATTATTATAATATAATTTTCTTATTATATAACATAATGAATAAATTTTTAACTTCAATGAAAAATTTATGTACCCCAGCTTTTGTTTATTTAATGTTATCAGTATTTAGTATATTTGTATTAGCCATTCAAAATATAGGAAATACAAATAAATATTGTATTGGATTATATGAATGTGATGCTAATAATACATTAGTTGTATTTGTTTTAAAAGTTATATATATAGTATTTTGGACATTTATATTAAATTTATTATGTAAATCAGGATTTACCCAATTATCCTGGTTTCTTGTTATTTTACCATTTTTATTACTTTTTGTCTTAATAGGATTATATGTATTTAATAATAATCCACGTAGAAAAAAAGATTAATTTTTAATTAAATAAAATAAGATTAACAAGATATTAATATTATATACTTAAAAAAAATACTAAGAATATAATATAATGAGTATTGAACTACCATGGGAAATAATTGATAAATATTTTAAAGATAATAAAAATGTTTTGATTAATCATCAACTAAATTCATATAATGATTTTTATAACAATGGCATTAATAGAATTTTTAAAGAAAAAAATCCAATTAAAATTTTAAAACAACAAAATCCTGAAACTAAAGAATTTGATTTAAAAGCATATTTATATCTTGGAGGTAAAGATGGAAAAAGTATATATTATGGAAAACCTACAATATATGATAGTGATCGTGAACATTTTATGTATCCTAACATAGCTAGACTAAGAAATATGACTTATGCAATAACAATTCATTATGATGTTTTAATTGAATATTTTATTACAGAAGGAGAGGAAACAATACAAACATCTACAACATTAGAAAAAATATTTTTAGGAAGATTTCCAATTATGTTAAATTCTGATTTATGTATATTAAATGGTTTAGATCCTAATGTTAAATATAATATGGGTGAATGTAAAAATGATTTAGGTGGTTATTTTATTATTGATGGTAAAGAAAAAGTTATTATATCACAAGAAAAATTTGCTGACAATATGCTATATATAAAAGATAATTATAATGAAATATATAATTGTTCAGCTGAAATTAGATCTGTAAGTGAAGATTCTTCTAAACCTATTAGAACTGTTGCAATTAGAATTGTTCGCCCAACTACAAAATTTACTAATAAACAAATAGTTGTTAATATTCCAAATGTTAGAAAACCTATACCTTTATTTATAGTTATGAGAGCACTTGGTATAGAATCAGATAAAAAAATTATAGAATATTGTTTATTAGATTTAGAAAAATATAATACATATTTAGAATTATTTATTCCTTCTATTCATGATGCAGGAAGAATATTTACACAAACATCAGCTATTAAATATATAGCTACTTTTACAAAAGGTAAAACTATTTCACATGTTCTAGAAATTTTAATGAATTATTTTTTACCACATATAGGTGATTCAAATTTAAATGATAAAGCTTTTTTTGTAGGACATATGGTTAAAGAATTATTAAAAGTATATACTAAAGAAAAAAAACCTACTGATAGAGATAGTTTTAAATATAAAAGAGTTGATTTAACAGGATATTTATTATATGATTTATTTAAAGAATATTATACATTACAACAAAGAAATATTTATCAAACTATTGATAAAGAATATTATTATAAACAAGGTTTATATCAAAAAAATTTTACTGCACTTATTGAAAATAACTATAAAGATATTTTTAAAGATAGAATTGTTGAAACTGGTTTTAAAAAAGCATTTAAAGGAAATTGGGGTTCACAATCTCATACTAAGAAAAGTGGTGTTGTTCAAGATCTTAATAGATTATCTTTTAATTCTTATTTATCTCATTTACGTAAAATAAATCTTCCTTTAGATGCAGCAACAAAAATTATTGGACCTCGATTATTACATAGTTCTCAATGGGGTTTAATTGATCCAGTTGATACACCAGATGGAGGTAATATTGGATTACATAAACATATGGCAATGGGAACATATATTACAAGTTTTTGTTCAAAATTTCCACTTATTAATTTACTTAAAAACAATTTTAATCTTAAGTTATTATCTGAATCTAGTATTCAATTTATTGCTAATACTACAAAAGTATTTATTAATGGAGATTGGATTGGAATGTTAGAATTTCCAATTCCTACTATTACTGCTTTAAAACATTATAGACGTTTAGGATTAATTCCTGTATATACCAGTATAGTATGGGAAAAAGAAACAAATACTATATTTATTTATACTGATTCAGGTAGATTAACACGGCCAATTTTTTATATAAATGATAAAACTCCTAGTTATAAAAGAACACCTGAATTATTTAATAAACTTTTAGATAGAAATTTTTCTTGGAATGAATTATTAACTGGTTTTAATAGTAAAAAAAAAGATACAAATGATATTTGTTTAGTCTATAATGATACTAAAGAATTATATGGAACTAATTCTATTGAAGATTTAATAAATAATGAAGGAATTATAGAATATTTAGATACTTCTGAAGAGGAAGGCTCTTTAATTTGTATGGATGAAGAAAATATTGAAAAATTACCTTATACTAATATTGAAATACATCCATCTCTTATTTTTGGTGTTATGGGTAATTTAATTGCTTATCCTGAAAACAGCCAATTACCTCGTGATCTTTTCTCATGTGGTCAAAGTAAACAAGCTGTTAGTCTTTATAATTCTAATTATTTAAATAGAATTGATAAAACTGGTATTGTATTAAATAATGGTCAAATTCCTTTAATTAAAAGCCGCTATCTTAAATATATTAATAATGAAGAACATCCATATGGAATTAATGCTATTGTAGCTATTGGTGTATATGGTAGTTATAATGTTGAAGATTCTATATTATTTAATAAAGCTTCATTAGATAGAGGTATATTTAGAACTACATATTATAATATGTATGAATCTAGAGAAGAAAGTTCAAAAGTTGGTAATTCAACTATCGATTCTAAATTTGCTAATATTGAAAATGAAAATGTTATTGGTTTACGTCCTGGATATGATTATTCACATCTTGATGAATATGGATTAATTAAAGAAAATACTCCTTTAGATGATAAATCTGTTGTTATTGGAAAAATTACCTCTAATTTAAATGATCCTAATACATTTATTGATGATTCTATTGTTCCTAAAAAAGGACAATTAGGTTATGTTGATAAAAGTTTTATTACTGAAGGCGAAGAAGGTTTTAGAATTGCCAAAGTTAGAATTCGCGAAGAAAGAATTCCTAATATTGGTGATAAATTTTGTTCAAGATGTGGTCAAAAAGGAACCATTGGTTTGGTTATTCCTGAAGAAAGTATGCCTTTTACTAGTAGAGGTATCAGACCTGATATTATTATTAATCCTCATGCTATTCCTAGTAGAATGACTATTAGTCAATTAATTGAATGTTTAGCTGGTAAAGCATGTGCAGAATATGGTGCTTTTGGTGATGCTACTGCTTTTATTAATAAAGGTCCTAAAAATAAAGTTTTTGGTAAATTATTAACAGATGTTGGTTATAATTCTAGTGGTAATGAAATATTATATAGTGGAGATTCTGGCGAGCCATTTGAAGCTGAACTTTTTATAGGTCCAACTTATTATATGAGATTAAAACATATGGTTAAAGATAAAATTAATTCTCGTGCTAAAGGTCCTCGCACATTATTAACGAGACAAACTGTTCAAGGTAGAGCTAATGATGGTGGTCTTAGAATTGGAGAGATGGAACGTGATGTTGTAATAGCTCATGGTATGGCAAGTTTTTTATATGACTCTTTAATGAATAGAGGTGATAGTTATTTTATGGCAATTTGTAATAATACAGGAACTATTGCAATATATAATGAAAGTCGTAATTTATTTCTTAGTCCTTTAGCTGATGGACCTATTAAATTTAATGGTTTAATAGATAATAATATTAGTATTATTGATATTAGTAAATTTGGTAGAAATTTTAGTATTATTAATGTTCCATATTCATTTAAATTATTAATGCAAGAGCTTCAAACAATGAATATATGTTTACGTTTAATTACAAGTGATAATATTAATCAACTAGAAAGTATGTCTTTTTCTAAAACATTAAATATGGTTATTAAAGAAGATAAAACTAATACACCATCTAAAAAATCTATTTTACCAGAATCATCTGAAACATCACCGCAAATGGCGCCAGAAGAATCGCCACCAGAAGAATCGCCACCAGAAGAATCACCACCAGAAGAATCGCCACCAGAAGAATCACTTGAACCACCATCAGAACAACTACTAGAAGAACTACCAGAAGAACTACCAGAAGAACCAGAATCTGTATCTAAAAAAGTAAGTGAAAATCCTACTGATACTTTTGTTAAACCTATTACAGATGCAATTAAAACATTAGATGAAACTTTATCAAAAGGAATAGAATCAATTGGCAGTATTGGATCAGAAAAAAAAGAAGAAGGTTTAGATACTTTAAAATTAAGCAGTGAAGAACAAAATGCTTTACAAAAAACATTAATAACAATGAAAAAAGATATAAAACCAAAAGAATCTACATTACCAGCAACTTTAGAACCTATTGATTTAGATGAAATTAATCCTGAAGATAATGAAGATGGAACAGGAAATAAAACTATTACAATTAATTAATAAAATTGAATTAAAATAATAAATTGTATTATAATAAAATGTCACAAAATACACTCACTGATTCTATATATAAATCTAGAGTTACAATTTTAGAAATTTTAGAATCACAAGGTTACGATATTAGTGACTATAAAGATTTTAGTATTCATGAAGTTCATACTATGATACAAACAAAACAATTAGATCTTTTAATAAATAATCCAAAAACACAAAAAAAAGTTTATATTAAATATCATTTAGCAAAAACATTAAGACAAAATAATATTCAAGAATATATTGAAGACTTATATAATTTAGAAAAAATTTTAAGTGAAAAAGATGATTTAATTATTATTATTAAAGATGAACCCAATGAAACTTTAAATAGAAATTTAGTTGATATATGGGAACATGAAAAAATTTATATTAGAATAATTAATATTAAACGATTACAATTTAATATATTAAATCATAATTTAGTTCCAAAACATAGTATTTTAAATGATAGTAAAGAAATTGATGAATTTATAAAAAAATATAATATTGATATTGAAAAATTAAATAAAGAAATTCCTGATATATCTAGATTTAGTCCAGTAGCTTTAATGATTGGTATAAGACCAGGAGAGATATGTAAAATTGAACGAGATAGTAAAACAGCTATAGATACTTTATTTTATAGAATTTGTATATAATATATTTATCTATAAATATATTAAGATGTCAACTATTTATAAACCATTTGGTTGTTTTAATTTAACAGATAATAATTTTGCAACAAATTTAACAAATTTAAGTAAAGAAAAATATACAATTGAAGAATGTAAAAAAGCTGCTATTGATAATAAATCATATGTATTTGGTTTAAATAGAATAGATGAAAATACTAATAAAGGTAGTTGTTTTATATCAGATTCTAATATAACTCCATTACAACAAAGTTATAATTCAGTAAAAGATGGATTTATTTTAAATAAATGTTTAGATGGTTTTGGAAATACATCTAATAATTCAATATTTGTTTATGTAAATGATAAAGCATTAAATTTTTTTGATGATATTAATGTTAGTAAAATAGAAACAAAAAATCAAGATATTTATTTAAACACATTAAATAAATTAAATAATGATTTTTCTAAAGCATTAGAAGATTTTAGAGAATTAATTGAAAAAAATTTTAAACCTTATAATAATAATGATCTTGGATTAATATTCAATAAAGATAATTTAATAAATTTAGATAGTATTCAAAACAAATTAAATACATTATCTAGTGATATAGAAAAAAATAATGTTGAAATTTTTAATGAAATTCAAATACTTAACCAAGAAATAAAAAATTTAGATAATTATATAGAAAAAGCAAAAAAAGATATTAAAAAAGTAACAAATTCAGATAATGCAGCACTGGGAAATGTTACTGATATTAATTATAGAACAAATAGTATTATTGCAGAAAATATAGCATTAATAATTATTCCTTTTTCATTAATTGGTCTTTTTCTCTCTCAAAAAAAAAAATAATAAAATAAAATTATTAATAAATTATTTTATTATTAAAATACAAAATTTTTTACATTTTGATTATAATTATCAAGAATATAGTTACCTGCAAAAAATATAATTACTAAACTACAAATAATAGATATTATTGTTACAAATAAATTATCTCTATTATTAACTATAAAATATATTATTAAACCGATTACAATAATAGTAAAAAATAAATAAAATATAAATTGCATATTTCTTGAATCTAATCTTAGTTTATCACTATTTATTGATCCAGTTAAATCTTTTTGAATATTTAATTCATTATTTAAATCTTTTTTAGTTATATTTGATCCTGGAATTAAAAATGGAGCTCTACAAGACTCAGTACATTCTGCAGAACTTGAAAAAGTGCCATTTGGATCAATGTAACATTGATAATTATTTAAGTTACAGGAATATTGTGGTTTACATGCATTTTGACAATTTTCTACATTAGTAAATATACCATTTTTATCTATTTTACAAATATTATTGTTTTTATCACATGTAAATTTTGTTTTACAATTTTCTTGACAAGATTTTAATGATGTAAAATTTCCATTTTTTGAAATTATACAATTTTTTTCACCCAAATTGTTAGTATTACATATATATTTTGGTTTACAATCTAATTCGCATTCTTTTAAAGAATTAGATTTACCATTTGGTGATTCTAAACAATTTGTAGATCCATCTGGATTTGTTATACAATTATAACGTTGTCTTTGATATGAATGCACTCCATCATTTCCACTACTTCCACATCCAGTTGGTGAACTATCCAATTCTGGACATGTGCTAAAAGTAGAACACCAATTTGAATTACCATTATCCCATCCCCAGCTAAATGCTGTACATTTGTCATTTGCGTCACATCTTTGCTGGCATTCATCTAGTGTATTAGCTCCTCCCTCCGATGATAATGTTATTTTAGAAACTTCAGGTCCTGTGCAGCAACCAGGACCCAAATCTTTATATTTAGATGGTTGTGATACACATTTACCCCAAGTTTTATTTGCTATATAACCTGTACAAATAGGTTTATCTTCAGGACATTTGTTTTCTAAATCATTACCCCATATAGGTTGATCACAACAAGGTTTATCACTATTATAATCAGCAGCACATTTAATATTTGTAGTATTAGGCTTAGGGCTATTATTTAAATCAGCCATTATATATAATTATCTATATAAAAACATATATTATAGAATATAATATAAATTTATTAAATTTTAATGGCTTTATTATAATTATCATATATATATTTTGTAATAACAAATATAATTAATAAAGATATAATTATTGCAACTATATTAGTTAAAGTATTATTTGTATTATTTACCATATAATAACCTATTAAAGATATAAATGTTATTGCTAAAATTGTATAAACAACAAATTCAATACTAGTAGAGTTTAAACGTAATGTTTCTGAATTTAAAGAACCGCTAATAATAGTATTGTTAGCCAATTCTTTATCTAAATAATTTTGTTTTATATTTTGATTTGGAATCATTAATGGAGCAATACATTCTTGAGAACATTCAGAAATATTTTGATAATTACCATTATGATCAGGAACACAGACATAATTATTTTGATCACATTTGTATTTTGGTTTACATTTTTTTTGACAATCAATTATATTACTAAATTCTCCATTTTGATCATATTTGCATATATTTGATATAGGATCACATGAAAATTTTGGTTTACAATCTAATTCACATTCTTTAAGAGAATTATATTTACCATTTGGTGATTCTAAACAATTTGTTGTCCCATCTTTATTAGTAATGCATTTATATTTTTGAACACATTTTCCCCAAGTTTTATCTGCTATATAACCTGTACAAATAGGTTTGTCTTTAGGACATTTATTTTCTAAATCATTACCCCATATAGGTTGATCACAACAAGGTTTATTACTATTATAGTCAGCAGCACATATAATTGACATATTTATAATATATATTATAAATATAATAATATATATTATATTAAAAAATAACTTGATAAATATTATTATATTATAAAAAATATCATAATATAATAAGTATATGAATATTAATAAAGATAAAATAAATTGGGATGTTTTAGCTGAAGAAAAAATAAAAGAGGGTAAAGCTAAATATATAGATGAATTAGTATCAGTAACATCACTAGATACATCTACGGATAGTTTAATAGAAAAATTAAATAGTTTTAAAAAAAATATTATAGCACCTTCAATGGGAATAGGTAATTTAACTCATGTAAATTTAGGTATTCATTTAACAGCTTTTTCAATAGATAATATTAAAACAAAAGGAGATATTTATGCAGTAGATGCAAATGGTGATATAATAATATATGATAGTGAAAATTTTCATACACGTTTTACAAAAAATAAAGATGATAAAAATTATAATTTTCATAAGATAAAAATATTTAATTTAGGAGTTATAACAAAAATAGGTGGATTATCAAATTTAACATATATGGAAGATGTTGGTAATCGTATGAATGATGTAGAATGGAAACCAATTGAATTAAATACTTCTCAATCAACAAATGTATTAGATTTTACAAATTTTTCGAGTGTAAATTTTTTTGCTATTGTTACAGGAGGAATTCTTAGACAAACAGGAAAAATAATGACAGATAGTAATTTTCCTAATAAAAATGAGATAATGATGAGTAGTGTAAAATTTCAAGCAATATCACTTGATCATAAAAATAAAATATTATATGCACTTGATAGAAGTGATAAAATAGAACCAAATAATTTATATATAATATATTTAGATGATAATTTAGATTGGGTATCAAATAATTATCAGATTATTAAATCAAATAGTAAATTATTTTTTAATAATTTAATTGTAATACCAAATAATTATAATAATTTAATAAATTCAGATAATAAACAATTAATATTTATAGGAACACAATTAGATGATAATAATAATGCAGTAAATCCAGGAGAAGTTAATTTATATTCTGGATCAATTAAATATGGAACAACAGATCCAAAAATAGATGTTTTTGAAAGAAATACTTGTAATGTTGATGTTAATTTACGAGAAACCTGTCCAGGTTCAGTTTCAGGAATAACAAAAAATGAATGTTTAAAATTAGATTGTTGTTATAATCCAACAAATTTAGGTAATAAAATACCATGGTGTTATAAATCAAAAATAAATCCAAAACGTTCAGCAGCATTAATTTTAACAAAACTAGTAAAAAATGATTTTTCAGGAAAAGATTATTTATTTAATAGAACAGAAACAGGTAATTTATTACATGATTTAGTAGCAGAAAATTTAAAAAATTTAGTTGATACAAAAATAAATCCTGAACCAGATAGATTTATTAATATAGATATAAATAATTCTACTTATGAAATTTATTTATTATTAGATGGTGTATTATTAAAATATCCAATTAATCCATTAGGTAATACTGATGGAGTAAATAATTATAGTAATTTAATCTATAATGAAAATGAATTAAATGATTTAGAAAATCAAATAAATTTATTATATGAAAATTATAAAAAAATTGCAAAGGTAGAAAATAAATTGGATACTAAATTAATTAATGAGAGAAATAATTTATTAATAAATAAAATAAATAAAGTTAAAAATGAGATAACAAATTTAAATAAAATTAAAAATGAAAATAAAAGATTTAGTAGTGAAGTTAAATCAAGTGAAATGCAAAATAATTCAGTAGCATTTCAATATATGCTTTGGATTATTTTAGGTATAATTACAATAATCTTAGTAAGTATTAATTTAATAAATCCAGAAATAATTCCTATTCCAATTTTAATAATTTATATAGTATTTGTAGCAATAATTATGATAATTAATAGAAATTTTTTAAAAAAGATTTAATATTTACTAATATTAAATATGTCTAATAATATATTTAATATTGAAAATTTTGAAAATATAAATAAAGATACAAAAATTTTACAAGATATTAGTAAAAATCCATTACCAACACCCAATACAGATATTATTAATTATAATAATAGAAATAATATTGATTTATTAATTAATGATATTAAAAATAAACAAGATCAAGTTAATAAACTAAGTCTTAAAATAAATAATGATACAATAAATACTGTTACAAATATTAATAATAATAGAAATTTTTCTGGTCGTAATATTTTTTTTACTAGTGCACCAAAAAAAAATATATATAATAATTTAACACCTATAGCTATAGTTAACAAAGATCAAATTTTAGAATATAATATTACTAATAAATTAAATACTGATTCACCATTAAATGCTCAAAAAAATGAATGGGGTTTTCAAACTAGTATGTATGAATTAGCTCAATTAGTTGAGAGAGATAATACTAATGTATTAGTAAGTGTACCTTATAAAATAACTAGTAGAGCTCCTGTATTATCAAATATGGTTAATGCAGCAGCAACAAGAATATCTACTAATAAAGTTCCAAATTTAAATCATACATTTAATTATAGTATTCAAGCAATTAAACCAAATATACCAAATAGAATAAATGATTTTAATTTATCGTATGTAAATCCATTACCAATGGGATTATTAACATGTAATTTTTTATCTATAGGATATAATGGACATGTATATGTTGGAGTAGATGTTCAAAAAATTAATAAAAGTAGTAAAACAAATTTTTTAGATGATTTAATAAATAATCATGTTGGTTCATTAAATGCATCTGTAAATTATGGTTGTATGTTAAATAGTAAATTATGTGGTAATCAAATAAATTCTTCATCATTTAATTGGCAAGAATTTTTTGATGATAAAATGGCAATGAATTATGGAACTTTATCTGCCATAGATGAAGCTACTAAAAATTGGTTTTCTGAAATAATTAATAAAGAGGAAGAACAAGTATGGTTAGATAAAGCAGTAGAGGCAGAAAATAATCCAAATAATATAACAAATGAAATTGTATGGTTTAGTATGTTAACTGACAGATTTAATCAAACTATTGTAGGTCCACCTATAAATAAAAAATTAGGAATAAAACAAACATATTTAAATGGTGGTTTGCATCCATATAAATTTCTTGGATGTTATAAAGATTATCCTCCACCAAATCGTTTATTACCAACATATGTGGGAATAAAATCAGCAGATGATTGTATAAAATATGCTACTGAGAATGATTATACTCTTGCTGGATTACAAGATGGAGCACCTGGAGGAGTAGGAAGAGGTAATTGGACAAATGGACAATGTTGGGTATCAAAATCATCATTTAATGAATTACCAAAATGTGATCCAGCTCATAAAAAAGAAGAAGGATGGTGGTTATGGAGACATAGTGTAGAAGTTCCTGAATCAGGAGCTTGTTTACAACAATCAAATGATTGTCAAGGTAATCCTAAAATAGGAAATAGTTGGACAAATGCTATATATAAAATAAATAATGCTCCTCAAGTTAAACCAACAACACTATATATTCAAGGTTATGGAATAACAAAATTTATTCCTGGAAGTTTAATATTAAAATATCCAAATAGTGAAGGTGAAATGCAATATGAAGTTATATGGAAACCCAATATAAATATAAAACAACAATTTTTATTTCCTTATTCTCCTGAAAATGATAAACCAGGAGTTACAGAAATAACAAATAGTAAGGATAATTTACAATATATATGGTCAAATGATACAAAATCAAAAGTATTATATTCAAGTGATTATTATTTTAAATTAGAAATAAATGCACAATTAAATAAAAAAGGAGTAAAACAAAATACTTTTATGAATACAGGAAATATGTTTAATAAATTAAATAGAACAAAACCAAATATTTTAAATATTATAGATCCTAATAATACAGGAATTAAAGTAAATTTAAATACAGATATATCTAAATACGATATTCAATCTAAAGATGAAAATATAAATGCATTATTTCAAGTTATAAGAAAAATAGATCCAATATCAGTATTACCAATGAATATGGGTGATTATAGAGTAGTTTTTAATTTATCTGGAATAAAAAATGATTTATTAGGAGATATGGGATTTATTAATTATAATGATAAACCAAATAGTGTAAATAATAATTATAAAATTTCAATGTATAATTCAGACTATAAGCCATTTACAAATACAACATCTAAATTTATAGATGTTGAAGGAACAATAAATAAAAATTTATTACCTGGTAAAACCTTTTCTCCTTTTTATAATGAAATAGATAATAATATATCAGTAACAAAAGTAAATAGTGAATCAGAATGTAAAAGAATATGTTTTAATAATTTAGAGGAATGTCAAGCATGGGAAGTAGATAATAAAGATTGTTGGACATATAATTCAAAAACAAATGATGTAAAAAAATTATTAGAGGCACAAATGCCAGTTACATTATTTAATCCAAAAGCTTATAATAAAAGATTTAATCTAAGAGTTCCAAATATTGAAAATAATAAAACTTGTCCAGATACAATAAAAGATCCAATAATAAATGGAGAATTACCAACAACATCAAATAATATAAAAAATTCATATATATCATGGAATAATTTTAAAGATAATATTTTTTGGAATTTTGATAAACCAATGGATAAAAATAGTTATTGTAATGTTCAAAAAATAATAAATAATGATGAAATTAAATTAAAAAATTTAGAAGACCAATTATTAGTTTTACTTAATAAATTTGATAGTTTAATGCAAAGTTTAGAAAAAAAAGAACAAGATTTATATAAAAATTTATTAAATCAACAATTACAAACAAATAATATTAATAAACAATTTAATACAATAAAAAAAGGTATTGATAAAGAGAGTAATGGTAATAATACTCAACGAACATTAGAACAATCTGTTGATGATTCGGTTTTTAATTTAATAAATAGTAATTATAATTTTATAGTATGGGTTGTTTTAGCAATTAGTATTATTTTAGCAGCTATTTATTTTTCAAGAAATAAATCTAGATAAAAAATCTAGATTAAAAATATATATATATTAAAATATTTTTAATATATATAATTATGGTTCAATCATTAGAAAATAATAATGATTCTCAATTTAATTTTTCTGATGAAAATTTAATTGGTCCTTTGCAAAATAATTTATCTAAAAGTATTTCTAACATTAATAATTCAAGTAGTTCTATAAGAAATATATTAGCTACACAAGGAGCTAATTTAAGTAGAGAAGAAATTATGAATTATAAAGAAGCTTTAAATCAGCAAGCTAATTTACAAAATAATATGATTTCTTCTGCTGGTAGTCAAGGACAACAATTAGATCATAATTTAAGAGCTGCAAGTAATAATCTAGTTAATCAAATGGTAATAACAGATATATTACAAAATGAAGTTAATAATGCAGAACAAAGTTATTTTGATCTTAAACAAGATAATAATAATAAATTAAGAATGGTAGAAATAAATAGATATTATACAAATAAATATAGAGCTCAAACTGAATTAATGCAATTAATTATATTTTTTGCTGTTCCATTATTATTAATAACTATTTTAGTAAATAAAAATATTTTACCACAAAATATAGGATATATATTAGGTGGTGTTATATTATTTGTAGGAGTATTTATGGTAATAAATAAAATTATAGATATAAATAGTAGAAATAATATAGATTTTAATGAATATGATTTTAATGTAAATGTTTCTAATGTTGAATCTAATGAAAAAGGTAATCAAAATTCTCCTACTATTGGTTCAGGAATACAACAAGATGCTGAAAGTTCTTTAAAAGCTTTAGAAAAACAATTAGGTATTACTTGTAATGGTTCTGATTGTTGTAATCCTAATTTTACTACATGGAATAAAGATTTAAATACATGTGTTCCAAAATGCCCACCTTTATCAGATGGAAGACCACAACAATGGCAAGTAACAGGAACAGATAAAAATATGAAAGGAAGTTGTAAACCAGTATATGAAAATTAATATAAATATATTTTTAATTAATAATAAAATATATATTTATATATAGTAAAATGTCAAATCAAAATCAAAATAATCCAGGTTCTAAAGTTGTAGGAGTAGATAGAAAAGATCAAATGACTTTTTTGGGTCCAGTTAAAAATATTGATCCTATGAAATTACAAAATGTAAAAAGTGGACTACCTCCGCAAAATCCTTCCTCTGGTGTTATGGTTGGTAGTAAAAATTTTACTCAACCTTTGGCAGCACCAGCACCAATGAAAGCTCCATTAACACCTACAGATATGTCAAATAAAATAAGTATAGGTAAACAAGCATTTGAAACAGCTATGAAACCAGAAAATGATAAATTAACACCACAGAATTTTCCTTTTTTAAATGATTCTCAATTAAAAGCTGTAACAAATTTTTTTAGAAGTCCTGAATTTTCATCGGCTATTCAAGAAAGTGTTAGTAATACAATGGATTCTTCTGGAATGACAGATGAAATTTCTCAAAATTTAAGAAAATTTAATAATTTACACGAAACTGGTATGTTAAGAAATTCTAAAAATAGTATAAGAGATAATAATCAAATTATTAAAGCTCAAAGACAATTAATGGCCGCTGAAGATTTTTTTTATAATATAATTAAAATACAATGTCCAGATAATACTACAAATCCAATTTGTAAAAAATTTAAAAATTTACAAAATACTTTATTAGATGCAAAAATAAATGTAATTGTAGAAAATAAAGATAATATTGTTAAAAAAATTAGTGAACAAATTATTATATATTATCAACAAACTATTGCTTTATTAAGATTACGAGAATTATTAGCTTCTAGAATAGATGAATTATCTTCATTAGAGTATACATTAAATAATTTAAATACTAATATAAGAGTTAATACTAGAGAGAATTTCTATAAAAATAATATTAAAAATGAAAATAGAGAAAATCAAATAGTATTGATATATGTATACTATAATATTTTTATTCTCTATATGTTTGTAAGTAATTTTTTTCCAGAAGAAAATTATAAAAAATTTTTACCATTATTATTTATTTTTCTATATTTAATATTACCATTTATTTTACAATATATTATTCAATTTTTATATAATATTAATATTGATATACAAAAAATTTTTGGAAATTATTCAAGAAATGTACATACTATTAAGAATTAATAATAACTTATATCTCATCATCATCATCATCATCATCATCTTCTTCTTCATAATTAATTTTAACATTATACCATTTTCCTTTATTGCATTTACCAAAACGTTTATCCATATATTCAGTAATCTCTCTTGTATTTGGTATATTATTTCTCCCATGACGACTAGTATACCAAGTTCTAAATTCTTCAATGATTTCAGTTTTTTTAATTTTAGCTCCTGTTTCTTTAACGATACATTCTTTAGCAAATTCAGCAAGATAATCTTGACCTTCACGATATAAATCACTTCTAGCCATTACAATTTTACAATCCTTAACATTGCCTTGTGTTTTAAAAGCAATATTTACTAACATATGCATTAAAACTGGGGCCCATTCAGAAAATTTTTCATCGATTTTTTTATCAATTGGATATTGATATGGAAAATTTTCTGTAGGAAATTTTTCATCACTATATGGATTTTGCATAAATTTAGACATAAATTCTGCTACTCTAATTCTTCTCCATGTTCCATCATCATTACTTTTAATTTCAAAAAGTGTATTTGTACAAACTACTAATTTAAATTGTGGAATAAAAGTAACAGCCTCTTTAAAAAGAGCTCTACCTTGAATAGGATCACCACCTGTAATTTCTTTCATAATACCTTCATTAATTTTATCACCTTTTGATGGTTCTTGCATAACTGCATATCTGACTCCCATTAATTGAACAACTTCAGATGATGTACTACCAATACTATTTCTACTTTGGGTAATTAATGTAATTGGAACAGTAGCTTTATATTCACCTAATCCTTTACTCATTAATTCTACTAATTTAGATTTACCATTACAACCAGAACCGGTATAAATATTAAATGTTTGATTTTCATTAGTTCCAATAAGACATGAAGCTAAATGTTGCCACATATATTCACGTAATTCAGTATCTGGAAAAATTTCATTAATAAATTTTTCAATTTCATTTTTAATTTTAATATCATTGTGGGAGAGATCTTTAATATAATCAATATTAGTACATTTAGAGATATAATCATCTGGTTGACCTTTTCTCCAAAGTTTATTTTTAAAATCAACAACAAAATTTGAAAAACATAATAAATTTGGATTATTGTCTAATTTATTAATAAAATCTTTATCATAAAATAATTCTCTTGCTTCTCTCATAATATTATTTTTCCAATTTGTCTTTTTTAATAAAACACATAATTCTGATAATTTATTTGCTCGTTTTTTACTTATTTCATATTCTGGATCGGTTTGATCTAATCTTTGCATTGATCCTACTGCTTCATAAGTTTTTTTAACATAGATATCATGCATTTTTTTTGATATTAATAAACGTAAAGTATTACCACTATCAATTTCTTTCCATCTTTGATTATCAAATTCATACCAAATATTATTTTTAATACTAACACATGTAAATTGATCTTTATAAATTTGATATAATACATTTGCTAAATCCCATTCTGTAGATGTTTTAATTGTTTCATCAATAAAATGTGTTATTGTTTCTTGTCTAATTTTTCTATATTCCTCTAATGAATCATTTTTTGCCCAAAACATTATAGATCTTGCTGTTAATCCATCAGGATTATGATAATCAAATGTTTCCCATTTTTCGTATAATTCTGATACTTGATTCCAACTAAATTCATCTGATTGTGCACTAAATTTTAACCATGTTAAAAATAGTCTTTCATCGGTATTTTTTAATGCCCAACCTACTCTTATCCATTTATTATAAGAACCACTATTATAATATGATTTTGGTAATATCATTACAAATTGATGAGTTTCTTTAAGTTCATATTCTGTTGTTGAATTAATATTTTCAAATAAATCAAATAAATATTCATCAAGATTTTCCATTGTTTTAATACTTGAATAATCAATATTATAAAATTTTTTATTTTTATTAAATACTTTTTTAACTGGTTTAATCGTTTTTTTATTTTTAAAATTATCTATAGCTTTTTCTGCTTCTTTTTGCATTGAATCTTTAATTGTAAATACTTGCCAATCTTTATTTCTAGCTGATAAATATTTAAAATTTTTTTCTATATCAAAATTATTTATATCATTTTCTTCTATTGTCCAATCATTATCTTCTTCATTATATTTAATTAAATAATGACTACTTATTAAATATGCTTTATTTCCTGGTTTTCTTGAACCATATAATTGCCAATTTACAAAACCTTTTGTTATTCCAATATCAATTACTTCATCAATACTATTTATATAACATAAATCTTCCCATATACTTACTAACTCTTTCATAATTTTTTCTCTAATTAATAATTGATATGCTTTATGCATTTGTATACCAAAAATTAAATGTATACCATCTTTTGTTTTATCTTCTAAAATATTTACATTATTTTTTTCCATAACATAAACATTTATACTTGTATTATCTGGAATATTAAATAGTTGAGAAATATTTGTTGCATATAACATTATTAAATCTATAATATGATCTTGTGTATGTTGTCTTTCTACTATATCTGAATTATATCTTAAATCTATATCTACTAATAAAGGTCCATCTTCAATTAATTGTTTTTCAGTTAAATATTCCATTGCTCCTTTTTTAAATACATAATTTATATATTTACTATTAAATTGTTCTATCTCTCCATCTTTTAAATTAAAAGACCCACCTGTTATACCTAATTCTTTATTTGCTATTCTAGTATGAGTATATTCTTCACCTTTATTAGATATAAATTTAGATAAATATTCAGCATAGAAACTATTTTTAGTAGTCATCTAATATATTCTTTTGAGAAATTTTTATCTCAATTTTTTATATAATATTTCAAAAAAATAAAATATAAATTTTTTATATATAAATTTATATTGTAAATACATGTATTTATATTTTAAAATATAAATATATTTATTTACATAAAGATTATTTTATATATATTTTTAATGGATAAAAAAAATATAGTTAGTAAAGATACTATATATCGTATAGTATCTGAAATAAAAGAGCTTAATAAAGATAAAAATGAATTATCAAAAAATGGAATATATTATTGTCATGATGAAAATAATATTTTAAATGGTTATTGT
>JGI10211J34971_10001328_pt1 | contig 20600 bp, 26 predicted proteins | sample Etolagsediment_FD_34971 | JGI IMG/M metagenome (IMG submission 34971)
GGACCTTACCAACAAGCCAACCATACCAACCAACAACAACCAACTGACCAATGGTGCTGGTTATCTGACTTCAGTGGCGTTCGCTGATGTCACAGGCAAGCCGACAACCATAGCGGGCTACGGCATCACAGATGCGTTTGACGGTGCCTACTCATCATTGTCAGGCACACCAACCATACCATCAGCACTGACGGACCTGTCAATCACTGACGGTTCCAACGGACAGGTATTGACCACTGATGGTGCGGGCAACTTCACATTCACCACGGTTTCAGGTGGATCAGCATCAACGGGCGACATCACATTCACGGGATCAACCATCTCCGCACCTTCAAACGCGGACCTGACCTTACAACCAGGAGGCACTGGCAAGGTCGTGATAGATGGATTCAACTTCCCAACCACTGACGGCTCTAATGGTCAGGTATTGACCACTGACGGCGCAGGCAATCTCACATTCACCACCGTATCAGGTGGGGCGGCATCAACTGGCGACATAGTATTTTCAGGCAACAAGATCAGCACGGGCTCATCAAACGCTGACCTTGAGATAGAATCGTCAGGCACTGGTAGCATCAACATACAGCCTAATGGGGCACCAGACCTATCAGCGGGTGAGTTGGAGCCTTGGACATCATCTGATTACAGGGCGCCTAATGCCACTCACATCATTGATGTGATCACTGGCCTAACACCAGGCACGAGATATTACAAATACGACCACACATTCTTTAAGACGGACGGTGGGGACTCATCATCAGGCAGTGCCAGGTTCAGGAAACTTAACAATTTAATTCTTGACCTCAATGGTTCAGAACTCACTGCCACGGGTGGATCTCGTGGGCCACAGATACAGAATGCCATCTACTCCGTTAACAGCGACACGGTTAATGCCGCAACGCTGGGCAATCACGGTGGATTAACGGCATATAGTGTGGTGGGCAATGACGGCACATCAAACTTTGATGGTAGCATCACTGCCACAGATGCCTATGGCTTGAGGTTATCCACTGGTGTTGTGACCAACAATGCCTCAACCACCAATTCAGTGACCAACCAATACGGGGTTTCAGTGGGACACAGCCAATACGGTCCAGGCTCACAGACCAGCACCAACTACACCGCGTTTGATTACAGGGGTGGCGGCAACGCGGCCACCAACACGCCATACCTGCTGAAAACATCTGACGACAAGATGAAGACCAGACCAGGTGCGTTGGAGAAGTTCAACGAGTGGTCATACAACGCCACACATAGTTCAGGAAGCACATACACCATAGACTGGGCCAACGGGAACCTACAGACCGTGACACTGACTTCAAACATCACGGGATTCACCATGAGCAACTTCCCCACAGACTCAAACCAGTCAGTGGGTGTGACGCTGTATCTGGTCCAGGACGGCACGGGATCAAGGACTATGTCATTCACAGCGGCGTCAGGTGAGACATTCAAGTTCGCCAATGGAGCAAATACAAGTTCAGTAAGTAGTGCCAATGACATACAGACGGTTTACATATTTTCAAGATACAACGGATCAAGCAACACATTCTACTGGACGCTTGGACCAACATACACTTAAGGAGACTCTATGACATTCCCAGGAGCGGGCAGGGCAGTTTGGATAGGTGGCTCATCGGGTGAGAACACCGGCAGGACAACTGACTGGAGCACTTACGATGGCACCAATGATACTGCCTGGCAACAATGGATAGACGACACATCCAGCACACTTTCAAGTTCATACCAGGTCACCGACACCGAAAGAAATTCGGTCTCTCTGGGAAGGGAAACCGCATACCTGGCAGTCACGAACGGCACACAGGAATTCATAGCCCGTGTCACGCCAGATGCTCTTGATGCCACTTCGGCACAGATAACGCTGGGAGACACATACGATATGGAGCGGGGAGAGTTGGTCAATCTCGGCAACAAGATCTTGATGACCAGCACCGAGAACGCGGGTAGCGTGGTGTTGGCAGAACACACACCCACCGGATTGAACACCAGTGGTGTGCTGACGGACGCACATTACAACAACACCACGGGAGATCGCGGGTTTGGTCTGCTGTTTGACGCACCACTGCCGGACAACCTATTCGATGACTCACCCAATTATCAAACATTCGCCAGCACGGCCACCTACTTCTGGGTGGGTGGCAGGCTGAACTACAATATCAATCTTAACGAAGGCAGTATTGGATCCAACAAATCAGATGTGCCCACATTCAGGGGCTATGCCACATTCGATTGGAGCAGGGACCTGGCCAATCCACCATCGGACTCCAACATCAACACCATCAGGAACGACATGCTGACCAGGACATCAGCGGTCAATAGCATAGATCACATCACGGAACTACAGACAGGGTCGGGCGGTGCGTGGTGGAGTATTTTCCCACCCAACGCAAGTGCCTATGCCAACAGGGCACAGAACGCATACCTGCCTGCGACCTTATTCCATCCAACCACCCTGGGCACCATAGACGGCAGTAACGCGGCCAGTTCAGACCGCACATTTGCCAATTTCACTGACCCCTATCACGAATCATCATTCAGGCAGATCGTTAGGCCATTCAATGTGATGAACACCAACACCTACCTGGCCGCGTTAGTGGCCGAGTTCGGCAGCGCCTATGACTATATGGGCAAGGCCAAGATCAGTGATCCCATCAACATCACCAACGTGGATTGGAGGGGCATCAGGTTTGGTGCCAGTGGGGACCAACTGCGTGTGGGCTGGACGGTGTATAACGCACAGGTCAATCAACAACAGGGTGTGAGGAACGAATCACAGATTACATACAACACCACCAACAACAACATCAACGTTGGAACAGTATTTTACGAAAGATCCTACACGGAGGGATCACTTGATTCAAACCAGGATGGGGTTTATCCGACCACTTATTCTGAACCAAGGATAGCCAACAACGACAGGGTCGCATACATCAGCGACACGGGCAGGACAGCCACTGAACTGGGCGAGGACTTGATACAGGCCATACAGGCCACAGACACGACCTGGGTGGGAATGTATCCCGACACCACGGGCACCAAGGGAGGCAATCTCTACCTGACGGCCACATCACTCACAGGTGAGAGGCTGTATGACATCTACGAGAACCACGCACTCAACTACATCAACGCGGATGACATCACGACAGCAGAGTCACACGCATCCAACAGCATAGCGGTTTCGGTAACAAACGGCACGGACTCAACTTCAACCGCATTCGATCCGGACGCGGCCTGTCTGTTCAAATTACACGCTAACCATTTCGCCGTGGTCTGGAGGAAATCAACCACGGCATACATCAGCACGTTCTCGGTGTCACAATCAACATCAACTCCACCGACCATAACCAGGACCTCGGATGCCATCAACCTTGGCACGGTGCCCGCTGGCACCATATCTGGTGTGAGGTTTGGTGATGGAGTGGCAATGATCACCTGCGGCAACTACTACAGGATAATAAAGACAGACGCGATCTAATTAAATACAAAAAAAAGGAGACAAACCATGGCGACTTGGCCAACAGGAACAAAAGCATCAACAGCCAACCTTGACTCAGGAACGGACTCACCAAGACTGGCAAGGGCGGACATCAAGCAGAACGTGGACAATGTCAATGCGATCATTGACATGTTCAACATCGATGGTCCCACCAACGGACAGGTCCTAAAATACAACACATCAAACTCGAGATTCGAACTGGACACGGACGCCACTGGATCAGCGGTGTCGGCCACCACATTCGTTGGCGATGACTCAACGGGCACGGCGGTCAATCCGGGTGAGACATTCAAGATAGCGGGCACACAGAACATCACGACGGCGGTCAGTGGGGACACCTTGACCATCACTGGACCAGACCTGTCAAGTTATGTGACTTCAGTGGGGTTTGGTGATCTGACATCAACACCAACCACCATAGCGGGCTATGGCATAACAGACGCGTTTGATGGCACCTATGGGTCACTGACGGGAACACCAACCATACCAAGCCTGGGCGACATCTCAATAACCAATTCAACCATACAATCATCAGGTGACACCATAGACCTTGATGACATCGTGAGATTCAACGTGGGCTACCGGGAGGACATCAACGCACTGACCAGTTCAGCGTCAATCAGTGTGGATGGCACCACGGCACCAGTCCATACGGTCACGCTGGCCACCAACGCCACATTCACCATATCAAATATGGTCGCAGGACAATCAATAATGATCATCATCACACAGGATGGCACGGGTTCAAGGACTGGCTCATTTACTTCAGTGAAGTTTCCAGGTGGAGCACCAACACTTTCAACTGGTGCGGGAGACATTGATGTGGTATCCGTATTCTATGATGGCACCAACTACTTGGGCAACATAGCACAGGACTTCACCACATAATGCCACTGGGATTCAAAGGAAACATACTGACCACATCGTCAGCGTCAGCGTCTGGTCCAATCGAGACTGACAGCATAGTATGGAGTGTTCCAAGCTCAGGTGGGGGATCTACTAATCCTGTGGTAGCAATACAACAGATCAATGGTAACCAGGCTCTCTCTACCGCAATCAGTCAATTGAGTGGTGATGCGGTCACAGGGCGTAATGGACCAATGGTGCTGATGACACCAGGTGATTATAATATAATATTGACAGGAGCAGACATCAGGGACGCAGGACAGAATGTCAATCTTACCATAGTGTATGGACAACTGACAGGCACATCTTCAAGCGATTATAATTTTACGAATGAGGTTTCATCCGCTTCATACACTGATTCAAGTCCCGATGGCAATGGAGATTATGATTTTGGTCACATCCAAGGTAGCACGATATTGTCTTTCACGCATACCAGTGCCAGGGCAAGTAGCAACTATGGCATTGGTGTAAAGGTCACACCCACACAGAAGGTAAGAAGGATATTCGTCAATTTTGTTAGGACGGCCTAACAAATAAATAACATTGTAAATTTACAAAGGAGAAACAAATTATGTCAGCGGCATCAAACCATTTAGAGAACGAGCTTCTGGACCATGTTCTGGGAGGTGGCGGAGCGAGAGCTTACACGGCACCAGGCACGGTTTATGTGGCATTGTTCTCAGACTCATCACCAGCGGCGGCGGGAACCGCTTTGGAATCAGGAACAAACGACACCACCAGTTCAAGCAACTGGGGTTACTACGAGATCAGCAACGGAAACTATGCGAGACAATCAGTGACATTCGCTAACGCGGGTGCGACGACCACAGGCACCATCGAGTCTGATGTGACCGTGTCATTCCCAGTTGCGACGGCAGACTACGAAACAGATGGATCAACAGGAAACGTGGTGACACACCTGGCCATCATGGACGCGGCCACGGCTGGCAATGTATTGTTCTATGGAGCACTTTCTGTGTCTAAGACGGTAAGCGCAGGTGATCAGTTCACAATCTCTCAGAGCAACCTCAGCGTAAGTCTTGCGTAACCTGGAGGTAATCTCCGGTGAGCACAACCAGGGTCAATAGATATACCACTACTGACAACAGCTACAGCCTACAGGTGGGTCTCCAGCAGACCAACACCAGCAGGCCAGGTTTCAGCAACAGCAGTAATCGTAAGGCCTGGGACACCAGCAACACGGGTTACAATGAAGTAACCTTAACACAGCAGTTCAATCCACCCAACTACAGCCCAGAATCACAGCAGAGTGTGATCGGACTCAAAGAGCGTGATGATGATCCGATCTTGATCACAAATCAGGGCATCCCCGCCACGCAGTGTAAGGCCACCTTCACTGGCAGTGCGGTGATGACCATATCTGGACCACGTGGACACAGATATGATTCCGAGAGCATCTACTACACCGAGCGATTGGACGGACTATACCTCTCCAACAGCAGTTGGAAACAGACCTACAATGATGTCAATAGTGTAGTCTATGACGGCAACAGGGGTCTGCCAAGCACGTTCACATTCGCATCGAGGACACTACAGAAGACCGGCAGTGCGGTCACGATGACCACGGCCAACCGCGATCAGCTGACCACGGGCAACAACCTGTCCAAGGTCAATATAGCGGTGGCGTTCCAGTCTAACAGCAGTGAGACGTTCCAACACAGGATATCACACACCGGCACACTGGTCAGGACCTGGGAGGCCAACAACCACAACATAGATGGCATTGATGGAGACATCAATCCAATCGGTGGCACCACCTTTAGCCTGGCGGAGGATTCCGCCATAGTGAGATATGGCGATGCGGCCCTTACAACACAGGCCAGCATTGCGGAAGATTCGATCAACAAGAAATACGCCTCAGCCAGCATCGGCTCGTCAAGTTCGATCAGCATCGAACCCAGCTTCAAAATTGGACCAAGTAAGAATCTATCAACACAGGCGGTGTTTATCAGCTCCACTGACAACCTAGTCTTATTACCAAGACAGGAATACACCGCACAGAGCACGGTGTCTATCACCCCAACATTCAAACCAGGAGGTCTAACACAGGCGCAGGCCGCATTCATAACCACAGCCACAGGTGGCATGATCTACGACATACTGGGCGAATACAGCTGGGACACGTTCAACCTTAACACCTACTTCCAATTGGGATTCGTGGAGGATGACTTCGTCAATCTCCAAGGAGAATACACCTGGTTGTTCCTGGAGGACAATGCCTGGGACGACTGGCCAACGGAGACCTGGACGGGTAACGAACAGAGCTGGGACAACTGGCCATACAATGTTTGGGAGCGTGATTTCATATTACCAATACAATCAACGCTGGCACTGACACCTAGTTTCAAACTGGGAGACACCGTCACCTACACCGGCGCCTTCACGCTGGCAGAGGATGCGGGTATCAACGAGGCCTTAGATCCATTAGAGTTACAGACACAATTCAGCGTGGAGGCCAGGGCTGTTGGTAAGTTCGAGGTAGAGATAGCACTATCGGGTGCGTTCGATTCAACCTTGGTTGGAAACATCAAGGATGTGGTAGAGCCGATAGCCATAACGGGTGCCTTCAACACGGTATTAACCGCCAACGCCACAACGGACGTGCTGGCGGACATAGACACCGCATTCTCGGTCGCAGTCACACCAACATTCAAGCCAGGACCAACAGCACAACTATACACGGCACAACTTGCGGTCGAGATCAACCCTACATTCAAGCCCAGCGCAACGGAAGACCTACAGGCATTCGCAGGTGCGGTATTGGTGGCGAGGCTGTTCTTCAGCGCCGATCCTTACAACATCTACACCATAGAGGCGGAAGATAGGACCATATCAGTGGCCGTAGAAAATAGACAAACTATAATAGATCAAGAAAATAGAGTAAATATTATCAGCGCAGAGACCAGAACACACCTGGTCCCAGAAGAAACGAGGAAATTGACTATTGTGAGACCACCATTCAAAAACAGATATTCAATACCTAAAGTGAGGGCAGAAGCATAATGGCTAATTTAACAGGTTATAAACGGGACAACACTTCGCTGTATATCAGCAAGGATCCGGACAGCAACATCCAATACGGTCTAGATTTCACATCATATCTAAACAGCGGAGACACAATAAGCAGTGCCTCCACAACGATATCAACCGTATCGGGAGATTCAGCACCGTTGGCATTCCCGACCAACGAGGCCACTGATGTCTATGTGACGGGTGGGGTGCTGGTCAATATCAGGCTAGAAGGCGGCACAGCCGGAAACATCTACACGATCAAGACCACGATAGTGACTTCGCAGGGAGACACTGACGCAAGGTCATTCAGGATCAAGGTCGAGGAGAAATTATTGTAATGGCGAAGATACCAACCAAGAAGACCAAGCTGGACACGGTGCTGATGGAGAAATTGGCCATGATCATGTGTTCTTACGATGAGATAGCGATGATAATGGATACCAGCGTTGACAACCTAAAGAAGAGATACGCTGACATCATAGAGAAGGGCCGATCGGAAGGCAAGAAAGGTCTTAGACGAAAGCAATACGAGAAGGCCGTGATGGACGGCGATGTGCGTATGCTCATATTCCTTGGCAAGGTGTATCTTGACCAGAAAGAGAATCCAACAGACGGTGACAACAACGAACCGTTGCCTTGGCCAGGCGAATAACCAACCGGTCAGGAATCTGACCCGATAACTACACACAATGAACCTGTCAGACAAACAGAAGATAGTAGCGGATAACAAATCCAGGTTCCGCGTTCTAGTGAGTGGACGACGTTTTGGAAAAACCCACCTGGCACTACACCAACTGGCATACCACGCAAGGATACCTAACCAGCTGTGTTTCTATGTCAGCCCATCATACAGGATGAGTAAGCAGATAGCCTGGGTCCAGATAAAGAACATACTGACCGACCTGAGATGGATAAAAAAGGTCAATGAAGCGGAACTAACTCTATACCTAAAAAACAACAGCCGCATATGCCTCAGGGGAGCCGACAACCCCCAATCACTGAGGGGTATCGGTCTGAATCTACTGATAATGGACGAGTGCGCCGACATAGATCAAGCGGCCTGGACGGAGGTGCTAAGGCCCACCCTATCGGACACGGGCGGTAAGGCTCTGTTCTTTGGCACGCCCAAGGGAATGAACTGGTTCTATGACCTCTACCAACAGGGACAGGACAGCACCAATGACTCCTGGGCCAGCTGGCAATTCACAACCCTACAGGGTGGCTGGGTGTCGCAGGAAGAGATCGAATGGGCCAGACAGGACCTCGACGCCAAGACATTCAGACAGGAATACGAGGCCACCTGGGAAGTGTATAGTGGGATAGTATGGACCGGATTCAGCATGACCGACACGGTCAAGCACATACAAGTGCCCGATGACATCAACACATACCACATAGGGATAGACTTCAACCTTGACCCGATGACGGCCGCGGTCAGCTACATCAAGGATGGCAAGATATATGTGTTCGACGAGATACAGATATGGAGCTCAAACACTGACGAGTTGGTGGAGGAGATACACAACAGATACAAGGGCAAGAAGATCATAGCATATCCAGATCCAGCCGCTAGGCAGAGGAGGACATCCGCCGCCAGGAGGACGGACGCATCCATACTCCAGAACGCGGGTCTGGTCCTGAAGATGCCCAGCAAACACATGAGCATCAGGGACAGGATCAACAGCACAAATAGTAAGTTCTGTAATGCCAACAACGAGCGAGGTGTGTTCATATCACCCAAGTGTAAAAACCTTATAAATAGTTTAGCAAAACACACTTACAAGGAAGGCACGAGCATTCCTACAAAGAACGAAGGATGGGACCACTTAACTGATGCTTTATCATACAAGATATCATACCTGTATCCAATCACCAAGAGCTACGAGGCCCAACCACAACAGAGATTTAACCTAAGGACGGGCGACGACTATGGCAGATTCTAATCTAATAAACACAGATCCTAAAACCGGCGGACCGGTATTACAGGGGGTTCCACTACACGAAGAATACGGTGTGTATTATCACCGTTGGCAGTTCCTACAGAGATCATACAGCGGTGGCGCACAATATAGGCTGGGCAACTATCTGACCAAGTATGTGATGGAGAACAACAGCGAATACCTACAGAGGATCGCAACGACTCCACTGGACAATCATTGTAAGAGCATCATACACATATTCAACTCCTTCTTATACAGGAATAGCCCCAAGAGGGACTTCGGTAACATGGAGGGCACACAGGAGCTGGAGCAGTTCCTGAAAGACGCTGACCTTGAAGGTCGTAGCTGGGATTCATTCATGCGTGATGTCAATATACAATCTTCGATCTATGGACATTGCTTGGTTTTACTAGATAAACCATCTGTGAATCTAGGCACAAGGGCTGAAGAATTACAGCAAGGCATCAGACCATACGCATCCCTGTTTACACCGGAGAACATTCTGGACTGGGAGTTCAAGAGACTTAACTCCGGTTACTTCGAGCTGAGCTTCCTCAGATTGTTCGAGAGGGAACAGAGGGCGTTCGGACTGGAGACACAATACTACATCAGGACCTTCACCAAGGACAAGATATACCTAGAGAAATACACACCAGACAAAGCGAAATCACTGGAGGTGGTAGAGGAGATGGACAACCCACTGGGCGTGATACCAGCGGTGTTCGTGTATGCCCAGAGATCACCGGTCAGGGGCATAGGCGTGTCAGACATAGGCGATATAGCGGACCTACAGAACAGCATATACAATGAACTATCAGAGATAGAGCAGACCATAAGACTATCAGGACATCCTAGCCTGGTCAAGACCATAGACACGGAAGCATCCGCGGGCGCAGGCGCCATAATCAATATGAGCAATGACCTGGATCCAGGACTGAGACCATCACTGCTACAACCATCGGGCCAGTCCATAGACATGATACTGAATTCGATCGACATGAAGATCAAGGCCATAGACAGGATGGCACACATGGGATCGGTCAGGGCCATAGAGTCAAGATCAATGAGCGGCATAGCACTACAGACGGAGATGCTACAACTGGACACCAAGCTGATCGAGAAGAGCAAGAATCTGGCCTTGGCGGAAGAACAGATATTCAGAATGATGGGCAGATGGATGGGACAGAGCTGGGATGGCGAAATTAAGTATCCCAACGTGTTCAACATCAGGGACAGGAACTACGAGATGGAGCTGATCAAGAAGGCTTCGGATTCAAACCCACAGGATCCAAGGGTGAGACAGACCCTGGACAAGAAGATACTGGAGAACCTGATCAACGACGAGGATGATCTACAAGAGGTCTTGGAACAGGAGATGGAGCATCCAGTGACCACCGAAAGCAACAGGCCAGCGCACATCAGGGACATGGTGATGGAAGGCTACACGGACCAAGACATACTACAGAGACATACAGAGATAACACAACAGGACATAGATTCAGTAAAACAACAACTGCTGACAGAAGATAACCAGTAATGATGGAGGTGGACCATGGCAGGCATCAAGACCAGGAAGGGACAGCAGACCCATCATCACAGATACTACGCGAAGGGACAGGAGTGGAGGCCCTGTAAGGTGATTCAGAAGAAGAGATCCGGTAATGGCACCAGGACATTCATGGCCGCACAATCAGTGGCTACCGGCGAGATATACAAGAACTCACATGGACTAACAGCACCCTGGCACAGCATACACTTCAGTCCAATAAAGCCCGAGGAACAACAATGAAGTTCGATCGGGGATCAACCACATTCGATCTACAGGACACCGAGTTCTATGACAAGTATGAGCTGTTCGAACAGATCAAACGATCACACATAAAACCATACAGGGAGGAGCGTGACTTGACCTGTGACAGCGATATTAGGATCAGTGTCAATCAACATTACACACTATGACGACCGCGAGGATATACAGGCCCGGAGTGGAGACAGCCAGACACAAACAGCTCTACATCCTGTTCGAGGAATACCACAAGGAACACACGAAACTGATGAAAAGGCCCTCGGGTCGATTCGCCGCCAAGGCCCGCAAGGCCCTTATAAAATTGAAGAAGGCCGCCCACGCACGGGGGCTGGAACTGCTGGAGCTCTACGCACCAAGCATGAACGAAGGCAGGGAGACAATAAATGGCAATAAGCAGTAGCGCAAAATCAATACTAACCAACAGACTAGGAGGACCCAAGATGCCAAGAGGATCAGGAAGAAGAAAACCAATGTCGGGCCGTAGGAAGCCCAAGAAGCCAAGTGGCCGTAGGAAGTAAGGACATTGAGGACTGGATCAGACAGGTTGTTGCTAAAACTCATAAGGCGAGTGGAGCGACAATCTGTCCGTTTGCGAAAAGAACACTCGCGGATCGCAAGATACAGATCACGCCTGCGAAGACAGATGTGCTGGATCAGATTGATCTCTGTTGCGGTCTTTTTGTTAGCCTTGGCCTGGACATTGTCATCCTATATTTCAATTACAAGATAACGGAGCAACGGCTGGCGGACATCTGTGACCAGGCACACCAGGCACATCCGGGCTACGCCATCATGTATGATCATCCTGACAACGACGGACTACACAAAGGCGTCAGTTTCAGTTTCCAGAAAGCACCCTTGATATTCATACAGGACCTAAATAAGTTGAAAGATGCCCAATCCCGACTACGAAAAACTTCTTATTATCGCGACTGGGATCTTGATGACGATGGTAGTATGTTCTATTAACATACAATAAATAACAATATCGAGGCACATCCGGCCTTGTTAAACAAATGGAGGACCACAGCGATGAGTGAAGCAAATACATCGGAAGTCAATACTGAGCAGACCACTGCGCCTGCCAAGGAAGACTCGCAAAAAAATGAAACGCAGGGAACTGACAATCAACCAGTTTATACTAAGGAACAATTCGACAACGCGATGAAGTCGGCTCGATTACGAGGCGAGGAGAGCGTTGCCAAGAAATATACCGGAGTAGATGTTGAGCACTATAAATCTTTGCTAGAAAAGGAAGAGCAGATCAAACTTGAAGAGCAAAAGAGGAAAGGTGAGTTCGAGAAGATTCTTAAGGAACAGGCAGAGAAAGCCAACCAGAAGATATCTACACTGACTGAAGAACTGACCAAGATCAAAGTGGATGGGGCATTGTTGAATGCGGCGAGCAAACACAAGGCAGTCAATCCAGAGCAGGTCGTAAGGCTTGTGAGAGATCAGGTCAAGATGTCAGAGACCGGACAGGTGGAAGTGGTCGATCCTAAATCAGGACAGACGAAATACACCGAGGCCGGAGAACCACTGGATGTCGAGTCCGCCGTGAGGGAATGGCTCAATGCTAACCCGCACTTCGTATCGGCAGGTCCGGCTGGATCAGGTAGTAAGTCGAACACATCTCCCGATGGAGCACCGAAAGTTGATGTATCTAAACTAGACCTAAACAAGGCAGAGGACAGAGCGATCTATAAGAAGATGAGGAGCCAGATTTTACCTGGAGCCAATTTCATATAGGTCTAACATTAACTAACAACAAACAAAGGAGATTCAAATGGCAGTTAATACCGTTTTCGAATCAACAGACACAAGTTTATTGACGAATGTGCTCAATGAAGCAATCTTCACGGCACAAGAAAAATCAATAGCTGGTGGTCTTTACACCGTGTATGACTTATCAGGAACACCTGGTCTGACAGCACAAATTCCAGTATATCCTTCAATCTCTGCTTCAGCAGTGACTGACGGTTCAACAGATGTATCAGGAGCTGACACTTCAGCACTGGACAACGTTACAATCACAGCGGCGAACATCGCGGCTAGATTAGACGTGACTGACCTGTTATCGGCTTCAACAGCTAGAAACATGGCCTCAGATGTGGGAACCATCCTGGGTAACGCAATAGCTGAGAAAATCGACGTGGACGCGTTCGGTTTATTCACAGAAGCAAACATCGCCAACGACGTGGGTGACAACGCTACAGAAATCACACCTGACTTAATCCTTCAGGCAGTGTATAAGTTAAGAAACCAGAACGCACCAACAGATGCGGATGGTGACTACCTAGCGGTGCTACACCCAGGACAAGCATACAACGTTGCTAAAGTTTTAACGCAATCAGGTTATGCTTCAGGTGGTGCTACAGCGATTTCAAATGTGGGTAATTCATTATTATCTTCATCTGCTTTCGTAGGTAGATTATACAACGTGAAAATATTCCAATCAACTTCAATCGGCGCTGATTCAGTGACGACTGACAGACAAGGTTGTGTATTCTCACCAATGGCTTTTGGACACGTGCTAAAAAGACCAATCTCAATCGAAACACAGAGGGACGCGAGCAAATTGCTAACGGAGTATGTGATCTCGACTGCGAGAGGTAACGCGGTTCTTAAGTCAAACTACGCAGTTAGAGTCAAAGGAGACGCACAAATCGGCAACGCATAGTTGTTGATTGACCTCCAGGCTCAACCCTTGAAAGGCCCTGTTCGTATCCCCTTACAGGGCCTTTCTTGTATCCGATAAATAAAATTGCTGGGAAGGACCCAGTAATGTATAATAAGGAAGGACCTTCAATGGCTCAATTCGCTACAGACGACAACATCAAAGAATACGAACCGGACATACACAACTACGGCATACAGGACTTCAGTGACTTACATCAGAAGTCGTATGATGACATCATAAGATTACTCAACATCAGATGGTGGAAGACCGTGGAGCACAATCGCTATGATATATCCATCGTCCAGGGCACGGAGGACAGATTGTCTCCGAGCAAACTGGTGGCGTCAGAATTCGAGAGGGCCGCAGTATTTCACGTGCTGGGACACTACATATATCCCAGATTGAGCACATTCGACCCAGAGGGCGACGTGTTCATGGAGAAGATGAAATACTACAAAGAGCAATTCGAGATTGAGTTCGATCTCATACTCAGACAGGGAGTATCCTACGACATCGACTCATCGGGAACAATTTCAGATCACGAGAGACAGACCTTCCATCATAACAGATTGATAAGGTAATGTCAGCCAGAGAAAACATAGCAATAAACCTAGTCAAGCAATTACAGAACATGGACAATCCTGCCGTGGGGTCAGTGAGCAGGGTATTCTTCGATGTCCAGAAATTGGCCATCACGCAGTTCCCGGCCATCCTGGTCACCACAACAGACGAGACCAGGGAGGACATATCAACGGATCTCAGACAGGGCACCATAAGATACAATCTCAGATGCTATGTCAGAGGAACGGAGATCGATACTCTCCGTAATGAGCTGGTCGAGCGCATAGAAGAAACGCTGGAGAACAGCAGGGACAGGGACATAACCCTGGACGCCAACAACATACACAATGTTACTACCAGGATAGCCAACGTGGAAGTGGTCGAGAGAGAACTACCACTGGGCGAGGTGGTGGTCAGCGTTGATGTGATATACAGATACAGAAAAGGAGTGCTATAATGTCAGCAACTATGTATAAAAACGGAATTTCGAAAGTCGTCCATAATCGCGAGATCAGGGCGGCCAAGGAAGCAGGATGGACCTTTAGTCCTGAAAAAGCGAAAGTGACATTGACCGCGAATAAACCCACCAAGCAAAAGATCAGCGTGGGTGAAGTCGAAGTCAAGGTCATCGAGCCAACAACTGAAACAGACGATCTTTTAGGTCCGGAAGATCTTAATAAAGAAGGAGACTAACATATGGCTACTAACAACGGCACATATACAGGTGAGTCAGGAACGATCGAGTTCGGAACTGAGTCATCACAATCAACGGTCGCTTCCGTGAGATCTTTCACAATTGACCAAGAGACACAGACAATTGAAGATACGACTATGGGAAGCGTTGACAGGACCTACAAAGCGGGTCTGTCACAATTCAGTGGTTCGGCTGATGTATATTTCAGAGACGACAACACTGCCCAGGTTGATATATTCAACGCGATCGGTTCTGACACTACAAACACAATCAACTTGTATCCGTCAGGAGCAACTACAGGCATTAAACTATCTGGCAACGTGATTATCACAGGTCACTCAATCACATCAAATTTCGATGGTATGGTTGAGGCCTCTATCACATTCCAAGGTTCTGGGGCATTGACTAGAACAGAGTTATAATGTTAAAGATAACCATCACGAGCCCTAGTGCTATCAGCAAAGGCGTTAGGGACTATGTCAAGCAAGAGGTGAGCCAATTCAGTGGCACACTATTCAGCGAGCTTAGGACCAACACGCCCATAAAGGCTGGTAGGGCCAGGGCCGGATGGCGTAAGAAACAGAGGTCAGCATTCGAGGTCCAATTAAGTAATACGGTTCCCTACATAGACAGGTTGGAGAACAATTACTCGAAACAGACCCGTGGAAGAGGAATAATGAAACCTGCCATCGCCAGCGCGGTGGCCAGACGACAGAGGAGAAACACAAGATGAAGACACTAGAAAAGATAAGCCAGCACTATCAACAAGCGATAGCTGGTGACATGGAGAAAATAGAGGTCAAGGAGTGGGACATGGACATCTATTGTAGGCGCACATATCCATTCAAGGACGAGGCGAAAGTGATCGAACTACAGGCACAGGGCAAGACGGTAGAAGCCCTAGTGGAGAGCTTGATCGTGAAGGCCTTGGACAAGGACGGAAAGAAGATCTTTAGAGAAGCGGACAGGATAAACCTCATGAACGAGGCGGACCCGGCCGTGATCATAAAGGTCGCTGGGCAGATCAACAACATAGCCGCGAGGCAACCGTTGGAGACGCTCACAAAGGAATAGAAACCAACGCCGACCTAGGTTTCATTATGATGTTGGCGGATAGGCTCAAGAGGCCCATCCAAGAGATAATGGAACTGACGGTGTTGGAGCTGGACCTATGGTCCGCGTGGATGAAAAAAGAACAAGATGCCGCCAACAGGCAAATGAGGAGGATGAAGACCCGTGGCAAGTAAAGCACGTGTAGATATTGATGTAGTAGTCAAGAATACACAGAGGATAGAGGCATTAGAGAAAGCACTCAACAGGACACAGAAGAGTGCCGTCACACTAGGTTCAGCGGCCAGGATCGCCGGTTCGGCCATAGCGGCCATCGGAGTGGGTCGGGCACTTAGGAGCCTGGTAAGGGTCGGACAAGAAGTTGAATCACTGGGACTAAGATTCAAGTTCCTGTTTGGATCAGCGGAAGAGGGTGCCAAGGCATTCGACACACTGACCAGATTCGCCAGCAAGGTTCCATTCAGCCTGGGAGAGATATCAAGGGCATCAGGTAACCTAGCGGTAGTATCCAAGGACGCCAATGAATTAGCCACGGTGTTAGAGATAACTGGTAACGTGGCGGCTGTGACGGGACTGGACTTCCAGACCACCGCATCACAGATCCAGAGGGCATTCGCAGGCGGTATAGCGGCCGCGGACGTTTTCAGGGAAAAAGGTGTAAGGAGTCTATTGGGCTTCAAAGCGGGTGCCACAGCAACCGCTGAAGAGACCAGGGCGGCATTCGCGAGGACATTCGGCAAGGGCGGGGAGTTTGGACAGGCCACTGATGATTTCGCCAACACCCTAGAGGGAACACTATCCATGCTTGGAGACAAACTCTTCAAGTTCCAGGACGTGGCATCAAAACAATTCTTCGAGACACTCAAAGGAGAGCTGGGAGACCTAAACCAATTCTTTGAAGAGAACAGCGATGTGATCAATGACTACGCCAAGCAGTTGGGATCAGCACTGGCCACAGCGGCCACTACCACCGGCAAGGCATTGAAACTGGTGGCGGACAACGCAGACCTAATCAAGATGGCGCTGGAGGGACTGATCATACTGACCGTGGCCAGATGGTTCTACGGAGTGGCACAGGCCATCGGCGTGGCCAACGTGGCCATGATGAAATTCAACGCGACGACAAGGAAAAACGTGTTCATAGCACTGGGATCGGCAATAGCCAGTTTCATAGCATACCTGGCCACCAAGAAGGCACTGACCAAGGAAGACACCGAGGAACAGGAGAAGAACAACGAGAAAGTGGACGAGGCCATAGTGCTCTACGAAGAGTTCGCCACCGTGATAGACGAGAACACCAGACAGCGAAACCTAGAGAACGCAGTGATATCTGGCACCATAGGGGTGTATGATGAATTACACACGGCACAGGAAGCGGAGATCAACAACAGACAATACCTGACAAAAATACTACAGCAGAACAGGATCGACTACGAGAACCTGAAAGGAGCCAACAAGTCATTTGTTGACAACGTGCTGAGATATGGCGAGACCGCACATGAAGAGATACAGCGTAGGCAGAGGGAAGAGATAGACCAGGCCAAGGCGATGCTGGACGAAGGCGAGATCAATCACATCGAATTCGAGGATCTCAAGACCCGTATCACGAAAGAATACATGGACAGGAGGCGTAAGCTGGCTGACCAAGAGGCCAGGGAGGCCAACGAGAGACACAGGAAAAATTTAGACCTGATCAAACAAGGCAAGTTCGCGGAGATCGACCTAGAGGAGATGACCGGACAGCAGAAATTCGAGATTGTCAAGGCCACTGGGACCAGCATACTAGAGAACATGGCCACACAGAACAAGAAAGCATTCCAGGCCTACAAAGCGATGAAGATCGCGGAAGCGGTCATAGCCGCCAAGGGCGCGGTATTAGGAGCATTCGACGTTGGTAACAAGATCGGTGGACCGATCGTGGGTGGCATATTCGCCGCCGGCGCACTGGCCTACACCGCGTCACAGATCAACGCCATAAGGTCTATGGAATACCAAGGCAGGGCTAAAGGTGGGGTGGTGGCATCCGGCCAGAGCTACCTGGTTGGTGAGAAGGGACCAGAGGTTGTTACGATGGGCGGCAACGGCTACGTTACACCCAACAACATGCTGGGTGGTTCCGGTGAGTCAGTGACGGTGAACTTCAACATAACTGCCACGGACGCGGCCAGCTTTGATCAACTGCTACAGGAGAGGAGAGACACCATAGTGGGAGTCATAAACCAAGCACTAAACGAGAGAGGTAGAAGGAGTCTAACAGCATAATGTCAGGAACACTATCAACAAATTATTTCACATCAGCTGAGATCGTCAGCAACACCACAACCAGGACCAGCATGACCATCGGTAACAGGATGATCAGGAGACAGGTGGGCGGACAATTCTGGACCATCAAGCTGACCAGCACAAGATTAAACAGGGACGAATACGCAGAGCTGTATGCGTTCTTGGTCAAACAGGACGGACCATACGATTCATTCACCGTGGTTCCGCCAATATATGGATCCACGAGGGGCACATCAGTGTCAGGCACACCAACCGTGCTGGACGATTACGCGGCGGGATTGACATCAATCAGGGCCAACCAAGGGTCAGGCACACTGAAGACCGGAGACTTCATAAAGTTCAGCAACCACGACAAAGTTTACATGCTGACGGCTGATGTCAATCAAGACGCCAGCTCGGAAGACACCTTCCAGTTCTTCCCACCATTGAGCACCGCCATAGACAACACAACCACGATACAATACAACAACGTGCCATTCACGGTGATCCTGACCACGGACACGCAGACCATCAAGACCAACGCGGACGGCACATCAGAGATAGAATTCACGGTCAGGGAGGACATCTAATGCCAAGGGGGTTGTCAAGCGGACTGCTGACATCACTATCCGGCAGGAAGATGATCGTGGCGGACCTAGTGGAGATCCACTTATCCACCGCGGTATATTTCACCAACGGACCCATTGACCTCGATTACGATTCATCCAGCGCACCAGACTCGGGCACCAACACCTACCTGGCACAGGGCCAGTTCCTGGGATTCGGTAACGTGACGGAGAGCAGGGACATCAGGGTCAGTAGCATAGGCATAGTGTTCACAGCGGTTGATTACACCACGCTGGGCTACGTGCTCAACAATGACTACATAGACCGCAGGGTGGTGCTATACAGGGCCGTTCTGGACGACAACTACCAGATCGACAGCACCAAGGTGTTCCAGTATTTCGATGGCAGGATCAACGACTTCAGCATATCAGAGGCACCAACGCAGGCCACTATGAACCTGAGCGTGAGCAGTCAGTTCGCTGACTACGAGCGGGTTAATGGTCGCAGGACCAACAGCACCAGCCAACAGAGATTCTTCAGCGCGGACGTGGGATTGGAGTTCGCGCCGCAGATACAGACAGACATCAAATGGGGGAGGGCGTAATGTTCATAGACGACATACAGGTGAGACCAATCAAGGACAAGGACATCTACCAGCTGTTCGATCTGGCGAAAATATCGCTGGAGGAGAAGGGCATAGAGAACATCAACGATGACATATTGATGACCGGGGTGAAAAACAGCCTGGTTAAGAAATACACCAACATAGACTTCGGGCTATTCAAACTCAACACCATGATAGGATTCGCCTTCATAGAGATGGCGCATCCCATATACCTGGACACGCCCATAGCCACATTTGACTCCATATTCATACTGGAGGATTACAGGACCGAGCAGAACTACCAGAAACTGGTCCAGCAGGTGATGAACACGCTGACCAAGATGGGAGTGAAACACATAAGAACAACAGATGACTGGACGCTATGTAATGACTGCGAGACATTCAAGAGAGCTATCGCGGACATGGCCAAGCCCAGGACATTCTACGATTTGGAGCTATAAAGATGGGATGGAATCCTTTCAAAAAGATAAAAGACTTCTTCGATGACGCCATAGACTTCGTGGTGGACGTTTTCAACTCAGTGGTTGACATCGTTCTATCACCATTTGGACTGGCGGACTTCGGCACAGGCGACCTCTCCGGACAACAGACACAACAGGAGATCCTGGGGCCATTGCTTAACAAGGATTCTGGGGTGGGCAACATCCCCATTGTGTATGGCAAGCGTAGGGTGGGTGGATTCAGGGTCTTCGTATCCACCAACGGCACAGACAACGAATACCTCTACGTGGCCATCGTGCTGTCAGAGGGACAGATAGACGGCCTAGAGAAGATATACATAGACGACACCGAAGTGTCGATGAGCAGTTACGCACACGGCACACAGGCCACACCCAGCTCAGGAGATTACCAGAACAGGCTGGTGACACAATTCTTCGATGGCAGGGACGACCAGACGGTGTCGAGCCTGTTGGACGCCGCACCGGGATGGGGCTCT
>JGI10211J34971_10001330_pt1 | contig 20563 bp, 16 predicted proteins | sample Etolagsediment_FD_34971 | JGI IMG/M metagenome (IMG submission 34971)
CCGTCCCGCCAGCATAACCGCCGCGAGCACAGGCCCCAGCTCGCTCACGACCGAAAGGCCAATCAACTGTCCCATACGCTCTTCCAACCCCATTATCACGAGCTGGTCGTATGCCTGGATAGCCAATGTCATTCCCACGAATGCACCGGTTACCATTATGACCGGCACGCTACGAACGCCGATGATATTCATCTGCGTCCATATCAGCGGATATGTCCGGCTGCTGATACAACTGCGTGCACACGCGATAATCGTCTGCCAGACAAATCTTCCAAACCGTCCTAAGCCAGCTACTCCTCTTACGGTTTTAGCTCCGAGCACCTCAATCATAATATTACACTCCAAAATCTATTGTCATTCTCAGTGAAGTGAAGAATCTCGTTTTAAATTTTACGCTATGGCGTCACGCTTTTCGATTTATGTCTTCGACTTTCTCTTACCCGCTAAATACTACTCACTCTCCTATATACGCTATACGCTATTAGTTGTCAACAACCCATTTCTACGTCCCCATCCGGCCATCAGCAATAATTGCATTTTTCGGCCAACCAACATAGTTATCGACTCATTTTAACCACCTCATTAGCCGCTATTCATCACTCGATATTCTCCGCTCGACATTCAATATTCACTCGACTACTACAAACACTGGGGAAAAAATCCTTGTGGCATCCTGGATACCAATGATATATTATTAAATGAAGGTTGATGATGTAATAATATTGTAGTAGAAAAAAGTTTCAGCTATAATAGTCTAATAAAAGCTGACCAGAATATTTTACGGTCTTTTACCGATGGAGAAGATATGCTCACGAACCTAACTGTAGCCGATGTTCTGCGGCCTTGTGAGAAACGCCGTGCCGCATTTTATGATATTGCTCTGATTATTGGCGGCTCTTTACTCATCGGCCTCTGCGCCCAGCTCGCAATTCCGCTGTGGCCTGTCCCTGTCACCGGCCAGACCTTTGCTGTGTTGATGGCAGGGGCGTTGATTGGTGCACGCCGGGGCTGTCTTGCTGTCCTTGCATACATAATTGAGGGAGCGGCCGGACTGCCTGTGTTTGCAATGGGTAGAGGCGGCTTTGCCGTACTGAAAGGATTCACAGCCGGGTATCTGGTCGGCTTCATCGCCGCCGCATATATCGTAGGCCTGCTGGCCCAGAAAGGATGGGACAGGCGAATTGGAACAACCATCCTGGCGATGGTCCTGGGCAATATCGTAATTTATACTTTTGGCCTGCTTTGGCTATCTTCTCTGCCTGGAATCAACAACGTATTGCGTGAGGGTTTATATCCTTTCATCATTGGCGATTTGCTGAAAATTGCTCTGGCTGCAATACTTTTGCCGTCGGGCTGGAAACTGCTCAACATCCTAACCCCGGCAGCAAAAAAATTAAACAACAGCAATACAGATTGATACCATTAGCGCCTGCTTTCGTCCATCAGGAAAGCAACAGGTAAGGATTCGATTATATCGGTCGCCATCAGACTGAGCCGGCCGGTTTTCTCCGCCGCAATGTCACCGGCTAAGCCGTGGATGTAAACGCCCAAGACCGCCGCATCGAAATTGGCCAGGCCCTGGCCTATAAGTGCAGTTATAACGCCTGTTAACACATCACCCGAACCGGCTGTGGCCATTCCCGGATTGCCCGTTTTGTTGACATAAACTTTTTGACCATCGCTAACAACTGTCCCTGCTCCTTTCAAGACAACGATAGTTTTAGTGTGCTCCGCCAATCGGCCCGCTTGTTGTTGACGCTCAGACGGCAACTGTTCCCTGAACACGCCTGCCCATAATCTTTTTATTTCGCCGGGATGAGGCGTCAAAATCAGGTTCGCTTTCAACTTTGCAGGCCAGTTTTTTATCCTGCTCAGATTATTCAGACCATCAGCGTCTATAACCAAACGCAGGTTCTCTTGCTCCAGAAGCGTCCCAATGACTGAGCGTAGTCCCTGGCTGATACCAACACCCGGCCCGAATGCCAAGACATCATTCTCTGCAACGGCATTAAGGATGCTACCGATTGCCTTTGCAGATATTCGGCCGGCACTGTCTTCAGGCAAGGCAATGGTGGTGAATGAGGGTTCTATCGAAGCAACTACCGGCAAGAGACTCTTCGGGGTCGCCACCCGCACAAGGCCGGCACCGGCCCGCAAGGCGGCTCGGCCCGCAAGTGCAGCCGCCCCGCTCATACCAACACTGCCGGCTATGATACAGACCCTGCCAAAATCACCCTTGTGAGCATCCTCTTTTCTTGGTTTCAGTTTTGGAATTTGTTTTACTACCTGCATTTTTTCCTTAGCCACTTTGCCGCTCTATTTTTTTGTTTATCAAGGCCGCCGTTACGCCTGCTGAAAAGCCATTATCGATATTAACGACAGTCACGCCGGCAGCACAACTGTTCAGCATCGTCAAAAGAGCCGACAGTCCTCCGAAGTTGGCACCGGAGCCGATACTGGTCGGCACAGCAATTACCGGACAACTGACCAGCCCCCCTACCACACTGGCTAATGCCCCTTCCATTCCCGCTACGACGATAATAACGTTGGCATTTTGGAGCTTTTCCAGATGCCCAAACAATCTGTGCAGCCCCGCCACTCCGACGTCACAAATCACCTCCGTCTGCTGCCCCATAATCTCTGCGGTAACCTTTGCCTCAGCGGCAACCGGCAAATCGGCAGTTCCAGCCGTAATTATCGGGATGACGGCTTTGGAATGTGCAATCTCTTTCTGCTCCAGGACAATCGCCTTCGCTAATCTTTCGTATCGGACTTGTGGGAACTTCTTTGTCTTAGACAGTGCTTCAAAAACCGCTTCTTCGGCTCGCGTGGCCAAGACATTATTTCCCCTCTCGGCCAGACTTGTGAAGATTTTAATTATTTGCTCCGCAGTCTTGCCGGGACAGTAGATAACTTCAGGGAAACCACGGCGGATTTGGCGATGGTGGTCTATCTGAGCAAAGCCCAAGTCCTCAAACGGCAGGTACCGAAGCTTTTCAATCGCCTCCTCGATACTAATATCGCCGTTCTTAACCTGTTCTAACAACTCCTTTATTTGCTGGGCCTGCATACTCTATCTACCATCGGTTCTAAATTGTTTTTTACTTTTTCAGCCGGTCGCTTTCGCTTCAAGAGTTAAATCTGCAAACAGTCCTGCTTTGAATTTATAATACGCCAACGAAGCTACCATAACCGCATTGTCAGTGCAATACTGTTTTGGAGCGACGAGCAGCTTTTTTGCAGGGACAGCCGACTCGCACATCTGTTTTAAGCCGGTCCTGAGCTCATTATTTGCCGCTACTCCGCCGCCGAGCAGCACGGTTTCGGCGCCGATTCTTTCAGCGGCACGCTGCGTCTTTCTCACGAGGACATCAACCACCGCCGCCTGAAATGAAGCCGCTATGTCAGCAATTTGTTGTTGGCTCATCGAATCAACTTTGTTCCTGCCCTTCATATCCTGTCCCCGGCAATAGTACAGCACGGCTGTCTTAATACCGCTAAAGGAAAAATCCAATGAGTCCCTGCCGAGCATTGAGCGTGGGAACTTAATCGCATCTGGATTTCCTTTTTTCGCTGTTTTTTCAATACTCGGTCCGCCGGGATACGGCAATCCGAGAATTGTGGCGACTTTGTCGAAGGCCTCGCCGGCAGCGTCGTCAATGGTTGCGCCTAAGAGTTTTGGTTCCAAAGGTGATCGATAATCATAAAGGCAGGTATGTCCGCCTGAAACGATAAGAGCAACTGCAGGCAGCCGCAAATTCCGACCGGTAAGAACCGCTGATTGCAGATGAGCGTGCAGGTGATTGATTGCTATCAAGGGCTTTTCCCAGGCAAAGCTAAGAGTTTTAGCGGCGGTAACACCGACGATAAGGGCGATAGTTAAACCGGGCTGATTTGCTACGGCGATTGCATCAATCTCGACTTTACTAACATTCGCCTGTTCGACTGCCTCAGCTATAACCGGATATATTTTTTCGATGTGTGCACGGGAGGCGATTTCAGGGACAACACCGCCGTATTTTTCGTGCAGTTTGGTCTGCGAGGCAATTACAGAAGATTTGACAATTCGGCCATCGGCAACAACCGCCGCCGCAGTCTCATCACAACTGGTCTCAATACCCAAAATATTTACAGACTTTTCCTGCACAAATGCAGATATTAGCCAAATAAATAAACATTGTCAATGTGGCTAAGAATTTCGGTTGGGATGTCCAGGGAATGTCGTATCCCCCTAAGGAAGATAAGGTGTATGACCACCGAAGGGTATAAGAAGCCAAGAAAGATTGGTAAGGGCAGAGGTTAACCCCTGCCGACAAAAGTCCGACAAGAAAAGTCCACTATTGAAAAAATGTGACCCTCAAAACACCATACGGGTGTTTTGGCGTGCCTTTCAAATTCTGGCTATTATTTGCTTTCCTCGATGTTAGATATAAGCTGGCAGACCATCACGCTACGGTTCTTATTAGATGCATTCTGCGCGGTGCAGTACTTTGGTCTCTATTGCGGATAGGAATTCGGGGCCTTGAACGAATAGTTGAAACACAAGGTGCGGCGAGCGAAGAAAAGCCACAAGAACCAGAGCACAAAAAGCCAAAAGATGAGCAGAACAATAGGTAATTCAGGACGGTCAGGCCGCAATGTTTTCACCTGCCCAATGCTCTTGTCTGCGCCTTAGCCCTAAGGTTGGTTAGCTCGGCTCAGAATTTTCTGTAATACCGCTATGGGGTCGGGGACTTGGTACGTTGCATAGATTCTAAGGCGGTGAACTTGTCATCAGTAAAAGCGAAGAACTCCCTAAGGCCGGTTACCGAAAAGATGCCTTTGACTGGGAGGGAAACATTGCATAAAACAAGCCGATGTCCAAGACCGCTTAGCAACTGTTTCAATATTATGAGATTACAGATACTTGGAGAAGTCAGTATTTCGACTTTGGAAAAATCAATTATCACATCGCAATCAGCTCTATCGCCAATGATTTCATTGATGTTTTTAAGCTCATTAGCTATTTGCGGTTCTTTCATCGGCAAATTGACGAGGAGAACATCTTCCGAGAAATTTTGAATCACCATTTAAGCTACTCCATTCAACCTAACACGGTTTTTGTGAGCTTCAAGCATTTTATCGGAACGTTTTTAGGCACAGTCCGGCTCTTAAATAAAGTATAATACAAGATTTAAAAAAAACAAATAATAAGAGTGATTCCCGAAACAGAAAGGTTATCGCAGAGGAGGCAAAGGCCTTTAACACAAACCAGAAGCGCCTCAGCGTCTTTTTCTTAAAAAAAACCACCCGGGCCGAGCAATAAGGGCATCACCGCATAGGGTGCAGATTAGGCAACAAACCAGTTTTTACCCTCACTTTAACGACCAATTGTCAGGGCAGTAATCGAGCCATAAATCAGTAAACATATCCAAGTCAACTGAGTTAACATCACCGTTGTAATTCAGGTCGGCTCCACCGCACCAGTTGTTTAGGTCGTTACAATCCGTATCAAGCCAATGTTCGGCGAATGTTGCAAAATGCTGGAATCCGACTACGCATAATAAGGGTCCGGGAACAAGCTGCGTATTACCTTGTCCCTGCGAGTCAATGGTTGCATGCACATCTCCATAGTTGTCGGCAAGGGCAAAATAGTAAACCAGCGAATACTCGCCGGGGTCCAATTCGCACGTCGTGTCGAACGGATTGCCGGTGTAGTTGTAAACGGTGGCCTCAACAGGACCGCTATATGTGAATACAAATGGGTCCTGATGGTTATTCACGTTATGCCCTTCAGGCACAACACGAGTTGACCACCCAACGGCATATATCGAAACCAGGTCCTCATTGTTGACGGCAAAATAGCTAATCGAAGGAACTGTCTGAAGGTTGGGTTCGAGCAAATGCACAAACAGCATTTCACCCGGGCCAAGTCCGGAGAACCCTTCAAAAAGGTCAGGTACTGAAGTGCTGGTGTCATCGAAGACATAAGAATAAGCTGTCAAACCCCACTCACCGGCAGAAAAGTAATCCTCTTCTGTGTGAATTGGGTCGCCACCAATGTTAGGTATTGCCAAGACGTTTAACGGGAAAGCCACGATGAAAGCAATTGCGGCCGTTACTACTATTGACCTTCTCATCTTTATCCTCCCAATCCTTTACCGTTCTTTCCCAACGAAACAGGATTGATTGTCCAAACTTTTGTCACCTCTGGATTAGACAAAAGGGGACTTTTTGTGGGGGGAAAAGCTTGGCAGAAAACGAAAACAAGCCTTCTCACCACCTTTCCTCAAACATAAGTATATCCGATTGAGAATATAATGTCAAGGATGTTATAGGACTTTCTTGAGATGTCCAGAGAACATCGTATCCCTTAAGGAGGATAAGCTCTGTGATATGGGGCCGGTATCAGAAGCTAAGGAAGGTATGGAAGGGCAGGGGATAGTGTATGTTTGTCAGTTGCGTTTGTAACTCCTTGTAAGATAAGGACTTAGTTTGAGCTTGTCGCCGTATCGGCATTTTTCGACTCTCAGCAGGTTTTTTTTCAATGCCCGCTGGCTCGATTTGTTTAATCCCCAAGGCAGCCGGAATCCGCCAGGCATCACGACCGCCGCTGGAGATGTTTACTTTGACCGTTAAAATCAAGCTCAGCTAACCCCACCTATCGCATCACAGCCAAAAGGCGGCAGTCGGCGGCAGCAGGTGGCTATCCCGTAAACCGTGACTCGTGCCTCGTGGGTGGAGTGGATTCCGCATCAAGTGCGGAATGACAGGGGGCGGAAATTATGTGCGAGGGCCAGAACCTTCGACTTCGCTAACGCTTCGTTCAGGATGACCCCGCACCAAATCGCGGCAGAAGCCTATTTCGTGCGGGGCCAAGGGACGAGAGCGGGGCGAATTTGCCGTTGACAAAACCTGATCAATAATTAATAATCAACACTTGTCCTGAACGAAGTCGAAGGAATCGATAATCGATTAGAAGGGCCGAAGTGGCGGAACTGGCAGACGCGCGGGATTCAAAATCCCGTCCGGTTTACCCCGGGTGTGGGTTCGACTCCCACCTTCGGCATTTTTCTCGTATTGCGTCGTTCGTATATCGTATTAAGTCAAAAACACAGAGGGGAAGATGTTATTGCTTGCCTGACGCGGAATCCACATTGTGGGGGATTATTTTACCACAAAGGGCGAAAGTTTACGGAGTTTGTTGACAATTTCGGGCATTTTTTCGATGGTGTAATCGACTTCTTCTTCGGCGCTGTAACGGCTCAGACTGAAGCGAATTGAGCCGTGGGCGGCGGTGAAGGGTACGCCCATCGCCCGCAATACGTGGGACGGTTCGAGTGAGCCGGAGGCGCAGGCGGAGCCGCTGCTGGCGCAGATTCCGTATTTGTCGAGCATGAGCAGAATGGCTTCGCCCTCGATGTACTCAAGGCTGATGTTGGTTGTGTTGGGCAGGCGGTTTTGTTTATCGCCATTGAGCCGACAATCCGGGCACTTTTCCAATATGGCGTTCTCAAGCTTATCCCTCAGGAACTTCACTTTACTGTTTTCTGCTTCGATATTTTCGGCGGCGAGTTCGCATGCCTTTCCGAGACCGATTATTCCGGGGACATTTTCAGTGCCGGCTCTTCTGCCCGCTTCCTGATGGCCGCCGAGCATAAGGGGTGACAGCCGGGTTCCCTTCTTAACATATAATGCGCCGACTCCCTTTGGTGCGTGGAGCTTGTGGCCTGAAATGCTCAGCAAATCGATATTACTTTTTGATAGGCTCAGAGGAATCTTGCCTATGGCCTGGACGGCGTCGGTGTGGAATACGACGCCTTTACCGGCGACCATCTCGGCGATTTTCTCGATGGGGAATACGACGCCGGTTTCGTTGTTTGCATACATTATCGTGACCAGAGCGGTGTCGTCGTCGATTTGGTTTTCGAGCTCGGCCAGGTCAAGTTGTCCCTGTTTGTCCACTGGGAGTTCCACGACCGTGTATCCGTGGTTTTCCAACTCGCGGCAGACAGTCAGTACGGCGGGGTGCTCGACTCTGGTGGTTATGATTTTTCGCTTGTTTGGCATGGCCATCAATGTGCCCATAATAGCGGTATTATCACTTTCTGTGCCGCCGGCAGTAAAAATGATTTCAGTGGGTTCACAGCCGAGGAGGGCGGCGACCCGTTCGCGGGCGTGACGGATTTTAATACCAGTCTGCCCGCCGAAGGTGTGCATGCTCGAAGGGTTGCCGTAAAGCTCGCAGAAAAATGGCTTCATCTCTTCGAGCACTTCGTCAGCGACTTTTGTAGTGGCGTTGTTGTCAAAATATATGGTTTTCATTGGTCAACCTCTATGATTGTGTGGTAGCTTGGTGGAATCGCCTTGCTCTTCGACAAGGATACTATCGGAGACGAATTCTTTTAGTTTGGCTTCGACGACGTCTTTCAATGTGAATTCGGTCATCATACACTGAGCACACATGCCTCTGAAGGCGACAATTACTTTATTGCCCTCGACGTCAATGAGTTCGATGTTGCCGCCGTGAGCGCGGAGGGCAGGTCTTATTTGCTCGTTAATTGTTTGCTGGACGAGTTGTATTTTTTTAATGTTGGTTAGTTTGCCAACTTTGGGATGTGCCAATACGGCTGCGGCTTTTGCTTTGTCGCCCTGTACCTTTTCTATTATTTTTTCGATTTCTCCTTTGCATCCGCCGCATCCGCCTCCGGCCTTACAATAGTTTGTAACCTGTTCGACGGTTGTAAGGTCGTTTTCGGTTATTACTCTCTCGATTTCTTTCTCGGTTACGCCGAAGCAGTTGCAGACGACCTTGCCTTCAAGCTCGTGTTTTTTCCTGCCGCCGGTTTGGTAATTTTCAATCGCGGCCTCAAGGGCTTCTCTCCCCATAACCGAGCAATGCATTTTCTGTTCCGGCAGGCCGCCGAGGTAATCGGCGATGTCTTTGTTGGTTACTTTGGCGGCTTCGTCTATTGTTTTTCCTTTTATCATTTCGGTTAGTACCGACGATGTTGCGATTGCACTTGCGCAGCCGAAGGTTTTGAACTTTGCATCTTTGATTTTGCCGTTCTCATCGAGTTTGAAGGTCAGCTTTAGGGCGTCGCCGCAAGCCAATGAGCCGACCTCGCCGACTCCGTCGGGGTTTTTGATTTCGCCGACGTTTCGCGGGTTGAAAAAGTGCTCTTTTAGTTTTTCCGTATATTCCCACATAATTCGTATCTCGCATTTAGTATCTCGAATATTTTTAGCCTTGCGTAAGAGAACCGCATGGGCTAAAGCCCATCCTACTTTGTGCAAAGCAGATTCTAAGGTTGTGCGACAGGAAATTCAAGCATTTTTCCTTATGTTGAGAGGTGCGAAAGTTAGGTGGTAGATTGACGGAATTGTTTTTTGAATGCGGGCTTGGACTTGTATTTATACAGTGGTGGTCTTCAGAGGCCGGGGGGCTAAACTCGGCGGTGTTGGCTGCCGGTGGGTTTATGGTAATTATCTTTTCTTGGCGGCAAAAATGGCACAAAGGGGGCGAGGCAAAGTATGGCCGGGCCAAAACCCGGCATCATATCAGAATTTTCATCGAGCGGTCATTTGCCGGATGGTGTCGGCGCCTGTCCCGTGGTCACGTGGGGCCACTCGATAATTACACCACTCGCTGTCTTGCGTGATTCCGCTGTGACATTCAATCGAACCTTGCCTTGTACGGAGCGCCCTCTTATAAGATACTTGCCGTTGCGGAGTCCGCCGATACTAAATGTGCCATCCTCCTTCGAGGTACATAAGAACCTTTCGAAAAAGACGCCCGTAAAATGCGGGACTACGGCTAACGTTGCACCGGCTATACCCACGCCGGTTTCCTTATCGACCACCTTTCCCTCAATTCTTGCCTCAGCAGGCATTGTAATCTTGATGTCTGTTTTGCCTGCCACAAACGCTGCCCCCTCGTACCCGCTCTTAATTTCATCGGGTTTGCGTGTATAAATTGTGCTAAGCCCTGATGCCGTGACGAGAAGGTCAACGCTGACATTTGAAGGAATATTGCCGAACCGGAACCGGCCCCTATCGTCACTTTTGACCGCCAGCCACTCCAAAGGCGCAATCCCCGGCAGCCACTTTGTTTTCTCTTCTTCAAAAGTTTTCTTCTTGAAAAGAACAGCCCGGATTTTTGCTTTGGGAACCGGTGCACCACTCTCATCCACAACCATGCCCCCGAGCTTCATTGAGGTGCCCAGTGTAATGGTAACTTGCTGAGTGCCGTAAAGAGGCCATTTGGCCCATCCCAGGGCCAAACCTTTCTTCATACCCACAACATACCCGCCCATACTACGACTCTTTTTCACTGAAGGCGTCGTTTCAAAGAGGAAATTGCCGTCGGACTTTGTGATTATTGTGCCGACGGGTCGCAGATTAACATTCCCTGCCATATCAAAGAACATCTCATACGCTGCTACCTTGGCCCCAACCACAAGATTACCTTCCGTGTCAATGATTTTGCCCATACAGGTTGTTGGTGGATATTCGCCTGGGCCAGCGGTCCTTGACGTTTCCAGTTTCGGGCGGAATTTAAGCTGGTACATGCCGGGCCGGCTAAGATCAACTGGAAACTCCACGCGGTTCAAAGGAATCGTGCAACCACTTTTTGGGTCCCTGCGTCCCCGCCGGTATATCAATCGGTATTTGTCAGGAGCCAGAATGCTGTGGTCCCAGTCGTAACTACACCACGGATCCTCCCAATCCTGAAAGTTTGTGTGTATCTGATCCATTAGCTCACCCTGCGGATTGAAGATTCTAAACTCTATTCTGTCTTGCGTCCAGCTTTCGTCATACTCATTGGCAGGAGTTGGTACGACCCGAAGCTCCAGTAGATTCTTTGCCATACCATCGCGCCACGCACGAACCCCGCCCGCACGAGTGCCATCGTCATAATCCAGCCCCCAACCTGTCGGCAATCCATCCAGCACGATTGTGTTTGCATCAGGTGCCTTGTACGCCACTACTTCGGCCTTTCCAGGCCACGTCGGCGCAATCTCTGTCGGATTGCTGTTCTGCGAGTTCTCGGCATATACCAGGCTCAGGCCCCCAAGGGTTGCTAATGCAGCGAAACCGACCAGAAGCGACAGTACAATCCGATGTCGTGCCAAACTGCCGGAGTAAATCGTTTGTTTCAGGATTCGCAAACGGGCTACAATTTCTGTTGAGCGGGCCATGGGAATTCCGCCAACAGTGGGAACTCTCCCCATTATTTCAAGCGCAACACGAGCAAGGGTACCCGAATAGGATTCTGCATTGCCGATATAATCGGCTGCGACAGCGTCGCAGACTTCTTCACAGGCAGCATTATGAACATATCCCAGTTTCCAAACAAAAGGATGGAACCATAAAGCCGCGGAAAGCAGCTTGGCTGTGAGCATCCAGAAAATATCTCTTGAGCTTACGTGAGTGATTTCATGGGCGAAAATAGCAGGCAGCTCAGCGGCGTATTCTCTTCCTATCATTCGTTCGGGAAGAATGATGACCGGCTTGCGAAAACCAGCAAGAAAAGGCACCTCCAGCTCAGATGAATAGCGCAGGCCAATCTTCTGCGGGCAATTAAGGTCCTCAGTAACTCGATGCAATAATTCCTGGAGATGTTCCGGCCCCTGTAATGAAGAGCCCATCTTTTTCTTGATTCCAGCGAATCCTGCCAGTAAACGTAACATCAAAATCACCGTGATAAATCCCCAGCCGGACAAAACTATCGCCGATATATTCTCTCTCGCCCATACCGATAAAGAAAAGGACGGCTGAGAAATGCTTTCACTCGAGGGTTCTAAAATGGAAATTGATTCCGTCGAGGTCGCATTTGAGGTCTCCACCATAGAATACTCAGATGCAAAGTGCGTCCGAGGCTGAGGAATCACAATTGATTCAGCCGGCAGAGCAATAGGAATTTGCAAATACTTCAACGGTACCAGCATCGGGACCAAAACAACTCCGGCAACAACACCTCTCCAGAGGAGGACGCGCCAGCGAGGATTTCGGCGGACTAAAATAAGATGGAGCATCCAACCTACACCAAGCACAAGCGTAATCTTTAGCAAGATGGAAACGGGCAACGGAAGGTCAACTAATGTTTGAATCCAAGAGTTCATGATTTCTTGCCTCCTTTTTTTCTTAGTGTTTTTGGTGTGTGTTTGGCTTCGGCCAGTTGCTGAAGTCGCCGAATCTCGTCCTCAGTAAGTTTCTCGGTCTTCACAAGTTCGGCAATCAAACCTGCCGTCGAGCCTCGACAATAAATCTCAGCCATTCGCCGAGCCATCTTTTTGAGGGCTCCCCTTCGAGCAGTCACGGCTTTGTAGTAATAGGCTTTGCCAATCCTGCGACGGACAACGTGACCTTTTTCGAGCAGTACCTTAAGTTGAAACCGCAAAGCAGCATTCTTAATTGGACGAGGATATTTATCTTGGATTTGTGAAGGTTTGAGCTCACCGTATCCCCAAAGAACTTTCATCACTTCTAATTCGCCGGTGGTTAAAGATGACATCATTAATATCTCCTGATTAAATGCTGATGTGTAGAAAATACTACAGATGCAAAGGTTTGTCAAAATAAAAATGTAGGTTTTTCTACACTTTTTGTGATTCAGCGACACGCGAATGGTCTAAGTTGCGATTTTACAATGACTTAGGGGGTCAAAATTTTTTGCAGACCGGGCTATAGTGACAGTATTTTACTTCTGGCTTGCCTTTAATGCCTGTTCGACGTCGGCTGTTATATCATCAATGTGTTCGGTTCCTACTGAGACACGAATATAATCATCCGTGACGCCGGCGGCAAGCTGTTCTGCTCCGCTCAATTGCTGGTGTGTCGTACTTGCCGGATGGATTACCAGTGTCTTGCTATCACCAATATTGGCAAGATGGCTGGCTAATTTGACGCTGTTGATGAACCTGATGCCGGCTTTTTTGCCGCCTTTGATTCCGAAGCCCAGAATGGCGCCTTGACCCTTTGGCAGGTATTTTTGGGCCAGTTTGTAATCCGGATGTGATTTTAGTCCGGGGTAGTTGACCCAGGTGACGGCGTCCTGTTTCTCGAGCCATTGGGCGAGTTTGAGGGCGTTTTCGGAATGTCTGGGCATGCGCAAATGCAGGGTCTCCAGCCCCTGCAGGAACAGGAAGGCGTTGAACGGTGACATACAGGAGCCCATATCGCGCAGGAATTGTGTGCGGGCCTTTATGATGTATGCAAGTTCGCCAAAGGACTCGACATATTTTACTCCGTGATAGCTCGGGTCCGGCTCGGTAAGTTCAGGGTAGCGGCCGTTTGTCCAGTCGAATTTGCCCGAATCAACAATTGCTCCGCCGATACAGGTGCCGTGACCGCCGATAAACTTTGTGCAGCTATGAACAACGATGTCGATACCATAGTCAATCGGCCTAAACAGTATGGGCGTCGTAACAGTGTTATCGCAAATGACCGGCATACCGTTCTTGTGGGCGATGTCAGCTATTTTTTCGTATTGCAATATGTCGTTTTTGGGGTTTCCGATTGTTTCTATGTAAATCAGTCGGGTGTTATTCTTGATTGCTTTTGCAAAGTTGTCCGGCTCTTTTGGGTCAACGAAGGTTACTTCAATGCCGAGTTTCGGAAATGTCTGGCTGAACAGCGTAACTGTTCCGCCGTAGAGCGAGTTGGAAGAAACGATGTGACCACCTGCGCAGCAGATATTAAAGATGCTCACATAGATTGCGGACTGGCCTGAGCTTAGCGCCAAGCCGCCTGCGCCGCCTTCGAGCGCAGCCAGGCGTTTCTCCAGCACGTCTGTCGTGGGGTTCATCAGTCGGGTGTAGATGTTGCCGAACTCTTTGAGGGCAAATAAATTCGCGGCGTGGTCGGAATCTTTGAATACGTAACTGGTTGTCTGATAAATCGGGACCGCTCGGCTTAACGTGTCTGAATCGACTTGTTGGCCGGCGTGCAGAGCCAGAGTTTCCAAATGGTATTCAAACGCTTTGTCCATAGTTTATTCCTTGCTTATCAGATAAATTACCTGCTCGGCAAATAGATTAGGCGCGAATCTTACGGGGCTAAGTCTGGTTTTAATCAGTGGAATTTTCTCTTCCACTTCAGCTCCAAGCTTCTTGCAGAATCTGTCGAAATCTTTGAGTGAGAGGAAATGTATGTTTGGTGAGTTGTGCCAATCAAAGGGTAGCTGTTTGGTTACGGGGGCTTTTCCCAGGAAGAACAGTTGTGCTCTGCACCGCCAGTGAGCGAAGTTTGGGAAGCTGACGATTACTTTACTGCCCACGCGCAGTAATTCTGTAAACACCTTTTCGGGGTTTTTCAGTGTCTGAACGGTTTGTGATAGTATTACATAATCGTAGCTTTTATCGGCATAATTATCCAGCCCCTGTTCGACATCGTGCTGTATGGTTGAGAGTCCCCGATTTATGCAGGTCAGGACAAGGTCCTGAACAAGCTCGACACCTTCGCCCTTTATGTTTTTGTCCGCCGTAAGGTTTGCCAATAATTGTCCGTCTCCGCATCCGATGTCCAAAACGGTGCTGTCCGGCTCTATCAGCGACTCGATGACCTCGTAGTCAATGCGAACGCGATGAGCGTGTTTAAAGTTGTGTTCGTGTTGATTTTCTGGTGTTTCTGCGCTCTGGTGCTTGGTTTTTACTCCGGGCCGATGTGTAGCAGCTAAGAAGCCAGAAATAAAAGAGCCAAGTATTTGCGGTTCTAATAAGAAAGCATCGTGCCCGTATGGCGAGGCGATGTTGCAAAAACTGACATCTTTGCCGTTGGCAACCATCGCGTTGACTATTGTTTTGGATTGTGCAGGTGTAAATAGCCAGTCGCTTGCGAAACTAATTACCAGAAATCTGCATTTGACGTTCGCAAAGGATTGGGTCAGGGACCCGTAGTCTTTTGCGGGGTCGAAATAATCCGCTGCTTTTGTTATGTAAAGATAACTATTGGCGTCGAATCTTTCCACAAAGATTTGTCCCTGATGGTCCAAGTAGGTTTCAACAGCAAACTCGGAGTTGAAATCGTAGTTATAGCTGTCGGCACTTCGCAGCTCCCTGCCGAATTTTTCGCGCATACCCTGTTCCGACAGATATGTTATGTGTCCAATCATTCGTGCGATTGCCAGGCCCCTGTCCGGGCCTTTTTTGTCGTCGTATTGTCCGCCTGCGAAATTTGAATCAGCCAATATTGCATTTCGTCCTACCGCATCAAAAGCGATGGATTGGGCTCCGAGGTGTGTGGTTGTGGCAATTGGTATGGCGGCGGCAATAAAGTCGGGATATTCAATGGCCCACTGCAGGACCTGCATCCCGCCTATCGAACCGCCAACTACGGCCAGGAGTTTTTTAATACCGAGCTTATCGAGCAGCAATTTCTGTACCCTGACCATATCGGCTACAGTTATGATGGGGAAATCCAGGCCGTACCGCGTGCCTGTTGCCGGATTAGTTGAACATGGTCCGGTGGTGCCACTGCATGCCCCTAAGAAGCTTGAGCAGATAACAAAATACTTGTTTGTATCGATACCCTTGTCCGGCCCGACCATGGTGTCCCACCAGCCGGGTTTTCTGTCGTCGGGGCTGTTGTAGCCGGCGACGTGGGCGTTGCCGCTGAGAGCGTGGCAAATCAAGACGGCGTTGTCTCCAGCTTCGTTAAGCCGGCCGTATGTCTCGTAGGCCACATCAATCGGGGCCAACATTTTGCCGCACTCCAGCTCCAATGGCTTATCCGGCTCGACTACCCGTGTGGTTCTTGTCTGGACGATGCCAACCGAGTTTTCTTCAGTCTTTGTCATTGTTATCTCGTGGGCAGAATTTGTACCATTCTATCAATTGCCTTTTTTGCCCTTGTTGTTATGTTTTGCGGTACTGTGACTTTGTATTTCATATCTTCCAGTGCCCAGACGATTTTTTCCAGAGTGACCAGCTTCATATTGGGACAAACAGCCCTTTCGCTGGCCGGGATGAATTCAGCATTTGGGCTCTGCTTTTTCAAAGCGTGAATCATCCCCGTCTCGGTGGCAACAATGAATGTCTTCGCTGGACTTTTTTGTGCGAACTTTAGCATTTGGCCGGTGCTGAGCAGCTCGTCCGAGAGGTCTTTGACGGGCTCTGTACATTCCGGATGAGTCATCACAATTGCATCCGGGTATTTTGCTTTCGCGTTTTTTATGTCATCTTCGGTTATAACCACGTGCGATGTGCAATAACCCGGCCAGAGCACAAGGTCTCTGCCTGTTCTGTCTGCTGCGAAGCATCCAAGATGCTGGTCAGGTACAAAAATAACGGGCCTGTCTTTTGGCAAAGAATCTACCACTTCAACTGCATTGGCACTTGTGCAGCAATAATCGCTTTCGGCTTTGACCTCTGCGGAGCTATTTACATAACAGACCACCAAGGCATCGGGATGCTTTTGCTTGAGCTCTTTTAACTGCTCGGCGGTTATCATATCAGCCAGTGGGCAGCCGGCGTTTTTGTCGGGAAGCAGCACGGTTTTTTCCGGCGAAAGAATGGCAGCGGTTTCGGCCATAAACTGGACTCCGCAAAATACTATTACTTTTGCATCGGTCTCGGCTGCCTTTATGCTTAAGCCGAGAGAGTCGCCGGTGAAATCAGCGAGGTCCTGAATTTCGCCGGGCTGATAGTTGTGCGCAAGTATCACGGCCTGGCGCTCTTTCTTTAGCTTCTCTATTTTTTCAAGTATGTGCTCGTTCAATACAGGCCTCCCGAATTACTTTTTTACCTTATGTTTTTTTCGTTTCGTGTAAACAAGGTCCGCGTGTGGCGTTGTAACGGTAACGCCGGCGGGCACAGATTCCTTTATCCAGACATTGCCGCCGATTACGGAATTTTTCCCGATAACTACATCGCCTAATATCGTTGCTTCGGCGTAAATTGTCACGTTATTTTCTATGGTCGGGTGTCTTTTGCCGCCTTTTATTATCTTACCTCTTTCATCCTTTGGGAAGCTTAAAGCTCCGAGTGTAGCACCCTGATAAATCTTCACGTTATTGCCAATGATGGTTGTCTCACCTATTACGACGCCGGTGCCGTGGTCGATGAAGAAGTTTTTGCCGATTTTTGCACCCGGGTGTATGTCAATACCTGTTTTTGCGTGTGCACACTCGGTCATTATTCGGGGAATTAACGGCACCTGCTTTAGATACAATTCGTGGGCGATTCGATATGTTGCAATTGCTGTGATACAGGGATAGCTTATCACAATTTCCTCGTAGGACTTTGCGGCGGGGTCTCCATCGAAGGCCGCACCGACATCGCCTTTCAGCAGTTCTCTGATTTTCGGCAGTTGAGAAAGTAAGTGGTGCGTGACGTTTTCCGCCATTGTTCGGCAGTCGCAGCCCTCACATTTTCCTATTCTGCATTGATATTGATAGGCCCGTTCTGTCTGGTCGGAAAGTTCGGTATAGAGCTGGCAGAGGATATCGCCGACGATGAAGTTGACATTTGATTTTGTAACCGTTCTTTTGCCGGTATAGCCTGGGAAAAGCACTTCAAAGAGCAAATCGAGAATCTGGAGGATTTCGTCTCGCATAGGCAGATTTGAGGCATCGATAAAATTTATGCCGGAATCGCGTCTGAAGGTTTCAGTGATTTCGCCGACCAGATTTTTTATTTTTTTGTTGTTTAGTTTATTTTTTCGCATCTGCGGTCTCCTGTCATAAAGACGTAGCTTTATTGCTCAAACATTTCCGTGGAGATATACCTTTCTCCGGTATCAGGCAAAATCACCGCGATTGTTTTGCCTTCGTTTTCGTGTCGCTGTGAAATATGTATTGCCGCCCACATTGCAGCTCCTGAACTTATACCTACCAATATTCCTTCTTTCAATGCTAATTGTCGTGCTGTTTCCATAGCGTCAGCATTCGCGACCTGTATGATTTCATTGATTATGTCAACATTCAGGACTTGCGGTAGAAATCCTGCGCCGATACCTTGTATCTTGTGCGGGCCGGGTTTGCCTCCGGAAAGAACCGGCGAATCTTTCGGCTCCACTGCTATGACCTTTAAGTTCGGATTGTGCTTTTTTAACACTTCGCCACATCCGGTTAACGTTCCGCCGGTCCCGACACCGGAAACGAAAATGTCAATTTTACCGTCGCTGTCCACCCATATCTCTTTGGCTGTGGTTTCCCTGTGAATTTGGGGATTTGCAGGATTGTTGAATTGCTGGGGCATAAAAGCGTTTGGGTTTTGAGCGAGAAGCTCTTCGGCTTTTTCGATAGCTCCCGTCATACCGCGCTCTGCAGGTGTCAGCACAATTTCTGCGCCGAACAATCGCAATAGCTTCCTTCTCTCAATGCTCATCGATTCGGGCATAGTCAGTGTCAACTTGTATCCCTTTGCGGCGCAGATGCAGGCGAGGCCTATGCCGGTGTTACCACTGGTCGGTTCGATAATAACGGTGCCCGCTTTAATCAGCCCATCTTTTTCTGCTGCTTCTATCATCGACAATGCGATTCTGTCTTTGATGCTGCCGCAGGGGTTATATGATTCGAGCTTGGCTAAAATGGTTGCTTTATCGGCTCCAAGCTTATTAATTTGCACAAGCGGCGTATAACCAACCACGGCTGTAATATTTTCGAATATAGCACTCATAATATTTGCTCCATCTGTTTATATTTGATAATTCAAGGTTTTGCTGCTTTTTGTTCTATCAAGCAAGTCCTGAAGTGTTATAGATTGCAGGACAGTCGTGATTGCTTTTTGTACCTCCGCCCAGACTTGCCTTGTTACGCACCAGGCGACTCGTGCACAATAATCCTCATTTTCAACACATTCGACCGTGGTCACAGGCCCCTCTAAGCAATTGAAAACATCGTTAAGTTTAATCTGATTTGGGGCTTTGACAAGAACATACCCGCCTTTTGCGCCTCTAATGCTTCTGACAAGTCCTGCTGCTTTTAGTATGGCCATTAGTTGTTCGAGATATTTTGCGGATATATCTTGTCGTTTAGCGATGGTCTTAATTTGCAGAGGCCCCTTGCCGTGGTTTTCAGCCAGCTCTATTACGGCCCTTAGCCCATATCTGGTTCGGCTTGAGAGTCTCACAGTAAATCTCCTATTATTCCTATTGAATTAGTAGCATATTATACGAATTTGGCAGCATTTGTTGCGAAAAAATCGAAAAATTAGCGAAAAATTTTAAAAATAGGTAACCATTCAGGGGAGCAAAATGGCCAGAATTCAGCATATTAACTCGTGAACGGTTACAAAAATAGTTCGTAAATTGCCTGCAATATTCGATTTTGGCGGTATTTGTTCGATTAGCCCATCAGGGGAAAGCATAGTTTATGTCCGACCTTGGTAGTCAATTTGCTTGACAGCTTAAATGGCTGCCCGTAGAATAGAGATATTGAGTTCGCGGCTATTTCAAAAGAAAGTGTTACGGATGGCAAAAGGTTCCACGAAAAAAGTGGCGTTTATTTCCTCTTTTCCGCCAAGAAGGTGTGGAATTGCGACTTTCACCTCGGACCTAATCAAAAATATCACATCTGCTGCGAAAGGTCAATTCCAGCCGCTCGTGGTTGCGATGCGGCCGAACAACGACCTTAAGTACAGCGACCCCGTAAAGTTCGAAATTCGTGAAAAGGTGAAAGGCGATTATATTTGTGCCGCGGATTACGTGAATTTTAGTAATGTTGATTTGGTTTTAGTGCAGCATGAATTTGGTCTCTTTGGCGGCGAAGCGGGCTCATATCTGAGCTTGCTACTAAAAAGACTAAAGGCCCCTGTGATAACGACCCTGCACACAGTTCTTGACGAACCGGGTCCGGAGTACCACAAGTCGTTGGCGGATGTGTGCAATGCCTCTTACAAAGTAATCACTATGAATGAGCGCGGCGTCAGCATGCTGAGCGACACTTACGGCATATCGGGTAAAAAAGTTCAACTGGTTCCGCACGGCATACCGGATTTGCCTTTTGTTGACAGCAACTACTACAAGCACAAGTTCGGCATGGAAGCCCGAAGAACGATTTTGACATTTGGTCTGCTCAATAAGAACAAAGGTATAGAGGTTATGCTCAAGGCTATGCCGGCCATAATCGAGGCTGACCCCTCTGTTTTGTATGTGGTATTGGGGATGACACATCCGTCTGTGTTAAAACACGATGGCGAATCTTATAGATTCAGTCTCCAGCGAATAGTGAAGGAATTAGGCCTGCATGAGCATGTAATCTTTCACAACAGGTTCGTAACCGACGAAGAGCTTAATAACTTTTTATGCGCAGCCGATATTTATGCCACTCCATATCTAAACAGAGAGCAGTTGACCAGCGGCACTTTATCGTTTGCGGTTGGCACAGGCAAGGCTGTTGTCTCGACGCCTTACTGGGCGGCTATGGAACTGCTGGCCGATGGTCGAGGAAAACTGGTGAGATTCGGCGATTCCGATGAAATGGCCGAAGCAATAGTGGAAATACTCCAGAGTGATTCGCTGTTTTACTCTTTGCGAAGGCGGGCGTACGATTATGGCAGGTCGAGAACCTGGCCGAAAATCGGTCAGGCCTACTGGAAACTATTCAGTGTAAAACAACTGCCGTTTCGAATTGCCGCTAAGG
>JGI10211J34971_10001332_pt1 | contig 20527 bp, 28 predicted proteins | sample Etolagsediment_FD_34971 | JGI IMG/M metagenome (IMG submission 34971)
CGCATCAAAGGCCAGTTCCCGCCACAAGGCGCGGCGCAAATCCGTAACCGTCACGCCGCTTTCCAAAAGGGCTTGCTCAAAAGCGGTTTCATCGTCGAAACGCTGTTGAATGCGTTCAACGGCATCGTCGACTTCAACATTGGGGACCGTGACGCGGCGACCGTTTGCGCTGGCCAGAACCAAGTCTTCCAGGGCGCGAGCTTGTGCGGCGCGTTGGGTGGCGGAACGGAGTTGGCTGGTTTCCAATTCTCCCGGTTGACGGCCAAACATCTCCACCGCGGCGCGCAAGATGTGATAGGCGTGCAAACCGCGTTCATCCGCGCTGGGCTGGGTTGAGGCATTGGACTTGTTCACGCCATCTGCTCCATCTTCGCTTGTTCGGGATCGGCCCAATCCAAACGGCTTTCCAAAATTTGCAAGGTGTGGCCGGGAAAGCGCACGTGGTAGGCCATTTCCCCTTCGGTTTCACGCAGCACCATCAAGATTTCCCCCTCATCGCCCGCTTCGGCAATGACTTCACCGTTCACGGCAAAGGTCTTCAGCGCCACCACCTTGTCGCGGAATTCGAACTTGGACGGATTCCACGGTGCGTCGATGGCGATCAGTTCTTCTTCCCGACACCCCACCACCCGGTCGTCGCCCAAAAAGTGAACGGTGTAGATGATCTGATCTTGCAAGAACGTGCCTCGGTCCACCACCGTACCGGTGCTGCCCCGACGCATGATCAAGGTGCCCGTGTTCATCCCCGGAAAGGTGCCGTCATTGCGCACGTTGCGTGTCACGCGGACTTCATCACCAATTTCAAATTCTGGTCGCACGGCGGAGCTCCTTATTTTAGCAAGTCGCTGAGAGGCACAAACGCAGGGGCCGCATCTTGATCCATGGATTTGTAAATTTGCAAAACTTTTTCCGTCTTGGGATCAGAGTCCACAAACGTCTGATACGCCTTGCTCAGCAACTCGGCGTACAGCGCTTTGCGTTCGCTTTCCTGTTCGGGCGGAGTTGCGACTTTAACGATGTCGTCGTGAAAGCGCTGCAAGATGTGCAAGCGATAGGCATGAACGATGGTCTGATCGAACTCAATGGCAAAATAGTTGAGAAAATCTTCTGCCCCTTCCAATTCGGAAAGATCGTCTTCCAGGTCTGCATCAAAATCGAACATGGCTGTGTCTCCTATGGGGCTTATGTGAGATCTGTTTGGAGGGCTTGGCGCGCAACATCCGCCAAAGCAGCGGCACCGATGCGGTCTTTGGAGTCGAGTTCCGCCACTTTGTCGAGCCGCTCCAGGCCGCGCTCAACATCGTCAAGGCGCAGCAACAGATAGCCTGCGCCCTTTAAGGCATGCAGATAAAAACGCACCAACTCCGCCGCGTGAGCTGCCGCACGCTGCACATCTGGCAGACCAAGATCGCGCCAATCCGAAGCGAAGTTGAGCCGTCGGGCGACAATTTTTTTCACCCGAATGGCCACCTCTAAAGCCTTGGCGTGCTGATGGCGGTAATAGTGATAACGATACAGCGCCACCATAACGGTGAGGTGTTCGGGGGCTAAGTGTTCAGCCTCCAGCAAATAAGCTTCCGCTATGGCTTCGCCATAGGTTTCGCTGGCTTTGTGCAGCAGCGCCTCGACCTCTGGGGCCAAGGGTTCCGTGAAATACATTTCACCGGGCTCATAGGCCAACAGGTCCATGACTTAGCTCCCCATCGCTTTGGCCAGGGGGGTATGTTTGCGACCGCGTTTGCGCGCTTGGGGGCTGACGTTGTCGCACACGCCATCGCCATCGCATTCCATGCAGTTGCCATCTGACAGCCCCAGCTGGGTTTCCACCACGGCCAAACGTTCCAGCACACACGCCACCGCATCCGCCACCGGATCGGGGATCAGGTGATGATTCAAATCAATGCCCGAGGGATTCAAGTGTGCGGTATCCGCGCTACGCACCACCCGTCCGGGAATACCAACCACTGTGCGATTTTGCGGCACGTCGGCGATGACCACGGAGTTCGCGCCCACTTTTGCGCCACTGCCGACGGTGATGGGACCAAGGATCATGGCGCCGCCACCCACCACCACGCCGTCTTCCAAGGTTGGATGACGTTTACCACGGCTCCACGACGTGCCGCCCAGGGTCACGCCGTGATAAAGGGTCACATCATTGCCGATGACGGCGGTTTCGCCAATCACAACACCGTGGCCGTGATCGATAAAAAAGCGCCGCCCGATAACCGCGCCCGGATGGATTTCAATACCCGTAAACATGCGGCTGAAAAACGACAGCAAGCGGGCTCCATAACGCCAGCCCTTATTCCACAATTTGTGCGCCAGACGGTGGTTGATCAGGGCATGCACACCGGGGTAAGTGGTCATGACTTCCAGCTTTGTGCGCGCCGCCGGATCACGTCCAAACACGCACGACACATCTTCACGCAGCAAGGCAAACAGACCGGGCATTTTTTGTGTCTCAAAGAGATCCGCAATAGGCAATGATCTGGACACCGACATGTTATCGGATGAGAACGGGACTTGATCAGGCATGGGGTAAAACCTCAATCTGTGTCGTTTCTTGGAAAAAGCGCAGCAAGTCTGCGTCTTGGGGAGCGCGTTTGTATTGGGTGGAAAAAAGCCGCACACGATCCAAAATGCATTGTGCTTGGATGCGGTCCACGGCCAGACCAAGATGTTCGTAAGCCAGGCTCACGGACCGGGTGCCCGAATGCTTGCCCAAAACAATCTGGTGAACGCGTCCGACTTCAGCCGGATCGACGCCTTGATAGTTCAATGGGTTTTTCATCAATCCATCTACATGGATACCCGCTTCGTGGGTGAACACGCCATCGCCCAGCAAACTTTTTTGCCACGGCACGGGACGGCCAGAGGCTTGCGCCACCACCTCCGACAAGGTTTTGATTTTGCGCAAATCGATGCCGGTGTCGATGGCGTGTAAATGTTTCAGCCCCATCACCACTTCTTCAAACGGCGCATTGCCCGCGCGTTCGCCCAGGCCGTGAACGGTGGTGTTGGCGTGGGTGGCCCCGCCCAAGATCGCCGCCAAGGTGTTGGCCGTGGCCAAACCCAAATCGTCATGGGCATGAATTTCCAAATCCATATCGCTTAACGCGCGCATGCGTTCAAATGCCGCGCGGGTGGCGAACGGATCGAACACCCCCACCGTATCGGCAAAGCGGAAACGTTTCGCCCCAGCCCGTGCTCCGATTTCCAGCACACGGGCGATAAAGTCCATATCCGCGCGCGATGAATCTTCGCCACCGATGCACACGTCCAATCCCATATCCAAGGCACGCGGCACAACGCGGGCAATCTCGCTCAACGCCCACTCCCGATCACGGCCCAGTTTGTGAAAAATGTGCTGATCGGATACCGGCATGGACAGATCGACGACATTGACGCCCAAGTTTTTGCAATGCGCCAGGTCATCGTCGCGCATAATGCATCTTTTCCGGCGGCAGACCTTCTAAAAAATCAGCGATGTCTTGGTTGGAGACTTTCAAAGCCTCATCCAAAGTCTTGCCCTTGATGATTTCCGTGAGCGCCGAGCTGGACGCGATGGCGGACCCGCAGCCAAAGGTTTGGAACCCAGCATCTTCGATGATTTCCGTGTCCGGGTTGACCTTCAGTTGCAACCGCAACGCATCGCCGCAGGAAATGGAGCCGACGTCGCCGGTGGCGTTGGCCGCGGCCAATTCCCCGGCATTGCGCGGGTTAAAGAAGTGCTCTTTGACGGTATCGGAATAATCCCACATGGTTCAGGTCTCACTTTTTGGCGCACATTAAGCGCAGAAGGATTTGCCGCAGCCGCAAGACGACTTGGCGTTCGGGTTGTCGAAGGTGAAGCCAGCGCCTTCAACGCTCTCGGTAAAATCAACGGTGACGCCTTCCAAGTATTGAAGGCTCGCCGGGCTGACAAACACCGACAGATCGCCCGCTTCGACGACCACGTCGCCAAAGGGAACGGTTTCTTCCAAACTCAGGGCATATTGATGGCCGGAACAGCCACCGCTGTTCACTTCGATGCGCAGGCCCGCGATGGTTTTATCCGAACCGGCAATCACCTGGGCTAAGGCTTTTTGGGCATTTTCAGTAAGCTCTAACATGTTGGCTCCTATGATCTGAGTGGCGCTTGACGGCCTTCTTTTATCCATGAGAGAAGCAACGACCGTGCCAGATTATAAACGTCCTAAACTCAACGCGTTGCGGGCGTTGGGCTTTGTCGGGAGTCTGACAATTGCACCACCGTGTGGGCATCAGACTGCGACAACGGCTGGCTTTTCACGATGGTGAGTTTTTTGTCGGTGTCGAACACCACGCGCGCCAACATCTCGGGGCTGGCGTAGACCGTGCCCTGCTTGTCCACCAGCATGACGTCGCGGACGCCCATGGCTTTGGCGACTTCGACCCAATGCTCCGGCCCCGCAACAATCAGCGCCGTTGCCGCCGCATCCGCCAGGGCGCCGTCGGTGTGAATGACGCTGGCCGAAACCGTGTGTTCCACCGGCATCCCTGTGCGCGGATCGATGATGTGGGCGTAGCGGATGCCCTCAGACTCCCGGAACCGCTCATAATTTCCCGACGTATAGAGATTTTCGCCACCCATCAGTTGCACCGACGCAATCACCCCCCAATCACGTGGATCGCGAATGCCCACATTCCACAACCGCTCTCCCGCTTGACCCAAGGTGTTGAGATCGCCGCCCGCGTTGACGATGGCATTGTCGATGCCCAGGCTTTTCAACTTGGCCACCGCCATGTCCAGCGCCACCCCCTTGGCAAAACCACCGAAATCAAATTGAACGGTGGGATTAGATGAACTGACCACATCGCCCTCAATTTTAAGATCCGCCATGGACGGATGGCGCGCCGCCAAGGCGTGAACTTTGTCAAAATCCGGTAATGTCCCGGTCGGCAAATCATCGGAATGAAAGCCCCAAGTTTCGATCAGGCCGCCAATGGCCGGGTTGAACAGTCCGCCGCTTTTGGCTTCCAAATCGCGTCCTTCCTTTAACAAAGGCAACACGAAGGGCGACACATGGCGACTTTCGCCGTGCGCCAAGGCCGCATTCAAAGCCACCAATTCCCCGCCCGCCTTCCACGCATGCCAATCTTTGTGCATGTGTTGAAAGTCGCGATCAATGTCCGCAACGGCCCTTTTGGCGACGTCTTCATCCACACCGCGAATGATGAATTCCACCAACGTGCCGAAGATATAGCGGGTTTCTTTGTATTCAGCCGGGGCCTTGGCGCACGACGCCAAAGCCACCAAAATAACGAGAAGGATAAACGAGACGAGATGCTGACGTGAGGAAGTCATCTTGAAACTCCTTTTGCAAAACCGATATCTTTCCGTTCCCTGTCCCTCTGCTCCCGATGCAAAGCACGCGCCAACCCCAAAACGCAAAAAAGCCCGCAAATGCAGGCTTTTTAGGATTTTCTTGGTTGTCGAAAACCCGACAACGGAACAAAGTTATTCCATAATACAGGCATACGCCCGGCGCAGCAGTTCCAGTTCTGTGGGCGACAGATCGCGAGCTTCGGTGATGGCGATGAAGTTGGCGTGCGCATTTTCAGCCGCTTCGAACGGTGGGTCCATGGACGTGAATTGCCCCAAATAGACCCGCGACACGCCTGCGGGGGTATCCACATGAGCGCTGAATTCACTTTCCAGTTCGATGTCCCCGGCGCGCAAGCCCAACCGCTTTGCGACTTGGCCCACCAACATGGCGGGGTGCGCGACCACCGCTGCGCCTTCGCCCTGTTCCCCTTTAGCCAAAACTTGGGCGAGCTTGGGAAAGGGCTCAGGAGCAGCGATGCCGTCGGCAAACCGTAAAAACCGAATGCGCGCGCTGGTGCGTTGTTTGTGCACCAAGATCAATCGAGCGGGAGCCGTCATGCGATCAACCGTCTTACCAGACGTCTGCAGGCGCCATGAGACGCTCAACCACTTCGCCGCCCTTTAAGTGCTTTTCAATGATTTCGTTCACGTCTTCGGGCTTGACCTTGATATACATCACGCCTTCGGGGTAGACCAAAACGCTGGGGCCCGTAAAGCACGGACCGATACAGCTGGACGCCGACACTTTGTGCACGCCCCACAAGTCGTGTTCCTGGAAAGCCGCCATAAAGGCTTCCATCACTTCGTTTGAATTGAATTGTGAACACGAACCGCGCGGGTGTCCGGCGGGGCGCGATTGGGTGCAGACAAAAACGTGTTTATCGGGACGGGGCATACCGTCGCTCCTTTTTTGTTATGGGTGTTAAAATAGTCAAACCTTAAGGCATCGGCTGGGGGGAGTGGCTCATGCACGCCTTGGGGCACACCTTGATGCAAGCCTTGCAGCCGATACAGTCCATGGGGTTTTTCAACGTCATCACCATGGCGGCATCATCGGAGAAGCCGTCATCATCATCCCAATCTTCCGCCTCGCCAAGATCCAGATCATCGCGATCGACCAAGTCGAACACGTCACGCGAACAGCTTTTGAAGCACCGACCGCAGCCGATGCATTTGCTTTGATCCAAGGTGGTGACGAATTCAGGGGTGAATTCCGTGCCGCCGCGTGTGATGCCCGTGATGTTGCTCATGTCTCGTTTTCCTTAATTTCTGGGATGTCTTGCGTTAAGCGCCTTCGGCAGCCTTGAGGGCCGCATTGGCCTCGGACCAGGCCTTGCAGGCGTCATAGGTGTCTTGGGATATTTTAGGGATGCCTTCAAAGGCGGCGGGCAGACGGTCTTCGATCAGATCGTGCAGTTCCATCGCCATTTCCGAGGCAATCCGTTTTGCTTTGCGTTCTGCTTTTTGCAGAGCCTTCAATTCGTCGTCCGTCATGTTAAAGTCCTCGCTTACAAACCGGCAACTTCCGGGTATTTGCCAACAATATTCAACGCCACCGACAACAGTTTGTCGGCTTCGTCTTTCATCTTCGACAAGCTTTCAAAACCAAAGCGGTGCACATCGCGCAGCGTTTTATCCATCACCACCAACTTGCCCACCGTGATCAAGACACGGCCAAAACCTTCGTGAGAAATGTGCATCAGCGGCACCGCCATCTTGCCGCATTCCTTTTCAGTCTGAACGGCGATAGCGTTATAAAAGGCTTTCACCCGGGCCAAGGTTTCTTCGTCTGGGTCGCCCACAATGGGAATGGCGCGTTTGCGNTCTTTGGTCAAAATCAACGGATCAAGCACGTCGATATCCGTGGCCGTGTCATACACACCGTAGGAATCAATGGCGCGGATTTGACGGGTCATTTCCGTCACAAAATCGGACTTCAAAACGGGATCGGACGCATCAATGACGAGGTCTTTGCTCATGAGTTTTTCCTTCAAGTATATGCATTTGAGGCAGCCCGCCATGAACGGCGAGTGTCCGTGTTAAAATCAATCCAAGGCCCAACCCGACCAGCGCACCCAGCGCTTGCAGGCCATCGCCAAAACCACTGAGCGACGTTGCGACGCTGCCCGCCACCAAGCCCAAAACCGGGGGCACGTAGGCCATCAGCGCAGCCTTCACCAAACCATCGTGCGCGCAACTCAACTGCACCGTTTCACCGGGCGTCGCCTTCACGTCGCCTTGCATTTCAAAGCGCAAACTTTGCGACACGCTCAAGCCCCCCAGAACCGACATCCCGCAGCCGCTTTCCTTTGCACAGCTTTTGCACGCCGAGCGACGCGGCACATCGACAAACAGCTGGCCGTCCGCCCCCGCCACCACCCGTCCTGTGGCGGTGGTGTCTTGAGGGTTTCCGGTGAGGGGAACCGTGCTGGGAACAGAACTATTCATTCCAACCTTCCGCCTCCATATCGTCGAAACGCTCACCGGTTTTTTCCCCCTGCAAAGCGCGCGCGATCCATGCCGTCGGGCCGGCGCGCAATTGGGCTTGCAGTTCCGCCACCAATTGCGAAATGGAGCTGCCCGGCTGCACCTTCATGGGCTGCACACCGATGCGCGCCAGTTTGGTAATGGCGGAGCCACCGATGGCTTGCACATAAACAGCCGCACACGAAGACAGGGCTTGAATTTTGGCGTCCAGCTTGTCTTCGTTGCCGTCTTGATCCAAGGCGCCGAATTCAACCGCGTCGGTCATGGTGGCATTTTCCAGGTCGACCTCGTACATCACAAAAGACTTGGCCGATCCAAAATGCTGATCCACATGGCGCATGTCGGTCGAGGCAAAGGCAACTTTGATTGCGTTGGGCATGGCGTTCTCCTTAGTGGCGCAGTCCAGAACCCGAAGATGTCGCGCGATGGACATGGCTCTCCTCTCCCTTCTCAACGAGTCCCTTCTGAACAGGCCGGTTCGCATAGACGGACGCATAAGGCTCCACTTCGCCCTTATGTGTGGACAGCATCAGATTGGCCACATCAAACAAGGCATCCCGGGTGCCCGCGTAACCCATCCACGTTTTGCGAAATCCGCCCACGATATCAAACTGCGGAAAGCCCGCGCGCAGCACCGGCACGCCCAGAGCCTCTGCCGACTGCACACAATGCGAATTGCCGATCACCAGTTCCGCACCACCGTCCAAGGCCATTTTTTCCAGGTCTTCCAAATCGCCAATCTTGACGTTTTGAACGGGCAAGTCTTTCAATGATTTTGCCCCCGCGGGCGAGACGGCCGCCACCACTTCGGCCCCCATGCCTTGGACAAAATCGATCATGGTTTTGAGCAAATCGGGATCGGCCGCGATGGCAATCCGCGCTTGGCCGATCATGAAATGGGCGTCCAACATGGCGTCTTGCACCTGGGTGCGAAGACGTTCCAACTTTGCAGGAACCGCTTGGCCGCTGATTTGGGACAGGGCGAGGACAAAGGCGTCCACCGCCTTTAACCCCAACAGATGGTCAAAGCGGTAATCTGGAACGCCGGTTATTTCGTGCAAGCGATCCGCCGCCGGGTTCAAGGCCGCACCGATGACGAGGGTGGCCTTGGCCGCGCCTAAAGTGCGGATGTCATCTACCGTTGCCCCTCCGGTGGTGAGCGGCGCAAAATCTTTATCACCCAAATGGCCGTCTAAGCTGCCGGAAATATCGGGGATCACGACCGGGGTGAGACCAAACAGCTCGACCATGTCTTTGACCGCTTCGATATCGCCCGGTGTCAAATGCGCACCCGCCAAGATATTGACGCGGCTGTCGTCTTGATCGTCCAGGGGAACGGCGAGGGCCAAAATGAGTTCATCAACGGCTTTGGCGTATCCCGTTTCCAGACACCCGGTGAAATCGGGCGTGTCCACAGGCACGATCACCGTATCCGCAAATTCGGGATGCTTGGCGCGAAATTCACGGATCGCCAGACGCACGTCGGCGCCTTGGGTTTCCGAAAGCCCGGTGGTCGGCAGACCGATTAAGGTCGGTTTGGATTTTTTACAAATCGCCGCCAAGCCATCAATCACATTGTCTTGCGACCCCATCACCGTGGAGACCTGATCCATGGCGGTCGTTTGTAAGGGGATCGGTTCGCGAAAGTGACGCACAAAAAAGACTTTGCCGAACGCCGTGCAGCCTTGGGAACCGTGCAGCATGGGGATGGCGTTTTTAAGACCTAAGAACGCCAGCGCCGCACCGATGGTTTGGCTGGATTTGAGCGGTTTGACCGAAAGGGCTTTGGCGCGTTTGATGAGCTCAGCCATAACTTAAACCTCCCCCTTTGTCGCCCAGGGGGCGGGGCTACGCACCGCTTCCCACACCGGGCTTTCCAACGACAGGGCCAGTTGGCGCGCCAGCTCCACCATGCCTGCGTATCCGGCATAGGCGAACTCACGTTCTTGATTGATGTCCAAAAACGGCACGCGGGCTTTAAGGGCCGTGTACATGTTGCGTCCCCCGGCAATCAGGATGTCTGCCTTCAGGTTCGCCACCGTGTCGAGCAGGGCGCGGGGATTGCCGTCTTCGATCATGACGGCGTCGGCCCCCATCAAGTCGCGAATGCGCGCCTTGTCTTCTTCGGTCGATTTTTTGGTGCCGGTGGCGACCACTTCCAGGCCCAAATCCTGCAACGCGGCAACCACGGACCAAGACTTCACGCCGCCGGTGTAGAGCAAAACTCGTTTACCACGCAGCCTGTCGCGCCACGGTTCCAAACGTTCGTCGAGACGTTTTTCTTCGCGCCCAATGAGCGCTTCGGTGCGCGCCGTTAAACTGGGGTCGTTGATGATTTCGGCAAATTTACGCAGCGCGATGTTCATGTCCGAGGTGCCGTAAAAACTGCCTTCAAACCACGGCGTGTTGTATTTGTCTTGCAGCTTGCGCGCCACGTTGATCATGGCCTTGGAACAAACCATCATGTTGACTTCGGCGCGGTGAATGGTTTGCACGTCGCCAAAGCGGGTATCGCCCGACAAGGAACCCAAAATGCGCAGGCCCAATTCATCCAACAAAGGCGTCACATGCCACAACTCACCTGCGATGTTGTATTCCCCAACCAGGGCAATGTCGTGAATTTTAACGCCGTCGCGTTTCAGATGCTCTGGAACCGGATCCGGTTCGCGGGTGCCGATCACGTACTTCACCATAGCTTCGCCGGCAATGCGGTTGCCAAGGTTTTTGGTGCCGTAAAATCCGGCCGCATCGACAGGCACGACGGGCACACCCCAGCGCTCTTGCGCCTGTTTGCAGATCGCATCCACATCGTCGCCGATCAAGGCCGGAACGCAGGTGTTGTAGACAAACACCGCCGCCGGGCTGTAATCGGTGATGGCTTGCTTGATGGCATGGAACAGGCGCTTTTCGCTGCGCCCCATGATCACGTCTTGTTCGGTCAAGTCGGTGGTCATGCCGACCCGCCACAACGTCGGCCCCGAAGACCGGGTACCGCGATTGTCCCAACTGGACCCGGCGCACGCGATGGGGCCATGAACGATGTGCGCGACGTCGGCAATGGGCAGCAACGCAATTTGCGCGCCGTCAAACGAACACCCACCCGCCGCCGCACCCGGTGACGGGCGCGCGCAACCGGACTTTTCTTTGTGATTGTGCCCGCAGGCGGGTTCGTCCAGAAGTTCTGCGATGTCTTGTGGTTTCATGGTGTTTATGCGGGTGGCCCCACGTCCTTCGCTGTTGTCACAGACTTGGTTGTCACCTCAGGCCTCGCAACTCCTGTGCCAACAGCTAAGCCCTTGAAATTCAGTCCTAACGCACCAAATGACGTTGTCACAAACCCGACAATTTCAACATTTTGCTTAAAAAATATAGCTGTCCGCCATCCACTCTTTGAGCACAGCGATATCGCGTTCCGGCAAATAGTCGTAGGGTCCGGTGAGATCTTCAAAGACCGCGTGAGCGACGCCTTTAAGGGCCTTTTCGACACCTGAAATCATGCAAAAGTACCACGCCATCGGATAGCCCGCCGTGCGGTCGAATTGGCTGAGAAAGCGCGACAGCTCAACGCCGCGCTCAGTAAAATTCGGCAACGGCGGCATACCGCTGCCAAAGGTGCTGAGCGGGGTCGCCTGCAAGCGCGTTTCACCAAAGCGGTCTTTGTAATCCGTCATGTGCAACACAAAATGACGGCAAAAATCTTTATCCTCGGTGCTGCATGCTGTCCAATTGTCAAAAAAGCGCAGGGTAAAGAGGCTGTCTCCATAGCTTCCCGAGGTCATGCGGGCGTGAACGTCCGACATATCCCAGGCCCTGCGTAAGGTGTAAAACGCCGCGTTTAACTGGGTAGGATCAACCCGGATGGGGTTTTCGGGATCGAGCAAATCTTCAATGGTGTCCGGCGCCTCTTCGGAGTCGAACAATTCACGATCCGTGACTTCGCGCAGTTCATCGACTTCGACCTGTACAAAATCCCAAGGGTGCGGACCGGATTTCGCGGTCAGATAGTGGGTGGTGCCACACATTCTGGTGGCCAACAGTCCGGCACTTTCATAACGCACGAACAAATCCAAAAGATCGCCGTTGCTTTCATCTTCAATCCACTGCTGCAAATGCTCCGCAATGCGGTTGCCGTTGCTGTCCACCACGCCGCCAACCCGGTGCCAGCCTTTGCGCGACAAAACCAATCGCCACTCCAGGTCCGGAAATACATTTTCCAAGGCCTTCACCAGCATGCCATGCCCCGGTTTTGGACGGGCAGAGGCAACCGCGCCATCCAGCAAGGACAGGCGATCCGATGGCAACTCAACGTTCATGCACTCAGCTCCGCAATCAAAACGCCCGTCGCGAAGTCTGGATCCGACGTGATCTTCATGCAGTGTTCACTGCCATCGACGACGTAAACGTTTGCCGTATCGCCTTCGCGCACGGGTTTTTCCAAACACAGTTCGTCTTCCAAACAATGCGTGAAGTGGATCGATGCCCACTGCTCGCGCAGCTTGGGCACGACATCCGCGCTGCCGCCTTGCGCGTTGACGAAGACCAGAATTTCATCAAGGACGCTTGGCGCAATCATGACGCATATTCCTCAGTCATGTGTATCTTGGCGCGTTCCTCCGCCCCAAGCCCCATGGCTTTCGCCAGCCAAGGCGGCGGGCTGCCCGCGATGACATCCTGCAACTGGGTCAGAACGTCGCGCGCTTTGCCGCCATTGGGTTGTTTGATCGGGTGGATGTCGGCACGCACCACTTTGGCCGCGGCGGGGCCGCCAATGGAGACGATGTAGAGAACCTGACAATCGCGAATCAGATCGGCGCGGTATTTGTTTTTGTCTTCGGCCTCAACATCGTCAGCCGTTGAACGCACGGCGATCAAACGGATTTCACTGGCCGACATTTGATACACCAAAAAGCGCGAACACGATCCGAAGTGACCGTCAAAATCTTCACCGCCATTGGACGCCATCGCCACCCGGATTGATCCCGGCATGTCGCCGTCTTCGTAAGGATCAAGGCTCGGCATTTCAAAGTCGTCCGGCCCGGATTTTCCTTTGAGAATAGATAGTACGTTTTTCAGCGTTTCTTTGGTTTCGCCAAACAACTTGCCGCCATCGGCCGTGCGCAGCTTATCCATGCTGAGTCCGGTCATTTTCTTTTCCGTCAGCGGAAGGGCCACCGCATCGCCAACGATGCCAAGCATTTCGCCAGGGGAAACGTTGTTTAAGGCTTTGGCCGCCAAGCCAATGCGCAGGGCCATGTTGCGGGTGAGCTCATGTTCGCTCATGTCCTGACCTCCTGATCGAGAATTTCACAGTGCAATGCGGCCACCCCAAGCCTTGGGGCAGCCGCAAAACATCAATCGAGGAACACGATGCAATCGTCTTCCATGCACACTTCAATGCACTGAGGCATATCGTGTTCGCCATCGCATTCGGTGCAGGTGTCGGTCTTCACGGTGTAAAGGCCTTTGTGCGGAACGATGGACTTGGTCGGGCATACCGGTTCGCAATCGCCACAAGCGGTGCAAATACTGGCTTCAATTTGAACGGCCATGGAGAAATCTCCTTAAAAAACATGAAACCCAGGACAAGACGGATGGTTACCCGCGCTTAAACCTGAGCGTTGTTGGAAATGTGGGAGGCGGGCTGATGGGGTCTATGTACCACTTGGAACCGTCACCAATTTCAACCTCTCCCCCCCATGTATCGGGGGTGTCGGTTTCAACGGAGACGACAATGTCTTCCAAGTCCTTTTTGGCGACATAGAACAGCAGCTCGCCTTTTTCATTTTTACGGATCATGACGCTGGGCATCGGATACTCCTCTGTCTGCAGGTAAGGAAGGGCGACGGACGATGCCCGCCGCCCCAAGCCTTAGCGAACCAGATCGTAGTTGTAATCCGTGGTGCCCATGCCTCGTGTTTCTTCGTCGAGACGTTCCAGAACCGCGTTCACCAAGGTGGTGAGGATGTACATGGCGCCTTCATAGCCCATGGTCGTCATGCGATGCAGGTGGTGACGATCGAAGATCGGGAAGCCGATGCGGATCAAGGGAACTTCGAACTCTTTACCCTTGTGCAAGGTGTCACGCTGGATGAACTTGCCGTAGCTGTTGCCGATCATGAAGTCCGGTTTGTTGGTGAACATCAAGGACCGGAAGTGCCACAGATCTTTACCCACATGGACTTCGCAGTTTGCGCCATAAGGGCTCGCTGCCAACATCGCATCCACGGCTTTTTTCCAACGCTTGTTGGCGTGGTTGCACAGGATGTGGGTGGGCTCTGCGCCCAGTTCCAGCAAGAACGCCGTCATACCCATGACATAGTCCGCGTCGCCATAAAGACCGAACTTCTTGCCGTGCAGCCAGGTGTGGCTGTCGGTCATCATGTCGACCAAGCGACCGCGTTCTTTTTCAAGGCTGGCGGGAATGGCCTTACCGGTCAATTCGGCAACCTTCATCAAGAACCCATCGGTGCCTTTGAGGCCCATGGGGATGTCGATATCCGTACCCGGTTGGTTCCAGACATCCTTGACGTACTTTTTGGTTTTGACCAACTGCCACGGCTGCAACAACAGCGTATCGATGGCGTTCGGCGCGTCCTTCACTTCATCTTGGGTCGTGCCGCCATCATACATGCGGTATTGACCGTCGGCCGGGGTATCAAGCACTTCACTGGGATCGCACAACAAGGTGGCGTCGACGCCCATCTCAGCCATCATGCGCTTCATCACACGATAGTTGCCAAGATACGTTTCAAAGCCGGGAACCAAGTTGATTTTACCATTGGAACCAACTTTTTTGTCGTCCATAAAGTTCAGCGTGAAGTAACGCATGATCCCTTCGAACATGTTGTCCCAGCCGGTGGTGTGCGAACCGACGAAGCTCGGCGTGTGCGCAAATGGGGTTGGGAATTCATCGGGAACGTGACCGGCTTTTTTGGCGTTACCAATAAAGGCGTTCAAGTCATCGCCGATAACTTCGGCCATACAGGTGGTCGAAACCGCAATCATTTCAGGCTTGTAAAGGGCTTTGGCATTTTCCAGGCCGTCATACATGTTCTTCTGACCGCCAAACACTGCTGCATCTTCGGTCATGGAATCTGACACGCAGGCAATGGGTTCTTTAAAGTGGCGGTTGAAGTAGGTGCGGAAGTAAGCAACGCAGCCTTGTGAACCGTGCACATACGGCAGGGTCTTTTCAAAACCCAGAGCACACAACACCGAACCCAAAGGCTGACAGGCCTTGGCAGGGTTAATGGTAAGGGCTTCGCGGGCGAAGTTCAGTTCTTGATATTCTTTGGTCGTGGACCATTCGAACATCTCATCAACTTTGGCTTCGCCGTGACGTTCTTCAAACATATCTTGCTTATTTTGCAGGCTATCTTTGTAGTCCTGGTCACGAAACAAGGGGTAACTCGGTTTGATGTCTTCAACTACTTGCGACATTTTCTTTCCTCCTCCCGTGTCACTAATCTGTGAACAAACGGGTTAAAGGTGAACGATGACTGATCCTTCAAGTGTCTCGCCTGGGGATCAGCCGGGGGGTTATTCAGCAGCGATGGCCTCTGCCTTGCTGTCCTTGTGCCAAGGTGGCGTCAGGTTGTCCCAGCAGGGGTTGTTCAAGGTCATATCCATGTCACGGGCGAAGATGGCGAAGCCGTCATAGCCGTGATACGGGCCGGAGTAATCCCACGAGTGCATTTGGCGGAACGGAATACCCATCTTTTGGAAGATGTACTTTTCCTTGACGCCCGAACCGATCAAATCCGGCTTCACCTTTTTGACGAATTCTTCAAATTCGTAGCCGGTGACGTCATCATAAATCAGCGTTGCGTCGCCAACTTCTTTGATGGTGCGGTCATAATCGTCGTTGTGGCCAAATTCATAGCCAGTACCGACAACTTCCATGCCTAAATCTTCGTAAGCGCCGATCACGTGGCGCGGACGCAGGCCGCCGATATAGAGCATGACTTTTTTGCCTTCCAAACGGGGACGATATTTATCGATCACAGCTTGGTATTCGGCTTTGTATTTGGCGATCACGCGTTCGGCGCCTTCCTTGATCGAATCATCGAAGAACTCGGCGATCTTGCGCAGGCTCTCTTCAATTTTGGTCGGACCAAAGAAGTTATATTCCATCCACGGAATACCGTACTTTTCTTCCATGTGACGGGAGATGTAGTTCATGGAGCGATAGCAGTGGAGCAAGTTCAGCTTCACTTTCGGTGTCAGTTCCATTTCTGAAATGGAGCCATCACCGGACCACTGGGCCACAACGCGCAGACCCATTTCCTCGAGCAAAATGCGCGAAGCCCAGGCATCACCGCCGATGTTGTAATCGCCAAGAATAGCGACGTCGTAATCGGTCGTCACAAAGGTGTCGTCGTTGTCACGTTTGTCCAAAGCCCAATCACGGACCGCATCGTTGGCGATGTGGTGGCCGAGAGACTGGGAAACGCCACGGAAACCTTCGCAACGCACCGGAACGATGGTTTTGCCGGTTTCTTTGTTCTGCGCCTTGGCGACCGCTTCGATGTCATCACCGATCAGACCGATGGGGCATTCAGATTGGATGGTGGTGCCTTTGTTCAAGGGGAACAAGGTTTCGACTTCTTGCAACAGTTTGGCGAGCTTTTTGTCGCCGCCGAACACGATGTCTTTTTCCTGGAAATCCGAGGTAAAGTTCATGGTGCCGTAGGTGTTGATACCGGTGGTGCCGACGTAGTAGTTACGACGACCGGCGCGGGAGTATTGACCGCAACCAACGGGGCCGTGAGAAACGTGGATCATGTCCTTGATCGGACCCCACACAACGCCCTTGGAACCGGCATACGCGCAACCGCGAATGGTCATCGCACCCGGAACCGATTTCCGGTTGGATTTGATGCATTTCTTGGATTGCTCAATCGTATGGTCGTTGACCGTCAGATGTGCTTCACGGATTTTTTTAGCTTTTTCGGGGTAAACCTCAAGAACCTCTTCGATCAGGCTCTGGGTTTCCTCACGTGTCATATTCGACATGACGTTCTCCTCTCAGAGAGTTGGAAAGTGCCGGGCGGTGGGCCGATCCAACGGACCGACCCACCAAAAGGCCTTAAGCCGTGGCTGCAGCTGCGGCTTCAAGATCCGCTGCTTTCTGACCGACGATGCTTTCGTCTTCTTCGTCCATGATGCCAAATTCCATCAACAAGTCTTCCAACTCGTCCATGGTGATCGGGGTTGGGATCACGAACATTTCGTTATTGATGATCTTCGTCGCAAGCGAGCGATATTCAGCGGCTTGCTTGGAGGTCGGATCGTATTCAATAACCGTCATGCGACGAATTTCTGCGCGTTGCACGAGGTTGTCGCGCGGAACGAAGTGGATCATCTGCGTGCCCAGCTTGTCAGCCAGTGCCATGATCAGTTCGTCTTCACGATCGGTTTCACGTGAGTTACAGATCAAGCCCGCGAGACGCACGCTACCGGAGTTTGCGTACTTCACGATGCCTTTGGCGATGTTGTTGGCGGCATACATAGCCATCATTTCGCCGGAACACACGATGTAGATTTCTTGGGCTTTGTTTTCACGGATCGGCATAGCGAACCCGCCACACACCACGTCACCCAAAACGTCGTAGAACACGAAGTCCAGGTCATCCGTGTAAGCGCCTTCTTCTTCCAAGAAGTTGATGGCGGTGATCACACCGCGACCTGCGCAACCAACGCCGGGCTCAGGTCCGCCGGATTCGACGCAAGCAATGTCGCCGTAACCGATCTTGAGCACGTCTTCGAGCTCCAAATCTTCAACCGAACCTGCATCGGCAGCCATCTGCATGATGGTGTTTTGTGCTTTTGCGTGAAGGATCAGACGAGTCGAATCCGCTTTGGGATCGCAACCCACGATCATCACTTTTTTGCCAAGTTCTGCGATAGCAGCAACAAGATTCTGCGTGGTGGTGGATTTACCAATCCCCCCCTTACCGTAGATGGCGGCTTGACGAAGTGCCATGATGGTGTCTCCTTAAAGTTTCTCTGTCTGTGGCGCAGTGATACGCCGGTAATTTCGTCTGTCGGGCCTACATCAGCAAAAGGTGTGCCAATGCTGAATTTTCATATTAACTATATGATATATATAAAAATTATTGCCTGCTCCGGATGGAGCTATATCTGACAAACAAGTCCAAGACTCGACAAAACCTTAATGATTGTATGGTTACTGACATGCCTCAAAGCCCCTCACCGACACCGCCCTCAGCTCAACCCGACACGACCCTTCCGGCCCAGGCCAGGCTACCCATCAATCGGTGCAATCTGCCCGCAGTGATCCTCGGCAGCCTGACGTTTCAAAGTCATCCTCAACACCTGGAAATCGATGGCGTGAGTGCGTTTTATGCGGATCTTTTTCAAGCCCTTCACGTTTTGGACACGCCGCAGCTGCGCGCCCAAAAGTTTCAAGATTACATGACGGTGAAGTTTCGCTTGAGCACGCCCGAAGACGCCGGTGGCGCACAAGACCAGGGCAGCGCCAAAGGACGAAGCCGCACCAAGGCCGACTACCGACAAATGCTCTGCGGGTGGTCCTTTGATGCAGATGGTCGTGAAGCCGCGGTTCTCAAAAGCTGGGTTGAATCGCGCTTCGGTCTGCTCACCCGTTATCACAAGGGTTCTCTTCATGACCGAACGGAGCCGTACTTTGCCTTGTTCCTGCAAGACCGTGCCAACGGACTGCACAACACCAACGCGCTGGAAACACAAATTGATGTTCTCCACGCCTTCTGCCAGTTTGAGCTGGCCCAGCGGTTTGCGAATTTAACCCACCTCACCCTCTACAGAGGCGTCAATCGCCTTGATGCGTTTGAAGTGCTCTCCAAATCCGATCGTCATCATCAAGTGATGCTGTTCAACAACATCAATTCGTTTACCGCCAACAGAGACACGGCGGGTGAATTCGGCGACCATATCCTGACGGTGCAGGTCCCGTTGAGCAAAATCGTATTCTTTTCCGGATTGCTTGAAGGTCTCTTGCAAGGCGAAGACGAATACATTGTGTTGGGTGGGGTCTACGCCGTCGAAACCGCCACATACTAAGGACAAGCGCTAGACGGTCTGTGACAAATTGTCGCAAAGCCCTCATTGTCTGTATGGCTTTGGTGGTGCGTCTGCGCGCTTTCTTAAACTGGTGCGCTTTTTGCACAACACCTCTTGAATTCATTGCCACCTGCCAAAGCCACCTGCAAGAGGTACAGACATGAGCCATAGCAATAGCGTAGACGCGACCCTTCAAACGATCCTTGGTGAAATTGCAAGCGGGGCGGCTGTCCCATATTTAGGCCACGGTGTTTTGGCGTCTTGTCGCAATGTCGAAAGCGACGCGCCCATGCCCGCCGACAGCGACAGCATGATTTTGGCCATGAACAACGGCCGCCCGATGGCACCGAAGTTGATGTACGAATTTCCCCGCGCCGCCATGAACCTGGAACTGAAAAAGGGCCGCAGCTTCATCACCCGGTTTTTGACCGAACTGTACAGTGGCCAAAGCTGGACCCGCGCGCCGCTGCACGATTGGATTGCTCATCACAAACCCGGCTACGTCATCGACATCAACAGAGACACCCAGCTGCAAGACAGCTATGCCCACACGCCGCACACCCTCATTCGCGGCACGGCGCGCATCGGCGGCACCAATTTCCGCTACGAATTGCATGCGTATGACGGCGAAAAGTATACCGAGATCGCCCAGGAAGATGCAGACCTCAGCCTACCGATTTTGTTTAAACCCACCGGCAGCCCCCTGCCCAATCCCACCTACATTGCGTCGGATGCGGATTATGTGGATTACATCACCGAACTGATGGGCGGCTTTGGCATTCCCGCCTTTTTGAAAGAAAAGCGCAAAGATTTGAAGTACGTGTTGCTGGGCATGCGGCTCAACCGCGATACCGAACGGATGGTCTTGTCGGACATCGTGTACGGTGCTGCAAAACCCACGGGCTGGGCGTTGATCCCTGATGCCAACGACAAAGAAAAGCGTTTTTGCGACAAGCTTGGTTTGCAATGGGTGGACGCCAGTATTGATGATTTTCTGGCGGCATCACCAGTTTTAGAGGCAGCATCGTGAACGACCTAGTCCTTTTTTCAGATATGGAATCCAAACACGACGCCCTGCCCTTGTTGACCTGGTCGCAAGATCGTCTGGGACTGGGGGTGCCGGTCATGGATGGCTATCACCAAGAATTCCTGAGCATTTTATCAGCACTTCCGTCCATGCCCGACAGCGTATTCCCGACCTTGTTCGCCGAGTTGGTCCGCCATACCCGTGAGCATTTTTCCAATGAAGAAACGCTGATGCGCGAAACCGAATACGGCCTGTTGCGCGAACACTTAGAAGAACACCGACGGGTTCTGGGCGATTTGGAGGTGATGTTGGAACGTGCGCAACGTGGCCGCATGATGATGCCGCGCGAATATGTGAAAAACGGCATGCCGGAATGGTTTGCTCTGCATCTGGCCACCATGGACAGCGCCTTGGCGGCACATCTCAAAATCAAATTGGATTTTGGCTAACCTTCAGCTCCCGACCGCTGAGCAGAGGGGAGAGTTGCAACAACAGACGGGCCTGCGCATCACACGCGTCCGCTACGTTTCTGTCCAACTTTGCCAGCCAGCGCTTAGGGATCGCATCAACGCCGTAGAGCGCACCCGCCAGAAACCCCAAAA
>JGI10211J34971_10001334_pt1 | contig 20499 bp, 16 predicted proteins | sample Etolagsediment_FD_34971 | JGI IMG/M metagenome (IMG submission 34971)
ATAAATTTTAATAAACTTCCTAAAATTTCAGTTGAATCAGGATGTGTTTTTAGTCGTGATTCTGTTTTTTAAAAAATGTGATTCCGGAGCAATGACGACCTGACAGTCGCTTTGCTGAAAATCCAAGCAAAAAGGAGAGAAGAATGATGCGAATGCTACTATTGACAATGGCAGCACTGCTGATGACAGCAGGAATGATGACAGCTCAAGTAACCGGCTATGTTGATAATACGAGTGCTGGAACATCAGGTGATCCTATTGAAATAAGCACGGTAAATGATTTAATCTATTTATCAAAGACTTCCGCCGATTGGAGCAAATACTTTTTGCATACTGCTGATATTGATTTTGGAGCTGATGAAACTGCTGTTGACTGGGATAATGATGGATCAGCGGATGGCAATGGAACAAGTGGATTCACGCCGATTGGAAGCTCGGCTATACATCTGGAGCCACTCTCAAAGATATCAATCTGTTGAATGTCATTGTGAAATGAATTATTACACCATCAATGACTAAAAGAGGATTAAATGAAATGAAACTTTTGAAACTTGGGATTCTGGGGTTGCTTTGCCTTTCTTCCCTGCTGGCCACTGACTATATCAATGTGGCATTGACAGGAGGATCGAAATACGCAGCACTGACTGACCTGCAGAAGATTACTTTTAATGAAGCCGGAACTGAGATCAATTTTATTCTGAACAGTGGGAGTACGGACACGGAAACCCTCACAGAACTAACAGCGATTACATTCAGTACGACGGCCGTAGGGGACCAGAGCCTTCCGGTAGAATTACTGAGTTTTACGGCTCGGATAGATAATAAGGATGTACTGTTAGTTTGGGAGACAGCGTCGGAAATCGAAAACCGGGGATTTGAAGTACAGCGCCGGACAGGGATATCAGATTCATGGCGGGCACTTGACTTCGTTGAGGGAATGGGCAATCGCAGCGAACTGAAAAGCTATCAATACCGGGATAAAGCCGCTGCAAATCTGACTGCAGAGTATCGCCTGAAGCAAGTGGATTATGACGGAACCTGGACTTGGTATGGGATCGCCACAGTTGAAAGCGGTCAGGACCTTCAAGCCGGACACTTTCAATTACACGGCAATTATCCGAATCCCTTTAATCCCGCAACGACCATATTCTACGAAATGAATCGGGAAAGTCTGGTTAGCCTTGTGATATATGATATTCGCGGCCGGGAGATCACGCGTCTGCTGCAGCAAGTTCAGCCGGCAGGACACTATGAAGTAACCTTCGACGGCAGCGGCTATGCCGGTGGACTGTATCTATGCAGACTGAGCTCAGGGTCAGACAGCAAAATCATTAAATTGTTACTGATTAATTAAGGGGAATTATGATGTTAAAAAGAAATATTAGTCTCAATGTACTCCTTGTTTTAGGATTATTCCTGCCGCAGCTCTTCTGCCAGACTTTCGATATGCTGATATATCTCAAGGATGACACCGTTATACGCAAGGCAATTTCAGACATCGACAGTGTGATTTTTCAGGAAAAGGTGACGGTGACAGATATTGATGGCAATGTTTATCGAACTGTGACCATTGGTAATCAGGTATGGATGGCGGAGAACCTGAAAGTGACGAAATACCGTGACGGGACAGATATTCCGAACGTAACAGGAAACAGCACCTGGGCAAATTTAAGTACTGGGGCGTATTGTTATTACAATAATGACAATGGGAATGCAGATACCTACGGGGCCCTATATAACTGGTATGCAGTGAATGGCGACACGGATGGAAACGGAACTAAAGACAAAGAGATCGCTCCTGAAGGCTGGCATGTGCCGACAACTGCAGAGTGGCAGGAACTGGTGACCTACCTCGGAGGTTCATCAGTGGCGGGAAACAAATTGAAGAGTACAAGCGGCTGGAGCAGCGGAAACGGCACAGATGAAGTCGAATTTACTGTGTTCCCCGGCGGATACCGTCTCTACAACACTGGTAACTTCAGTGGAATAGGCAACTACGCGGCCTTCTGGACATCGACTGAATACAATACCTACTTTACGGCATATTATTATATGCTCTACTATAACTCTGATGCTATCGACCCTTATTCCACGGATGAGCGTTTCGGGGTCTCAGTTCGCTGTGTTCAGGATTAGGTGTGCCCAGCGAACGTACACGGAGTGTTCGGCACAAAGCACAATACAGCGTGTACGGAACTATAGATTAGATGGTGACCTATATTTAAATGTTGAGCGATGTGGATTTTAGCGGCAGAGAAACTGTGCAGTCTGAGGTCCAGGTGAAGGTTGAGAATAAAAGTGCGATTATTGCAGATTCTTATACGCTGCGGTCCCTGTATCCCAATCCCTTCAATGCGTCATTCACTGTGCCTTTTACTCTGAATGAAAATCTCACTGTGAAAGTCAGTCTCTACAATATCGCCGGTCAACAGGTGATGAGTATTCTCAATCAGGAGCTGAGCGCCGGTGATTATCATTTTGCGGTGAATGCGGATGATCTGTGCAGCGGGGTGTATTTTCTCAGAATCAACCTTGGAAAAAGAATGCACACACAGAAGATGGTGTTGATGAAATAAAAATTTATCTAAACAACAAAAATTCTAAAATCCCAGGGGCCCAGTTTCAACAGTTCACCCTTTTTCAGTTCAATCTCCGACTCTCCTCTCAGCCAATCCTTCCACACGTCACAGCACAACTCACTGAGAATCTCAAAGTCTGCCTCCTGATCTGAAAGATTGCAGAAAATCATTACCGCCCCGTCAATACCTGCTGAATTACCGCTTCCAAGCACAGTATCTGCTTCCCGTTTTCCCGCAAAGATCTGCCCCGCATTATCTGTCTTTATCTGAAAAAAACCACTTCCTGCCGGACGATTCTTCATCGCCGGATGACTCTTTCGCAAAGCTGTCAGTTTCCGAATTAGATTCCCTATCTCATCATCCTGCCACTCAATGTGATCCTTTTCAAAAAAGGGCAGACGTCGGTCAAAACCAGCCTCAATTCCGTTGAACAGGAAGGGAACCCCCTCGCTCACCATACTCAATGCCAGAACCGCCGGCACCGCCTCGCCGAATACCTCGTACTCCGTCCCCTCCCAGGCATTCTTGTCGTGGTTACTTAGAAAAAGCGCCTTCCATGCTCCCCCGGGATAACTCTTCTCCATCTGCCCGTAATGCTCCGCCAGACTCCCAGGCTCCGCCATCCCCGCACAGATCATTTTCATGCTGTTATACCAGACCCAGCCGTAACTCAGATCGAATGCATCTACATGCAGGTCACGGCTTTCCCATTCCGCCAGCATAAGCACCGGCTTTACTGCCTCCATTGCCCTCCGGGCCTCAACCCACATCTCCGTCGGCATGGTCCCCGCCACATCACAGCGAAATCCGTCCAGATCAAATTCCCTCACCCAGTAGACCATCGTGTCGATCATATAATCCCGCAAATTCCGCTGCCTGTAGTCCAGTTCAATGATGTCATCCCAGTCCCACCAGGGTGTCGACAGTGGCTTCCCATTCTCATCCCGCTTAAACCATTCCGGATGCTCATTCCACAATACCGAATCCGGACTCGTGTGATTCCCCACCCAGTCCATGATCACCCGAAATCCCATGCCATGAGCCGCATCAATCAATGCCCTCAACTCCCCCGCAGTCCCGTACTCAGGATTAATGCCCCGATAATCCCTGATCGCATAAGGACTCCCCAGCGTCCCCTTCCGCGCCTCAATCCCGATCGGCTGCAAAGGCATAAAATACAGTATATCCACACCCAGATCCTTCAAGCGCGGCAAATGCTCCATCACCCCGCCAAAATTCCCCGCCTCACTGAAATGCCTCACCGAGATCTGATATATCGTCGCATCAAAACTCCACTCAGGATGTCTCACCGAACTCGGAAAGACCCCCGCCGCAAATGATTGATCCATGTATACCCCAATTCTTTCTTCTAAACCTCAGGGCTCCAGCCGAACCATCGTCCTCGGCCACGGAATCGTCTCCCGTATATGATGTACACCGCAGATCCAGCCCACCGTCCGCTCAAGCCCCAAACCGAATCCGGCATGCGGAATACTCCCGTACCTGCGCAGGTCCAGAAACCACTCAAACACACTCTGCGGAAGATTCTCATGCTGTATCCGCTCCAGCAGCTTGTCCAGATTGTCCTCCCGCTGACTCCCCCCGATGATCTCGCCATGCCCCTCCGGTGCGATCATGTCCACACCCAGCACATAACGCTCATCCTCCTCGTCACGCTTCATGTAAAATGCCTTCGTCTGTGCAGGCCACTTCCAGATCATCACCGGCCTGTCAAAATTCTCCCCGATCGCCGTCTCGTCCGGCGCCCCCAGATCATTGCCCCACTCAAACTCCAATCCCTTGTCATGAAGGATCTGAACCGCTTCGTCATACGTGATCCGCGGAAACGGCCGCTTGATCGCCTCCAATTTGCTCACATCCCTCTCCAGTGTCCTCAACTCCCCCGCACAGTTCTTCACGGCCCGCTGTACGATGTATTCGACGAATTCCTCCGCAAGGTCCATGTTGTCGTGTATGTCAAAAAACGCCATCTCAGGCTCAACCATCCAGAATTCCGTCAGATGCCTCCGCGTCTTGCTCTTCTCCGCCCGAAATACCGGCCCGAAACAATAGGTCTTGTTGAACGCCATGATCGCCGCCTCAGAATACAGCTGGCCGCTCTGCGTCAAATACGCCTTCCGACCGAAATAATCCGTCTCAAATAATGTCGTCGTCCCCTCTGCCGCATTCGGCGTGAACATCGGACTGTCAATCAATGTGAAATCATGCTCCTCAAAAAAATCCCGGCAGGCTTTCTCAACCTCACTCCGTATCCGCAGGATCGCATTCGGTCGCTTACTCCTAAGCCACAAGTGACGATTGTCCATCAGGAACTCAACTCCGTGCTCCTTCAGCGCAATCGGATACTCAGCCGCGATCTGATAAACACGGATGTCCTTCACAAGGATCTCATACCCGCTCTCCTGACGCGGCGCCGCCTGCACAACGCCCCTGATCTCAACACTGCTCTCAATCGTCAATGTTCCCTTCAACTCAAAAACGTCCTCTCTGACCTCATTCTTCAGCACAACCCCCTGCACAAATCCCGTCCCGTCCCGAAATATCAGAAACCAGATCTTCCCGCTCTTCCGTACGTTGTACACCCAACCCCTGAGCGTCACCTCCTCATCCAAATGCCCCGCGATGTTCTTAACCAATATGTGATCCAAAATCATTCTCCTTTATCTGAATCTGTTATTTATTGTCTTCCAACTTCCACCTTCCAACTTCCGCCTTCATCACACGCCCCGCGCCGCCAACTTCCACCTTCCACCTTCCACCTTCCATCTTTACCAGTCACTCACCAGCTGAAAGATCACATCCTCAGCGATCTTTTTCGCCACATCTGTCTTTGCATCTTCCCGCTGCAGCTGCTCATCAGGCGCAACCTCATTGTTGTAGCTGTCACTGTAATACACCGACCACTGACTCAAATTCCCCTTCATGATGTCCTCTCGTTTCGATGTGTCGTACCAGCGGTAACTCATCGTCAGCGTCAGTTTGTACTCCTTCACCCGTTCCGTCTCATCAAATGTATATGGACGGTCATCTATCCCTGTACAACTCAAATATAATATGCTGTTCGCACCGCTTTCCTCACTCAGCGCCAGTATATTCTCATTCAGCAGGGTCTCCAGAACCCGACTGTTCACATCCTCGTTCAAACCGAATTCCGCCGTCTCATTCTCAACAGCCGGAATGTGGATGTTCTTAATATGCTGAGGTATGCTCCCCGGCCGAGTACTGTACACTCCGCAACCCCCCGCCACCATCAGTAAAACCATGCCGGCCGCCAAAGCCTTTCTTATCCCATCTGTGCCCATCTGTGTCATCTGTGGCCCCTCTTCATCCGCGTTATCCCTGTCATCCGTGTCAGCGCCGTTCATCCCTGTCATCTGTGGTCCTAATTGAGGCCATACTCATTCAGCTTGCGGTACAGCGTCCTCTCACTGATCCCCAACGCCCTGGCCGTCTTCCGCTTGCTCCCGTAAAATTTCTCCAGCGTCTTCTGTATCACATCCCGCTCTATGTCCGCCAGACTCTTTTCTTCTATGTCTATCTCTTTCTGCTCCCCCGCATCCTCCGGGGCTCCATGACGGAATTCGTTGATGAAACTGCTGATGTCATTCATCTGCTCTCCCGTCATCCGCGGCAGTATGTCATTTTTTAACAGGTTTTTTACCTCATCCACGTCCTGCCTCAATGAGAAAAGCTGCCTCAGGATCAGCTCCCTCTCCAGCGCCTCTGTGTCCTGATTCTGAGCCCTCACCGGATAACGCGTGTCCAGATGCGGCCTCGAATAACCCGCATTCTCACGGTTCCTGGTATCCAGCTTCATGATGGTCTCAGCCCGGATCACTTTCTCCGTCTCCAGTACAACAAGACTCTCAACCATGTTCTTCAATTCCCGGATGTTCCCCGCATATCCCCTGTCCCGAAGGATGTTCATCGCCCTGGGACTCACCGGTTTGTAACTCAGTTTGTTGGCATCACAGAATGAGGTCATGAAGTGCTCCACCAGCTGCGGAATGTCCTCCCGCCGGTCTGCCAGCGACGGAATATGTATGTTCACTGTCTTCAACCTGTAGTAAAGGTCCTTCCGGAATCGCTCCGACCGAACTTCCTCCGTCAGATCCCGGTTGGTCGCCGCAATGATCCTCACATTTACCGTGCGGGGACTGTTCTCTCCCACCGGTGTGATCTCCCCCTGCTCAAGCGCACGCAGAAGCTTGACCTGCGTCTCCAGAGGCGTCTCACCGATCTCGTCCAGAAAGATGCTGCCCCCGTCCGCTGCCTCAAAATATCCCTTCCTGCTCTCCAGTGCCCCCGTGAAACTCCCCTTCTTGTGACCGAATAGCTCACTCTCTATGGTACCGGCCGGTATCGCACCGCAGTTTACAATGATATACGGCTTGCTCCGCCGAAAACTGTTGCTGTGTATCGCCTTCGCTACCAATTCCTTGCCCGTGCCGCTGTCACCCGTGATAAGTACCGAAATGTCCGAACGGCTGACCTGCTCGATCATGGCGATCACTTCCCTGACCGCCTCGCTTTCCCCGATGATTCCGTATTTGTTCATGGCTGTCTCAACACCTTATGCAAACGCATCTTTCTCCGCAGATATCTGTCACAGCTCCCTGTTATCCTGCTGAGGGGTCTCAACTCCCTTGAAACGCCGGCTGCCTCCGCCGATGTCCCTCCGGTAAAAACTCCCCTCCAGTTCTATCTGCTCCATTCTGCTGTATGCCCGGTCCAATGCCTCCTGCCTGTCCCGCCCAAGAGCTGTCACAGCAAGGACCCGACCGCCGCTGCTGATGATCCGGCCTCTGCCGTCCCTCGCCGTTCCCGCATGGATCACGGTCACTCTCGGGTCGTCGTCGCTGCTCTCTGCACCGCTGATCGGCAGTCCCTTCCGGTAACTGCCCGGATATCCGCCGCTGGCCAGCACCACCGTGGCACAGCTGTCCTTCGATATTTTCAGCTCTGTCTCGTTCAGACGCCCCTCGATAGCAGAATGAAATAGCTCGATGACATCACTCTCTATCAGCGGCAGTATCACCTGAGCTTCTGGATCCCCGAATCGACAGTTGTACTCCAGTACTTTAAAGTCCTCACCGGAAACCATGAGCCCCAGATAGATGATGCCGGCGTAATGACCGCCGTCACTGCGTATGCCCGCCAGTGTCGGCTCGATGACCCGGCGCCGAATGCCGTCCATGATGCCTGCCGCCAGCGGCGGGGCGGGGGAGAAGGCTCCCATGCCGCCTGTGTTCGGTCCCCTGTCTCCGTCATACGCACGCTTGTGGTCCCTCGCCGTCGGAAATATCTTATAGTGAGTTCCGTCTGTAAGCACAAAGATGCTGATCTCCTCACCTTCTAAAAATTCCTCGATCACCACTTCCTCAGCCGCTGCACCGAAAACCCTGTCTACAAACATCTGCCTCAGTGCCGCCGCCGCTTCCTCCCGGTCCTGTGCGATTATGACTCCCTTGCCCGCCGCCAGTCCGCTCGCCTTGATCACTGTCGGATAGCTCTGTTCATCCAGTGCCGCCAGCCCGGATTCCAGGTCCCGGACCCTCGCGTATGCCGCCGTAGGAATGCCGTAGCGTGTCATGAAATCTTTCGAATAGGCCTTGCTGCCCTCCAGCCTCGCAGCCGCCCTGTCAGGACCGAACACCGCCAGCCCCTCACTCCGGAAATGGTCCACCAGTCCCCCCACCAGTGGCTGCTCAGGTCCCACAACTGTCAACGCTATGTCATGCGCCTTCACATATCTCGCCAGCGCCTCGTGATTATCCGTGGATATGTCAGCATGCTCCGCTATCTCAGCCGTCCCCCCGTTGCCCGGGATGCAGTGTATGACCCCGCAGCGCTCACTCCTCCTCAATGCCAGTGCCAGCGCATGCTCCCGACCGCCGCTTCCGATCACTAATATGTTCTGCTTCTTCGCTTTCAAACTCTGAACCTCTCCTTTAATCTTACAATCTCATCCCGGTACATCGCCGCTGTCTCAAAGTCCAGCGCCTCCGCAGACTGATTCATATATACTGTGATCTGATCTATAAGGTTGAGGGCCTCAACCCTGTTCTTCGGCTCCAGATTCACTTTCTCCCGGGGACTCTTGTCCTGCTGATACTGCGCGTTGACATCCGCTATGGTCGTCGCTCGCTGTATCTCCTCCAGTGTCTTGTATACTGTTGTCGGGGTGATGCCGTGCTCCCTGTTGTATTCCGCCTGACGGGCCCTGCGACGATTCGTCTCATCCATCACTTTTCGCATCGCAGCTGTGATCTTGTCCGCGTAAAAAATAACTTTTCCCCGCTCGTTCCTCGCCGCCCGACCGCTGATCTGGAATAAACTGCGGTCCGATCTCAGAAATCCCTCCTTGTCAGCGTCCAGGATCGCCACCAGACTCACCTCCGGCATGTCCAGACCCTCCCGCAGCAGGTTGATGCCCACCAGCACGTCAAAGGTCCCCACCCGCAGATCTCGAAGGATGCTGATCCGGTCAAGACTCGCTATCTCCGAATGCATGTAGCGAACCCGCAATCCGTTGTTCTTCAAATAATCAGACAGATTCTCAGCCATCTTCTTCGTCAGTGTCGTCACCAGAACCCGCTCCTTGCGCTTCACTCTGTCCCGAATCTCCACGATCAGATGGTCAATCTGATTTTCTGTCCCGACAACCTCTATCTCCGGATCCAGAAGTCCCGTGGGACGGATGATCTGCTCCGTCACCACTCCCTCGCTTTTCTCCAGTTCATAATCCGAGGGCGTCGCACTCACAAATACACACTGACCTACCAGTGTCTCAAATTCCTCAAATTTCATCGGCCGGTTGTCATGGGCACTCGGAAGCCGGAAACCGTATTCCACCAGAACCCGCTTCCGGCTGAAATCCCCGTTGTACATCGCCCGGATCTGAGGTATCGTCGCATGACTCTCGTCGATGATCAGTAAATAATCCTTGGGGAAAAAATCCATCAGCGTAAATGGCCGCTGACCAGCTTCCCGCAATGTCAGATGACGACTGTAGTTCTCTATGCCGCTGCAGTATCCCAGCTCCTTCATCATCTCCAGATCAAATTCCGTCCGCTGCTCCAGCCGCTGGGCCTCCAGAAGCTTGCCCTCAGACCGGAACTGATTCAGACGCTGCGCCAGCTCCTCTCGGATCTGCTGGAAACTCTGAGCCATCGTGTCCTCATTCGTGACAAAATGCCGCGCAGGATAGATGACGCCGAATTCCAGAGTCTCCTCAAGCTTCCCCGTCACAGGATCCGTCATCGATACGCTCTCAACCTCATCTCCCCAGAATTCGATCCGAAGCGCACGGTCCTCATAGGCCGGATAGATGTCCATCACGTCCCCCCGAACCCGGAATACACCCCGCGCAAAAGCCATGTCGTTGCGGCTGTAATAGATGTTCACCAGCTGCTTCATCAGTCGGTCCCGGTCCACCCGCTCTCCCTTGCGGATCACAATGATCTGATTCTTGTACTCCTCCGGACTCCCCAGTCCGTATATGCAGCTCACCGAGGCGATGACCACGACGTCCCGACGTCCCATTAAACTGCTCGTCGCCTTCAGACGCAGCTTCTCGATCTCATCGTTGATGTCCGAATCCTTCTCAATGTAGGTGTCCGTCACCGGCAGATAGGCCTCCGGCTGATAATAATCATAGTAGCTGATGAAGTACTCCACCGCATTGTTGGGGAAAAATGCCTTGAACTCACCGTATAACTGCGCCGCCAGTGTCTTGTTGTGACTGATGATCAGCGTCGGTCGGTTCACCGCCTCTATCACTTTCGCCATGGTAAAGGTCTTGCCGCTCCCCGTGATTCCCAGTAGGGTCTGAAATGATCGCCCCTCCCGAAGTCCCTCTGTCAACTCCCGGATCGCTTCCGGCTGGTCCCCCGTAGGCTTGTATTTGCTCACAAATTGAAAGTCTGTCATAATGGCAGAATTTATACCGAGTATTTTTTAAAATAAAGAGAAAGCTTTATTTTCCCGTGACGGCAGGCTCACATACTCATAAATGTTTCAATTTAGGTGTTGATTGAATAATGAAAATTTGTTAAATATGTCAGAATGAGCTCTTATAAAGCAGGAGACTGTGGATGAAGTTAAAATTCTGGGGTGTGCGCGGTTCGATTCCGACACCGATCAGCGCGAATAAGATAAGAGAAAAAATTGAACATGTCCTCGAAGCCTCCCTGAAAGAGGACCTCAGCAGTCCAGAAAAACGGCGCCATTTTCTCGATCGCTTCCTGCAGCATGAGGTCGGTACCGTCGGAGGCGATACCAGCTGCGTCGAAATCCTCTCCGCCAATACCCGCATCATCCTCGATATGGGCAGCGGCCTCGTTCGTCTCGGAAACCATATCATGAAACAGTCCGAAACCAACGGCAATAATGATATGCATATCTTCATCAGCCATACTCACTGGGATCATATCATGGGATTCCCCATGTTTAAGCCTGCCTTCTTCCCCCAGTTCAATATCAAATTCTATGGCGTGCATAAAGAACTCGAAAAACGCCTCGTCGACCAGCAGGATAACCGCTTCTTTCCCGTTGCCCTGAATCACATGGCCTCCTCAAAGGACTTTGTGCAGCTCGAAGCCGACCAGACTGTGGACATCGACGGCATTAAAGTCACCAATACACTGCAGCATCACCCCGGCGGCTCCTATGCCTATCGCATCGATGACGGGACGACCTCCGTGGTCTATGCCACCGATTCACAGTATGTGAATCTCAGCTCCAAGTTCACCGATCGGCATGTCGAATTCTTCCGCAATGCCGATCTCCTGATCTTCGATGCCATGTATACCTTCGAAGAAGCTATCCACCGCGAGGACTACGGCCACAGCAGCGCCATCACCGGCATTGACCTCGCCATCCGCGCCGGCGTCAAACGACTGGCCCTCTTTCATCATGAACCCGATAATGATGACGCTACTGTCTTCTCCATGCTCCGAAGAGCCCTGAACTATAAAAAAGTGAATTATCCTAAGGAAAAACTTGAGGTCTTTCTCGCCCTCGAAGGCCTCAGCGTCGAACTCTGATCACAATCTCCCAATCCCCCCCCTCGGNGCATGTCCGGATAATTTTATCCTCTATGAAAAAAGCCCCGTTCCCGGGGCCTTTTTTTAATCCTTCCATGTCTGCACTGTCTCAGTAGAGCTTCGTCCTCAATTTCAGAACACTGTTCTCTACAAGATTGTCGTAATCATCGTGCAGCGCATCATAATTGTCCCGAAGAATCACGATCCAGGCCAGATTGTTGCCGTATTCCTCCTTCGCTATGCTCCAGAGAGTGTCGTCCTTCTTCACTATATAATCGTAATAGCTGAATTCAGTCTGAACGGCATACTCAACAGGCTTCAGCAGCGAAAGCTCACGATATGGGTAGATCAGATTCGGATTGTCCCCAATCGTGTTGTAATTCCACTTCCAGATCTTCCTCCACATCGTCGGACGACCGTATTCGTTGATCGCGATCTTCACAAGATAGTCGTTCGGACGGATCATGTAGAAAACTTCCGTGCTGTCCATCACCTCCGCCTTCGGTACGCTCTCCTCCCCTGCACTTACATCCACAGGCGCTTTCTCAACTCCCGTCAGATTCTCAGTTCCCGATGTCTCAGTCTTCCCCGACCTCAATTCACTGCCGCGGCTGCTCTCTGTACTGCTCTCAGTCTTAAGCGCCTGACTCCCCGTACTCACTGCCGGACTCTCAGCCGCCTCTTCCTTAGTCTCAACTGCCTGCTCCTTCTGTGTTATCGGCTCATCCTTTACACTTTCTTTTCCGCAATGTGTCAGTCCGAGGGCCAGGAGGATGATCAATACACTTCTCAACATAGTTTCTCCTATTTTTTTTCTTCAACTCCGCTTCCCGTCCCTTTGTTCCGTGATTTCCAAATCCCGGCTATGAACCGTAGCGGCAGAACAGCTTGAAATCTAAAGAATCTTTAAACCAAATGCCAGCTTAACAGCTCGACACCTTCCTGCATGTGCCGCAGGTCAATTTTTTTCAGTCCAGTGTGCCTTTTAAAGCCTCAGGTCCGACCTGAATTCCCACCGCGCCTGTGACCGGCGTCACCGCCCGACTACTTGTAGGCCTTGTGCTCCCGACTGAAATAATCCTTCGTCAGCCGGATCACCACCGGACTGAGAAAGATCAGGGCGATCAGATTCGGTATCGCCATCAGACCCAGCGCAATGTCCCCGAATCCCCAGACCATCTCCAGCGATACGATGGCTCCAATGAAACTCACGATCACATATACGATCTTGTAGATTTTAATGCTCTTATGCCCCAGTAGGTACTCAATCGCCCGGTCCCCGTAATAACTCCAGCTGATCACTGTGCTCACCGCAAATAGAAAGACCGATAGCGTGATGATCTTGTCACCCCAGGGAAACAGCGGCTCCAGTCCCGTCTTGAACGCCAGGGCCGTCAGCGGCGACCCGTTCAGCCGCAGCCCGTCCTCACCCGTCATCAGATAGGCCCCCGTGCTGATAATCACAAGCCCCGTCATGGTACAGATGATCAAGGTGTCCACCAGCGGCCCGAGCATCGCCACCGCCCCCTCACGTACAGGCTCCTTCGTCTTCGCCGCCGCATGAGCGATCGGCGCACTGCCCTGTCCCGCTTCATTGCTGAATAATCCCCGCTTTACTCCCCAGATCAGCGTGTTCAGAAAGACCAGAAATCCACCCCCCGCGATCCCTGCAAACTCTGCCTTCGGACTGAATGCCTCCGAGATAATGGTGCCGAAGGTCGGCAGGATGCGCTCTGCATGTATCATGATGATCAGCATCGCTGATGCCACATATACCAACGCCATGCTCGGTGCCAGCTTACTCGCTACATGCCCGATCCTCTTGATTCCCCCGATGATCACAAATCCCAGGATCGTGCTCACCGTCAGACCCGTCAGTATCCGGGCAGGCTCAACCTCTATCCCGAAAAAGTTCACGGGGTCGATCAGCCAGTGCCCCGGGGTCAGCGCCATCGTGAATTCACTCAGAAACTGGTCGCTCACCGTGAATGCCTGTATGCTGTTGCCTGTCCCGAAACTCGCCAGTACTGTGAAAACTCCAAAGGCCAGTGCCATCGGACGCCACTTCGGTCCCAAACCCTTCTCAATATAGTACATCGGCCCACCACTGGCACTCCCGTCAGCATTGATCTGACGGTATTCCAATGCAAGCGTCGCCTCTGCATATTTTAAACTCATCCCGAATATCGCCGTGATCCACATCCAGAAAAGTGCCCCCGGACCACCGTAATGTATCGCCGTCGCAACCCCCGCTATGTTCCCGATACCCACCGTCGCCGATAAAGCCGCACTCAATGCCTGAAAATGATTGATGTCACCCTCATCCTTCGGATCGTCGTACTTCCCCGTGATGACTTCGATCGCATGCTTCGTCCGGAATAACTGTATCCAGTTCAACCGGAATGTGATGAATATACCCGTCCCAAGTAATATGATCACCATGATCGGCATCACCTCAGGCCATCCCCAGATCACTCCGGATACGGCGTCGATCAGCATCTGTATGTGGTCCATATCTGCTTTTCCCCAATTTTTTTTAAACGCCAATATCGGCAAATCTGCCCCTTTATGCAAGGATTATGAAAACCCACCCCAACTCACCAAAGACCTCCGTCCCATCTCCCTCAACAGTACCCCCATTCTCCCCCTTTTACCCCGATTTTTATTAAGTAAATCCTTGATTTCTCATCGTGATTCCTTTACAATTAGTCTGTTATGAAAACTAACCGCTTTGCATCACCCGGCTCCGGGACTTTTTCAAGTTTACTCACATAAACCTTTCAGGAGAGAATGTATGGATCGATTGTTCAAGAGGGGTGCGCTGTTTCTGCTCCTGTTCTCAACTCTCTGGGGCTCCACCTCCGGTAAAATTGCCGGGACGGTCCTCAATGAAGCCGGACAGCCGCTCATCGGCGTGAATGTCCTGGTTTCCGGAACCACCCTCGGTGCCAGCACCAATGAAGAGGGTTATTACGCTATTCTCAATGTCCCGCCAGGCACCTACACTCTCCGCCTGTCCTATATCGGCTATGCCAGCGTCAACCTGCAGCAGCTTGAGGTCAGCATGAATCTCACAAGCTATCAGGATGTCACCATGACCCCCGAAGTGCTCTCCGCCGGCGAAGAGGTGGTCGTCATCGCCGAAAGACCCCTCCTGAATCAGGATGAGTTCTCCAGTAAACATATTGTCACCGCAGAAGATATGGAGCTGCAGCCCGTGGATGATGTGATCAGCATCGCCCAGAATCAGGCCGGTGTCATCGGCAGCAATTTCCGCGGCGGCCGCAGCGGTGAGGTTCTCGTCGTCGTCGACGGTATCCCAGTCCGAGATCCCAGCGCAGCCTATACCGGTGACCTCGGCGGTTTCTCCCTCGATATTCCTAAAGACGCCGTCCAGGAGATGGAGGTCTCCCTCGGCGGCTTCTCAGCCGAATACGGCAATGTCCAGAGCGGTGTCCTGAATCTCGCCATGAAGGAGGGCAGCCGCCAGTTCCACGGCTCCGTCTATGCCACCACCACCAATTTCGGAACCCTCAATGACGCCCTCATGCCCAAAGACGACTGGTGGCTCGATGCAAAATTCCAGCATAAACTCGAAAATAATCTGCGTTTCAATCTCTCCGGACCCCTCCTGCCTGCAATGACTTTCTCCCTCAGCGGCGAACTCTTCGAACGCTCCCAGGGCTATTTCCTGAATCAGGAACAGACGGATCTCTCCCTGCAGGGAAAGATCGCCTGGCGCCTCGGAGATAATCTGAAACTGGCCGTCGGAGGGAATTATACTTTCAAGGAATGGGATTATTTCTATTTTCAGGCCGCTAAATACGGTTTCGGGGAGAACTTTCAAAGTGATCTCTATGAGTTTGTCGATGAACTCAGCTCCGATAATGATACTCTCACCCGCTATATCTATGTCGAAGACCCCGAAAACTACAGCCTGAATATCGACAGTCTCATCATTCCATATACCATCGCTCTCAATGACAGCGATACAGTCGCCGTCAATTACCACCGAAATGTCTATCTCGATGCCCCCGTCAATCACCTCACCAGCCGCCGCAAGGAAAGTGCCACTCTCTATGGTATTCTCACCTATACGCTCTCTCCCAGAACTTTCATGGAAATCCGCGCCCAGGTATATAATTCAAATTATATCAACGGGATGCGCGATTATCAGGATCGCGATAACGACGGCGATACCGACGAATTCCTGCAGTGGGACGCCGCCCTCGATGGACCCCGACCCGAAAAGCTTGTCCGTGAATACGAGTTCTGGTGGCTCAGCGGCGATGACAGCGAGTTCCGCGATCAGTTCGTTACCAGCACGCTCCTGAAATATGACATCACCTCCCAGCTAAACCGCAGCCACATGCTCAAAGCCGGTTTCCAACTCAATATGAATACCACCGATGTCACCAATATCACCTGGTCCTCCGTCAGCGAAGAGACCGGCTTCGCCCTCAACACCCTCCGCAAGGATATCTGGAAGCTCAGTGACAGCGATTTCGGCGCCTATGTCCAGGATAAGATGGAGTTCCGCGATGATATGGTCGCCCTCGTCGGCCTCCGGATTGACCGCTTCGATCCCAATGGCGGAGGAGACCCTCTGCTCTATCCCTCCGATATGAGCAATCCCCTTGCTGGATACGATGAAGACGGTTTCGCTGTCTTTAATGAACCCGCTGAAGCAGAGGTCTCATGGCAGATCTCCCCGCGCCTCGGTATGTCTCACCCCATCTCCGACCGCGATATTCTCTTCTTTACCTACGGTCACTATTTTCAGCGACCCGATGGCCGCTATCTCTTCTCTAATTTTCAGTATCAGAGTCTCACTAAGGTCGGCAACTGGGTCGGAAATCCCGGCCTGAAACCCGAAAAGACGGTCGCCTATGATCTCAGTTTTGAACATCTCTTCACCCGAACCCTGAAGATGTCTCTGACAGGTTATTTCAAGGATGTCACCGACCTCGTGAATAATGAGAAATGGGTCTTCCCCGACGGTACCGAGGTCAATCAGTATGTCAATGGCGACTATGCAAATATTAAGGGTGTTGAACTCGCCGTGAAACGGGTCCGCGAAGGCGCCTGGAGCCTCGACGGCAATGTCAGCTACTCCATCGCCAAAGGCAGGAATTCCAGCACCGGCTCCGTCAAACTCTATCCCTATGACCGGAAAATGTATTACCTCGATTTTGACCGGCGCATCAGTGCCAATGTCAATCTCGGCCTCTACTCTAATAATGGCCTGCCCTTCCTTTCCGCCCTCACTGCCGGCTGGATCGCTAATTTTCAGTATGAGTTCGGTACCGGTAAACCCTTCAGCACCTACGGGGAGCAGGGAGCCTATAACGATCGCCGACTCCCGGATTATCACGATCTCGATATGCGCATCAGCAGGCTCTTCTCCCTCGGAGAAACACGCATGACTCTTATCCTCGATGTCTTCAATGTCCTTGATAATGATCTGCACTACTCCGTCTATACCAAATACTATGACGAAACCGGCCTCCCGGATATCATCTATAAGGAGGCCCTCTCGGATCTTGAAATCAGAACCCCCCTTGTCTACCCAAGTCCCCGGCAGTATAAAGTCGGACTCAGCTTCAATTTCTGACCTTTGGCCCTATAGGAGTGAAAATGAAAAAACGTAATATATTGATCCTATTCCCCCTCATGATTCTGCTCTTCGTGGCCGCCGGTGATCCGCTGCTCCTTTCCACGGCCCGCAGCAGTCTCTCCAAGATCTCCGCCGGGGTCCCCATTGATGTGGACTGGCATAAGATCGGTACGATCTGGATGCGCATCACGAATTTCTCCATGATCGGAGATGACTCCTATCGTGAACGAACTCCCTCCGCCGACTGGCCCGGCGGTTCCGGAAATTCCTACCTCTATCGCGGTTCCTACTGGCTCACCGGAACCCGTAACGGCGTCCGCGGAACCAGCACCACCGAAGATCAGGAGTTTACTCCCCTCGAAGCAGTGTCTATGGAATCTTTCATGAACGGCCTCGCCGAACACAGCTATACAAAGTTCACAGATGCCTTTAAGACCGATGATGCTCATGTCCCCCTGGGACTCGAGGTCACTCAGCATACCTATGCCTACGGCGTGAGTTTTGCCGATGACTTTATTATCTATCGCTGCTATCTGAAAAATGTCGGAGCCGATACCACCGGTGACGGAACGATCGACGATACTGGAACGCTCTATGATGTCCACTTCACTTTCCGTATGGACGGGGATGTGTCCAAACTCCTGACCTGGGACACCGAAGCGGACTTCGTCAACCGTGATGACCACGCCATGTGCCTCACCGGCGGCTGGGACGAACTCAAACTCTTTCCGTACATGGACTATCAGCTCAATCAGGATACCAGCCTCTGGACCTATATCAATCAGTGGACAGGCGATTCCACTCTCACGATCATGTTTGACGGAGACAACCGTGGCTATGACAGTGAGGTCGATCCCGCCATCCTCGATACTACCACGCTCTCAGGACGCTATCTGAAGGATAATCTCCATGACGATTTCTCCAACCCCAATCCCGCAGGTGTCTTCCAAACCCCCGGGATTCTCGCCATGCGTATGCTGAAATCCAGTCCCCTCATGAAACCTAAGTCCTATACCACATCCTATATCGGTCAGGATTTCTCCGATGATGCCTCACAGTGGAGCAATGCCGTCGGTAAAACCACTTTCGATAAGCTCTTCAAACTGCCGCCCTTTCAGGGAGGAGGTGTCAAGGAAGGCGATTACCGGGCTATCACAACCTTCGGTCCCGTCGATTCCCTGGCCTACGGTGACAGTATCGAGGTTGTTTTCGCCGTCGGCGTCGCCGCCGATGCCGATAATGCCGGTGTCTATTCCTTTATCCGACTCGTACAGGATATGGATGTGGCCAAATCCATCGCTGAGGAGGACTACAGCATCGATGTCACAGAAATACCGCCCTCCGCAGATATCACTATCGATGCCGTCGAAGACAGTGAAGGCCGCTTCAAAGGCGCTAATGTCAGCTGGGATCCCACCGATGCCATGGCCCACCCCAATTTCTCCGCCTTCATGCTGGCTAAGTTCAAGGAAAGAACGGTCGCAGGCTTCCCCATCTATGATACGCTCATGTATGTCGATAAAGCTCAGGCCGAAGCGCTTCTCGCTGACTCCGATAACGGACTCCTGGGCTACTATGATGAAACGATCGAGTTCGGCTATGACTATACTTTCACTCTCTTCGTCAAAGGGTCCTCTCCTAAGTATTTTGATGTCGAGGTCCTGAAAAGCGATTTCATTACCGCCACAGGTAAAGCCGTCATCAATACGATGGATGAAATCCTGGTTGTGCCCAACCCCTACCGCGGTTCCGCTCCCTGGAATAATCCGACACCCGCTCCTTCCTCTCAGTGGAAGGACCGGCTCTACTTTATCAACCTCCCCGCAGATGCCGTGATCCGCATCTTCACCCTCGACGGCGACTGGGTCCGCACTATCCGGCCAAATGATGAACGGGGGATAGAGAATACCGCCGAAACCAATGCCGCCACCGCAGAATGGGACCTCATCAGCCGCTCAAATAGAGAGGTCGCCCCAGGCGTTTATCTCTATCATGTGAGTTCCTCCGTCGGTGAGAAAACCGGCAAATTCGTGATCTTAAAGTAAGGACGGACCGCTATGAAAAAATTACCCCTTCTGATCTTCGCAGCCTTCTCTGTCCTGCAGGCCTCCAGTTCCATCGGATCCGCCACCGGACAGTTCCTCGAGGTCAATCTCAATGTACGGAATATGGCCATGGGCAATGCCGCAACCTCTGTGGTCAACGGCGCCGCCGCCACTCTCGTCAATCCCGCAGGCCTGGTGAATTTCTCCTCCCCGGATGCAGGCTATGATGCCTTCGGGTCCTACCTCAACTGGCCCGCTGATATCAGTTTCGGCTCCCTCGCGATGGCCACCCGGCTCAGTGAGGCCTCTGCCATCGCCCTCAGCGCCTCCTACGTCAATTATGGTGAGGAGATCCGCACCACCCCCGAAATGCCCTTCGGCGACGGAACTTTCACCATGGGTGCCTATGCCATCGGTATCACCTACTCCCGCTATCTCACCGATAAGTTTTCCGTCGGCCTCACCGCAAAAAATGTGGCGGAAAATTATGACGGTTCCGGCTACTCACAGTTTGCCTATGATTTTGGCACTCTCTATAATACCGGCTACCGCGATCTGAAAATTGCCATGAGTATTCTTCACTTCTCCAGCGAAACGACCTTCAGCGGTCGCTTCCTCAATTACAGCGATGCCGTTAAAATTGCCACCGGCGACAGCAGCTCCTACGAAAGCTGGCCCCTCCCCATGACTTTCCGGACCGGCCTCTCCATGAATTTCCTCGACTCAGGTCCCCTGCAGCTCCTCGCTGCCTTCGATATGATTCACTCCAATAATTCCGATGAACTCTACGGCCTCGGTTTTGAAGCCGTCTATCTCCAGGACTTCGCCCTCAGAGCCGGCTATCAGTTCGGTACTGATCTCATGGGGCTGACTCTCGGCGGCGGCCTGCGCCTCATCAATGCCCTCACTGTCGACTATGCCTTCGCGGCTATGGATTACTTCGGCTCCAGACACAGGTTCTCTCTCAATGTAAGTTTCTGATAATGCTTGAATAACAAGGCAAAAACGAAAGGAATGGTTATGAAGAGATTTTTAATGTTAAGCGCAGGGATCTTGCTCATGACGTCTCTGCAGGCCCAGCTGCTCGAACGCATCGGGACGGTGGATATCCCCGAAAGTCTCACTAAGAATGTGGGCGGTATCGGGAATATGATCGCCGGCATGGATGTGGACGGCGACGGCCTGGTCGA
>JGI10211J34971_10001335_pt1 | contig 20492 bp, 18 predicted proteins | sample Etolagsediment_FD_34971 | JGI IMG/M metagenome (IMG submission 34971)
CTCGTTTGACAACATGGTTCGCATGGCCTCTGACAATGGCTTTTCATTTCCCTATCTGTTTGATGAAAGCCAAGAGGTCGCACGTGCCTACGGGGCCGTATGCACCCCTGATTTTTTTGGTTTTAACAAAGATTTGGGGCTGCAATATCGCGGGCGCTTGGATGCGTCGCGCCGTGAAACCGGGCCGGAAAATGCCAAGCGAGAACTCTTTGAGGCCATGCAAAAGGTCGCGAAAACCGGCCTGGGACCCAGCGATCAAATCGCTTCCATGGGCTGTTCGATCAAGTGGCGTAGCGAAGAATACCCCCCGCCCCCATCTTAACCATTGAAATCATTTGATTTTCGTTGCATTTTTGAGCGTTTGCCATCGCCCGCGTGCTTGGTTATGTTTGCGGGGCTTGCCCAAGACGTTTGCGTGAGCGCAATAAACACTTTTTTATGCTGGAGAAACCCGTGGCCGACCACACTGAAGACGCCCTGATCCGCGAAGTTAACGACGAACTGCGCGAAGAACAAATGATGAAGCTGTGGCAGCGCTACGGCGGGGTTTTGGTGGTCGTCGCCATTGTGATCGTGGCCATCGTCGCGGGCTACCAGGGTTGGAAAGCTTACGACATTTCCACCCGCACCAGCGAAGGCGGCCGTTTCCAAAACGCCCTGCAACTGGCCCAGTCCGGTAACACGGCGGCGGCGCTGAGCGCCATGAGCGCGCTGTCGAACGATGCCGCAAGTGGCTACGGCATGTTGGCGCAATTGCAAGAAGCGGCGCTGCTGAACAAACAAGGCGACGCTGTGAATGCGGCGTTGCTCTATCAAAAAATTGCCCGTGAAAACATTGGCAACGTGGCCTTTTCCGGCTTGGCCAACATTTTGGGGATTATGGTTGAGATCAACGCCGGTGGCTATGACCAAAAAGCGTTGGAATTCCGCCTGACGTCCATCGCTGATGACGCCCACCCTTACCGCTACAGCGCCCGTGAACTTCTGGGCATCATTGCCCTTGAGGCTGGCGATATCGAAAAGGCCAAGGTCGCGTTCACAAGCTTGTCCAGTGACGACACGGCCCCCAAAGGTCTGCGCGATCGGGCCAAAAACCTTCTGCAACGTCTTGGGGCATAAGACGCGGCGCATAAAACGCGGCTGACTTAACGAACTATGGCGCGACATCATACATTTAAAGGGAAGACCGTTTCCGTGAACAGCATCCGCATCCTTACCCGAGTATCCACCGTGGCGATTTTGGTCATGGGACTGAGCGCCTGCGAATCATGGATGGGCGGCAGCGAAGCCCCGCCTCTCCCCGGTGAGCGCATTTCCGTGCTCAAACACGAAAGCGCCTTGCAGCCGGAAACCACGATGGAAACGGCGGAAATTCGTCTCCCCGCCCCCTCGCCCACCCCAGACTGGCCGCAAAGCGGCGGTTACGCCAATCACGCCATGCACCACATCACGGCCGCACCGCAGTTGTCGGAACGGTGGAGCACTGATATCGGCGCAGGCGCCAGCGCTGGCGAACGCCTAACCGCAACCCCCATCATCGCCGATGGCCGCATTTTCACCATGGATACCGACAGCGACGTCAGCGCCTTTGATGCCGCCAACGGCAACCTGTTGTGGCGCACAGAGCTGACCCCTGACGAAGAAGACGATGGGCACATTCCCGGCGGCTTGGCCTATGAAAATGGCCGGGTCTTCGCCGGCACCGGGTTTGCCCAGGTGATCGCTCTGGACGCCACCAGCGGCCAAATCGTGTGGCGCAAAGCCGTGAGCGGTCCGGTGCGATCCGCCCCCACCGCGCGCGGTGGACGTGTTTTCGCCGTCGCCCTGGACAACAAACTGCACGCCTTATCGGCCTTGGACGGCAGCTTGCTGTGGACCCATTCGGGATCGGCCGAATTGGCGATGCTTTTGGGCGCAGCCAGCCCCGCCGTCGATCAAGGCGTGGTGGTGGTGCCTTATACATCCGGTGAATTGGCCGCTGTCAAAGTCGATAACGGTCGCCAATTGTGGTTGGACAGCCTGACAACCCGCCGCCAAACCGACGCCACCGCAGCGCTGGCACACATTCGCGCCAACCCGGTGATCGACCGCGGCGTCGTCTTCGCCATCAGCCACAGTGGCCTGATGGTTGCCATTGATTTGCGCAGCGGCACCCGTCTGTGGGAAAAGAACATCGGCGGCCAGGAATCGTTTTGGGTCGCGGGGGACTATCTGTTCACCCTGACCGGAGATGAAGAACTGGTGGCGATGGAACGCAACACCGGACGCATTTTGTGGGTGCGCTCATTGCCGCGCTGGGACGATATCGACGCCCGTGAAGGCGCCATTGTTTGGACCGGCCCGTTGTTGGTCAGCGACCGTTTGATCGTGGCCAGCTCCAAGGGCGTCGCCATCGCCATTTCCCCGTACACGGGGGATATTTTAGGGTCTGTGGACATGCCTGACGGCGTCTCCGTCCCGCCGGTCGTTGCCGGTGAGACGGTTTATTTCCTCAGCGATGACGCCACCTTGACGGCCTATCGCTAAGCCCCGTAACGCTTTTAAAACCAGACGCGCTGCAAATCCAAAATTGGGAGGCGCGTAGGAACACAAAAACAAATGACCTTAACCGTCGCCATCATTGGCCGCCCCAACGTGGGCAAATCGACGCTGTTTAACCGACTGGTGGGCAAGCGCGTGGCGATCGTTGACGACATGCCGGGCGTTACCCGCGATCGTCGCGAAGGCGATGCCACCCTCAGCGATTTATCCTTTCGCATCATCGATACGGCGGGCCTGGAAAACGTCCACGATTCCAGTTTGGAATCGCGCATGCGCGAACAAACCGAAGCGGCTTTTTTGGAAGCCGACGTCGCCTTGATGATGATCGATGCTCGCACCGGACCCACCCCGGTGGACGAACATTTTGTCCAATGGCTGCGCCGTCACAAAACCCCCGTCATCTTGGTCGCCAACAAATGCGAAGGCGCCGCCGGGCAATCGGGGTTGCTGGAATCTTATGCCTTAGGGCTGGGCGAGCCGGTGCCATTGTCAGCGGAACACGGTCAAGGCTTGGTCGATCTGTACAACGCCCTGCGCCCGTATGCCGACTTGGCCAAAGAGCAAGCCAGCTGGAAGCGCAAGCAGCAACAAAGAACCGAGATTCTGCCCAACGTCGACAGCGGCGAAGAAGGCGACGACGACCGCATCTTGAACCGTCCCATCCAGTTGGCCGTGGTCGGCCGTCCCAACGTGGGCAAGTCCACGCTGATCAACAAATTGCTGGGATCGGAACGCCTGCTCACCGGACCGGAAGCGGGCATCACCCGCGACGCCATCATGGTGCCGTGGACCTACAAAGAGCGTGAATTCAACTTGGTCGACACCGCTGGCTTGCGGCGACGCGCCAATGTATCGGGAAAAATCGAAGCCCTCTCGGGTGCGGAAACGCGCCGCACCATCGACTTTTCCCAAGTGGTGGCCTTGGTTCTGGACGCCAACGACATGTTGGAAAAGCAAGACCTGACCATTGCGCGCAACATCATCGAAGAAGGCCGTGCGTTGGTCATCGTGGTCAACAAGTGGGACCTGATCACCAATTCAAAAGAAGCGCTCAACAAGCTGCATGACCGCATGCAGACGTCCCTGCCCCAGGTGCGCGGCATTCCCGTGGTTACGGTCTCGGCCAAGACCGGCAAAAATCTCGACAAAATTCTCGATGCCGTGCTCGACGTGTTTGAAGTGTGGAACCGCCGCGTTCCGACCGCCAAACTGAACCGCTGGCTGGAACACATCTTGGAACACCATCAGCCACCGCTGATCTCTGGACGGCGCATCAAAATCAAATACATCACCCAGCCCAAGACCCGGCCGCCAACCTTTGCGCTGTTCGTCAGCCACGCCAAAGGTCTGCCGGAATCCTACGTGCGCTACATGTCCAACGCGTTGCGTGAAGACTTTGAGCTGTGGGGCGTACCGCTGCGCGTGGTCGTGCGCAAAGGCAAAAATCCCTTCGCCAACGATTAAGGCAAACCTTAAGTTCAGTTGATGCTGTCCTTATCAAAGGTCACGACCACCGCGTCACCGTCTTGGCTGACGGTGTAGCTGCTGGAATCGTCAACGGCCACATCGTTCAGCGTCACCGACACACCGGCATCCGCGCCAAAGGTGATGGTGGTGGCGGATCCTTCGGGATCGGACTGCAAGGTGAAGTCGTCCATGTTAAACTCCTGGCCTTCGAAGCGCAGCACGTCTTGGTGGCCCAAGTCGAGCACGATGTCGTTGCCGTCGCCGGCCCTAAAGACAAACGCATCGGCACCTTGACCGCCTTCCAGCACGTCGTCGCCCTGGCCACCGACCAACACGTCATCGCCCTGACCGCCGGACAGCGTATCGTCGCCTTGGCCGCCCATGAGGGTATCGGCCCCTTGACCGCCGTCCAAGGTGTCGTTGCCCGTATCCCCATAAATCTGATCGGAACCTTGACCGCCGATGAGGGTGTCGGCCCCACCACCGCCGTGAATTTCATCATCTCCGGCACCACCGTCGATATAATCGTCACCCCCTTCGTCACCGTCAAAGGTGACGTTGATGGTGCCCGACGTACTGGCCGTGTCACCGCTGGACAGTTCGCTGGACGTGGCCGTCACACCAATGCTGAGCGGATCAAATTCTATGTCGGCGGGGAGGCTGAGGGTCAAATCCTCTAAACGGTCAAGGTCATCGGCCAACAACGTCCAGGTTCCGTCACCGTTGTCCGCGCCCATACTCAACGATGCGCCTTCGGGAACATTTGAAATTTCAATGCTGAGCGATTCAGACCCGTCAACGTCTCTGAGCGCCGCACTGACATCCAACGGAACGACCAGCGCATCCAGCTCAAACAAGTCATCATCTTCGTCGTCGTCATCGTTATCGTCGCGGCCGTGCCCGTGCCCGTACTCATCATCCTTATCGTCCTTATCATCATCACGGCCAAAGGCCCAACCCTTGCCCTTATGATCATGATCGGATTTGTCGTCGTCCTTCTGATCGTCCTTTTCGTCGTCCTTCCAATCCTCACCTTTTTCATCATCATCATCTGGCGCGACCTGATAATCACTGTCGCCATAAATGATGTCTTGGCCGGCACCGCCGTCAATGACATCCCCGCCCATGGATCCGAACAGTTCATCCGCACCCGCACCGCCCTCAATTTGCTGGCCCGGCGGGGCTTCGATGGTCACCACCACATCCGAAATTTGCAAAACCGGAGCATCTGCGACGGCGGTGACGGCGGCATTCAATGTTGTCGAAGAGGTTCCCCCGTCAGACGACACGGCGCTGACCATAAGCGGTATCGATCCGCTGTAATCGGGTGGCGGCATCAAAACCAAACCGCTCAATTGATCGGGGGACAAGGTCCAAGACCCGTCGCCGTTATCCGTACCCGCTGACAAGCTGGCCCCACCTGGCACGCCGGAAATGGTGATGCTGTCCAAAGTTTCCGACGTGTTGGTCGGCATGTTGGCGGCAATGGTTAAGGCAATGCCAGTATCTTCCGCGCCAAGAGCGTCGCTGACGGCGATCACGGGGATATCCGCAACCGAGCCGACATGGACCGCCAAGGTCGCGCTGCTGACGCTGGCGTCGCTCGACACCACACTCACCGCCAAGGTGAACACGCCGTTGTAATCAACGGGCGGCGTCAGGCTCAACCCCGACAAATCACCGCTTTCCAGCGTCCAGGTACCATCACCGTTGTCAGATCCGGCGCTGAGCGTCGCGCCGCTCGGCACGCCTGCGATGACAATACTTTCCACCGTTTCGGACGTTCCGCCCGGCATGCTGGCCGCGATGGCCAAGGCGATGGTGCTGTCTTCCGTACCGTTGGCGTCAGATACGGCAATGATCGGCGTATCGACCATGGGCGTCACCGTGACGCCGATGGTGCCCGTCGCCGTGCCGCCATCGGTGGACACGGCGATGACCTGCAAATCAAACGTGCCGTTAAAATCTTGGGGGGGCGTCAAGGTGAGACCTTCCATCAAATCCGGCGTCAGCGTCCAACTGCCGTCGCCGTTATCCACACCGCCATTCAACACGGCGCCTTCGGGCACGCCTTCCAGCGTAATAGTGTACAGCGCCTCGGTCGTATCGGCGGGCATGTTGGCCGCCAAGGTCAGGGCGATGGTGCCGTCCTCGGCCCCAACCGCATCGGCCAGCGCCAATTGCGGCACGTCGGCCAAGGGCTCAACCGTCACGTCAAAACTGCCCGTGGCGGTGCCGCCGTCGGTCGATGTCGCAACGACGCCCAGTGTGAACACACCGCTGAAATCAGTGGGTGGGGTCAAGGTTAAGTAAGGCAACTGATCGCGCGTCAGCGTCCACGTGCCATCGCCGTTATCAGTGCCCATGGACAACACCGCGCCATCGGGAACACCGGTCACGTTCAAGGTCTCCACCGTGTGAGACGTCCCTGTCGGCATGCTGGCCGTCAGTGTCAGGGCGATGGCGGCGTCTTCCGTCCCGGTCACGTCTGCGGCGGCGACAACAGGGGTGTCGGCGACCGGGCTGACGTTGACGTTAAAGCTGCCTCGGGCCACGCCGCCATCGCTGGACGTCACGCTGACACCGACGGTAAACGCGCCAAAATAATCTTGGGGCGGGGTGATGGAAAGACCGCTCAACTGGTCAGGCGTTAGGCTCCAGGTGCCGTCGCCATTATCGGTTCCGACTGACAACGCCGCCCCCTCGGGAATGCCGGACAGAACAATAGCGTCGATGGTTTCCGTGCTGCCGCCCGCCATGGCGGTGGCAATGCTCAGCGCAACACTGCCGTCTTCAATTCCACTGGCATCGGCCACGGCCAAAGCCGGAACGTCGGCAACCGGACTGACATGAAGCGCAAAGCTCGACGTCGCCACACCGCCATCCGTCGATGTCGCGCTAACATGCAAATCAACCGTGCCGCTAAAATCAACAGGCGGCGTCAAGGTCAAACCGGACAGGTCTTGGGGTGACAACGTCCAGGAGCCATCGCCATTGTCCACACCTGCAGACAAATGCGCCCCTTCGGGAACGCCGTCCAGGGTGACATAGGCAACGGTTTCCGATGTGCCCGTGGGCATGGATGTGGCAAGCGTCAAGACGATGGCACTGTCTTCATAACCGCTGACATCGGCCACGGCCACGTGCGGCACATCGACGACGGGCGTAATCGCAACCGTGACGGTGGCCATCGCCATGGCCCCGGCATCATCGGTGACAAAATAGGTGAAGCTGTCATCCCCACCAAAGTCCAGGTTGGGCACATAGCTGAAGGTCCCGTCCGGATTCACCGTCACCGTGCCGTTTTTAGGCCCGCCATCTTCGGCCAGCGCAAACGTCAAAACGCCGCCTTCCAAATCCGATGCCGACAACCTGCCGGTGAAGACATTGTCTTCCGCCGTCATCACCGCACCGGGTTCAGCCACCGGAGCCACATTAATAGGTTCGGCCTCAAGCTCTGCAACGGGTTCGCTTGCCGTCATGTCGGACGAGGTCGCCTGAACGGGCGTATTCTCTTCTGACGTGATTTCTTCAGAGTTGGGGGGCAGCACCGATTCGTTGGTTTGAACGGGCTCAATGATTTCGCCAAACACGGAATTGGCTTCGGCCGCCAATTGTTCTGCCGTCAGAACCTCACCCGCAGCAGAGATAATTTCATTAAACGGGGTGCCTTCTGGCCCGTCCTCAGATCGCGTTTCACCGTCATCGATTGGTGCATTTTCAAACCCGGCCAAACCTTGTGCGATCCCATCTTGAGATACGTCATCGGGTGCGTTCTCTTCACGCACACCTTCTTCAGATGCCACCAAGCTTTCCGTATCTGCATCTGGTTCGCCCGCCGCGGTTTCGAATGTCGTCAAATCATCCATCGCCGCGATAAACTGCTCATAATTATTCGCGTTGGTATCGTTGACAGGCAAAACAGACAAAAGTTTCCCAAAGGTGCTGACGACGCTTTCAATGGAGTGCATATCCCCCGCAACCGGCGCAACATCATGGGCGCTCACTCGGGCGGAAAAATAAGCTTGATTGAGCGTGATCACGCCACCGTCATTGAGGATCGTCACTTCACCAACAAAGCCGTCGGCCTCTTCCATCATCACCACATTGAGCAGATTGCCATGGTGCAGTTCCAAACCAATTTGCGTACCGCGGATACCGATGGTCGCCACCGGCGTGTGCAAGGTCATGGCATCGGGATCAATCTTGGAAATTTCACCCGAAACAAAGGTGAACATCCCCCTCAGCACTGAAATGGAGAGACTGCCTTCTTGAATGGCGGGATCGTATACCATTTCGTCCAGCACTAACGTCGCGCCGTCGCCCATGGAAAAGGCCGTGCCGTCAGCCAACAATATCGCAATGCTTGCGTCATCACCCGTTTCCAAAATATCGCCGAGGAAAATCTCATCGCCGAGTTGCAGCGTGACATGGCTACCATCGGCGCGGATCACCGTCACTTCACCGTTGGCGGCGGTGACCCGGCCAATCGCTTCACCGGATTGAGGCAGTTCCCCGGCCACTTGTTGCGGAGCATCACCACCTGATAACCGCACCGCCAAGTCGCCCGCAACGCGCGCCCCTTGTGTGCTCACCAAATCTGGCGGGGTTTGCATCATGAAAAAGTCGGCCACCACGACCTGAGCGCCATCCTCAGATGTCAAAACCAAATCCGGACCAACATGTTCAAAATGAGCGTCAGCGGGATTAAAGCCTTCAGGCAGCAGAACCTGACCCTCTGTAGCAGCAATAAACTGCTCCCCCCCTCCGCCAACAGAATCACCATCCATTATCGAAGGTGCACGGAGAATAGCCGGTACCGATGCAAACATGATCAACACTCCTGACACAATGCCTACTTACCCAACACATGGCGTCCCGAACGACACGCCGTTGTTACCTTAAAAGTATATCACCTTTAACTATCCTCAAATCGTCATTCTCATGGTGACACGATAAGCTCAACGATGTGCTTTAGAGATGCCTATACAATCTTTGCATGTTATAAGACCCCTGAGTACGCACAAGACTATAGGCAAAGCAGACATGAGCGAAATCACCACCGCGTTTGGAACAGCGATCTCGTTGATCTTTTCGTTCAATGGCGAATTGGCGCAAATTGTCGGCTTGTCGTTATATGTCAGTATATGCGCCGTCTTGATCGCAACAATTCTCGGCGTGCCGTTGGGGGCTTCGGTTGCGTTGCTCCGCTTTCCGGGTCGTGGCCCTGTGCAAATCATCTTAAACGCCCTGATGGGTCTGCCGCCGGTTGTGGTGGGGTTGATTGTTTATCTGATCTTGTCGCGGTCCGGTCCCTTGGGCGTCTTTGGGCTTTTGTACACGCCCACAGCCATGATCATTGCCCAAGTCATTTTGGTGACCCCGATCATCGCCGCACTCAGCCGTCAAGTCATCGAAGATTTATGGGCGGAGTACGCCGAACAGCTTGCCAGTTTAGGGGCATCGCCGCTCAGGGCCATGCCGACCCTCATCATGGATGGTCGGTTTCGCCTGTTTACCGCCGTGTTGGCCGGATTTGGCCGCGCCACCGCAGAAGTCGGTGCGGTGATGATGGTGGGCGGCAACATCGACCATGTCACCCGCGTGATGACCACAACCATCGCTTTGGAGGTCTCCAAAGGCGACCTGGCCTTGGCGTTGGCTTTAGGCATCGTGTTGCTGAGCATTTCCATCACCATCGGCGCCCTGGCGCAACTGATCAAAGACCGTCGCCAGATGAAAGGCCGAGCATGACAAAAACATCAAACGTGCCAGCCTCGATCTTGCCGCTTTATCTTGACAACGTGTGGTTTCGCGGGCGCGGCAACATCCCCCTGATCAAGGACTTCAACTTAAGCCTCAGTGCCGGAACGCGCACCATGGTGATTGGCCCCAACGGTGCGGGCAAAAGCATCTTGCTGCGCTTGTGCCACGGCTTGCTCTCCCCCAGTGAAGGACAAATTCTGTGGTCGGGTTCAAGGGGCCGCCCCAAGGCCCAGGCGATGGTGTTTCAACGCCCCGTCATGTTGCGTCGCAGCGCGCGTGCCAACATTGATTATGCCTTGTCGCTTCATGCCATCGACAAAGCCAAGCGCGGCGATATCATCCAAGACGTTCTCACCAAAACAGGCCTCACCCGCCAGGCTGACGCCCCTGCGCACGTGCTTTCGTTCGGCGAACAACAGCGGCTCGCCATCGCCAGGGCTTGGGCGCTCAATCCGCAAATTGTCTTTTTGGATGAACCCACCGCCAGCTTAGACCCCAGCGCCACCTACCAAATCGAAGAGCTGATCCAGCGCTTGAGCGATCAGGGCACCAAAATCGTCATGACCACACACGATTTGGGACAAGCCAAGCGCCTGGGCGATGAGGTTCTGTTTCTGCATCGCGGACGTTTGTTGGAACAAGCCCCCGTTCAACAGTTTTTTGAACAACCGGAAAATGACTTGGCCCAGGCCTTCGTCAAAGGGGAACTGTTGTGGTGGAAACGCGGCGAAGGCTCACGCCGCGACCCCAAACATATCCGCTGAGCACATTTTCCTTTTGTGAAATTCAGACGACAAATGGCGTGCTGCACAGATAGTAGACGTAAATCTGACGCACTCTTGGTCGCTCGATTTCTCTCCTCAATCCCCCACCCAAATTGCGTATGTGTTTTTTTTCGCGACAACGCTGATCGTAAACGCTATATGTTGACCTTATCGTTATATCCATGTGAGCATAACGCTAAGGTCAAAGAAACTTTTCAGGGAGAGTGTCATCATGCGTCTTTTGTCATCGATATTTTTAGCGGCAGCTTTTTTGCTGGGCGGTTTGATCAGTCCTGATGCACGCGCCAATGAATTCATCACCGTGGCTTCGACCACATCGACCCAGAACTCTGGACTGTTTGGCTACATCTTGCCCAAATTCACCGCAAAAACCGGTATTGACGTGCATGTGATCGCTGTTGGCACAGGCCAGGCCATTCGCCAGGCCGAACACGGCGATGCGGACGTGTTGTTTGTGCACCACAGAAAATCCGAAGATAAATTCGTCAGCGATGGCTGGGGCATCAAACGCTATGACGTGATGATGAACGATTTTGTCCTGGTCGGACCCGTTGCCGACCCGGCCCATGTCAAATCCGCCAAAACGGCTGAAGACGTCATGTCCGCCATCGCCAAAGCAGAGGCCCCGTTCGTATCGCGTGGCGATGACAGCGGCACCCACAAACGCGAAAAAGGCTTGTGGGCGGCAGCAGGCATCGACCCCAAAGCCAGTTCCGGAAAATGGTACAGCGAAGCGGGTGCCGGTATGGGCGCGACCCTCAACATCGCCCAAGGCATGGGCGGCTACGCCATCACCGATCGCGGCACCTGGATTGCCTTCAAAAACAAAAACGGGCTTGAAATCGTGCACCAAGGTAGCCCCAACTTGGCCAATCCTTACGGCGTCATTTTGGTCAGTGCCGAACGTCACCCCCACGTCAAAACCGAAGCGGGGCAGACGTTTATTGACTGGCTCATTTCCCCGGAAGGCCAAAGCGAAATTGCCGCCTTCAAGTTGGACGGAGAACAGCTGTTCTTCCCCACCGCCAAATAAGAACCTATATTTTCTGTGGGGGAATATGCCCCCACAGAAAATAGGGACGACACCAGCCTTCCAACGCGTTTAGAATGTGTTTAGCGTTGTATCCGGCAAAATATAACGTAAATTTGACAGTCCTCTTTGAGATGCCGACATTTAGGGGCATTTGGGGCTCAGGCTATGCAAGACACATTCGGTCGTTCCATCACTTATTTGCGCGTTTCGGTGACAGACCGTTGCGATTTTCGCTGTTTTTATTGCATGTCCGAAGACATGACATTTTTGGATCGCAAAGATTTGCTGTCGATTGAAGAGTTGGACACGGTGTGTTCCACCTTCATTCGCCGCGGTGTGCGGAAAATCCGCTTAACCGGTGGCGAGCCTTTGGTGCGGCGCGGCATCATGGAGCTGATCGCCCGCCTGTCGCGACATAAAGACAGCGGTCATCTGGACGAAATCACGCTCACCACCAACGGCAGCCAACTGGCCAAACACGCCCATGAAATCAAACGCTTGGGCGTGGAGCGCATCAATGTTTCCGTCGACAGCCTGAACCCTGAGAAATTTGCGGAAATCACCCGGCGAGGCGATCTCGAACAGGTTCTGGGTGGCCTCAAAGCTGCGCAAGATGCAGGGCTTAAAGTCAAAATCAACACCGTCGCCTTAAAGGCTTACAACAAAGATGAATTGAGCGACATGGTCGGTTGGTGCGGGGAGCAAGGCTTTGATTTGACCTTCATCGAAACCATGCCGCTGGGCGATATTGGCGGGGACAGAACGGAACAATACTTGGCGCTTTCGGATGTTCGGGCAAACTTGGAACAAGACTGGACGATGACGCCTTCCACCGCGTCCACCGGTGGCCCCTCCAAATACGTTGAGGTCGCCGAGACCGGACAAAAAGTGGGCTTCATCACCCCGCTTAGCGAACATTTCTGCGACACCTGCAATCGCATGCGCCTGACCTGCACGGGCACCTTGTATATGTGCCTGGGCCAAGACAGCGCCGTTGATCTGCGCGAAGCTCTGCGCCAAGACGCCACCTTGGGCAGGCTCAACGCCGCCATTGACCAGTCCCTGGACTTAAAGCCCAAGGGTCATGAATTTATCATCGAACCCGGCCACGGCGGCCCCGCATTAAAGCGCCATATGAACGTCACGGGTGGTTAATCCCCCTTCTATTTTGACGGGTAAACATTCCTTCAAGTTTGCTTTATACTCCAGCAAACAGACATTCAGGGCAGGAACGCCGCTCCATGAAATTCAATTCCATCGCCTTTGTCGCGGCCCGTCAAAAGCAAGCCCAGGACGCGCTTAAAGCATTGAAGCAACTCTACCCAAGCGTCCCGCCATCCAAGGCCGACGTGATCGTGGTGCTGGGCGGCGATGGCTTTATGTTGCGCACGCTGCACAAATACCTGCACCGCAATGTGCCAATTTACGGCATGAACCGGGGTTCGGTCGGTTTTATGATGAACACCTATCGGGAAGGCGGGCTGCTGCGTCGTTTGCAACGCGCCCAACCCATTGCCTTGCACCCCCTGCGCATGATCGCGACCGACGAATTTGGCAAAAAACATCAGGCTTTGGCGTTTAACGAAGTGTCGTTGCTGCGCTATCGTCGTCTTGCGGCCAAATTGCGCATCAAAGTGGACGGCAAGGTCCGCTTGGAAGAAATGATCTGCGACGGTGCGCTGGTTGCGACACCGGCGGGCAGCACCGCTTACAACCTTTCCGCCCACGGCCCGATCATTCCGTTGGGCGCGGAGATTTTGGCCCTCACCCCCATCAGCGCCTTTCGCCCCCGGCAATGGCGTGGCGCGCTCTTGCCCGCGCAAGCCCATGTGAGTTTTGATGTGCTCGACGCCAAATTGCGCCCGGTGAACGCGGTGGCTGACGATGTTGCGGTGCGCAATGTCCGCCAAGTGGACGTGGTCGAAGACCGCTCCGTCGCATCCGTATTGTTGTTTGACCCCGAACACAATTTAGAAGAACGGATCTTGCGCGAACAGTTTTTGATGTAAGACCAATTTTCTTTAGGCGCCGTGTTGGCCTACTGCGTGGAGGACCGACGCAAAACCATCGGCTTTCAAAATTTCCGCCAGTTCCCGGTTGACCCGCGCCGCCAGGGCGGGGCCTTGATAGACCATGGCGGAATAGAGCTCGACCAAAGAGGCTCCGGCGAGAATTTTTTTGTACGCGCCCAAACCGTCTTCAATGCCGCCGACACCGATCAAGACCATTTTGCCCTTGGTCTCGCCGTACATTTCCCCCAAAACGCGGGTGGAAGCCTCAAACAACGGCCGACCGCTCAAGCCCCCGCTTTCGCCCTTGTGCACACTGCTCAGAGTTTCGGGGCGGGCCAGGGTGGTGTTGGTGACGATCAGGCCATCCACACCGACATCCATGCTCACGTGTGCGATATCGGCTTTGTCTTCGTCGGTTAAGTCAGGGGCAATTTTCAACACCAAAGGTGGCGTGCGCCCGCCTTCGGTGGCTTGGCTCAAGGCCGCCTTGGTGCGCACCAGCAAGTCACGTAACGGTTCCGGTCCTTGAAGCGCACGCAGCCCCGGCGTATTGGGGCTGGACACGTTGACCACCAAAAAATCCGCCAAGGGGCCAAAGGTGCGCGCGCCAATTTCATAATCGGCGGCGGCATCTTCGGTGTCTTTGTTCTTACCCAAATTGACGCCAACGATGCCTCGTTTGCGGTCCCGGTTTTTCAAGCGCCGAGCGGAGGCGTCATGGCCTTCGGAATTAAACCCCATGCGATTGATCACGCCCCCATCGCTTTCCAGACGGAACAAGCGCGGTTTCGCGTTCCCCGGTTGGGGACGCGGCGTGATCGATCCCACTTCCACAAAGCCAAAGCCTTGGGACAACATCTGATCATAAACGCGGGCGTCTTTGTCGAAGCCAGCAGCCAAGCCCAGCGGGTTGGGGAATTCCATATCCCACAAGCGCACCCGTAAAACATTGTCATCAACCTTTGGCGGCACCGGCACCAGTCCCATTTCCAGGGCGCGCACGGCCAGTCCATGAGCCTGTTCTGGGCTCAAATGGCGAATCAATGGCCAAGCAAGTTGGTAAGCATCGAAGGACATGACGTTTCTCTCATGACGTTTCTTGAGCGCGTTATGTTCTGGTTTTAAGCGGATTCCAACGGAGACACAAACGCTAACGGTGGCTTTGCCCCTCTTGAAGGACGGGAATGAAAAAAGTTGAATACGTCCCATTTTCCATTGCAATCGAATTTTGCCAGCCCAATCTATCAAACAGACAGCCCTTAGGTTGGTCAGGCGCAGTCTCTCGCGTCCCCCCCCTCTGCCCTGGTCAACCTGGAAAGCCCCATCGCCGCAAGGCGTGGGGCTTTCCCAATTGGTGGCCCATTTGAGCCGCCCAGCATTAAACACCCTATAGGGACAGTTGCCCTTCAACCAGCTTCACCCAATAGCTGGCTCCGACGCCCAATGCGGCATCGTTGAAATCATATTGAGGATTGTGCAACAGGCAGCCGCCGACCCCCGGACCATTTCCCATCCACACATAACATCCCGGGCGCACGCTCAGCATATAGGCGAAGTCCTCCGCCCCCATACTGGGCGCCGGGTGATGGTTGACGTTGCCATTTCCGACCACCTGCGCCGCCGCCATGGCCGCCAAGCCGGATTCCGTATCGGAATTGATGGTGGCTGGATAGCTGTCATAACGGTTGATCACGAAGCGGGCACCAAACCCTTGGCATATCCCCGTCCCCAACTCTTCCATGCGCGCCCAAACACGAGCCCTGACACCTTCGTCAAACGTCCGCACCGCACCCTTCAAATAGACCGTATCGGGAATGACGTTAAAGGCATGACCCGCGTTGACTTGCGTGACGGAAATGACGGCAGCGTCTTGAGGATCGATGGTGCGGCTGACAATGCTTTGCCACGCGGTGATGACCTGGGCCGCCACGACCACGGGATCGACGCCCAGATGAGGCATGCCGCCGTGCGCACCAAGACCGATAATTTCAGCTTCAAAAGAATCAAAGGCCGCCATGATCGGCCCGGCCTTAACGGCGAAAGTCCCCACCTCCATGCCCGGCCAATTGTGCAGACCGTACACCGCATCGACGGGAAACTTTTCAAACAAGCCTTCATCGACCATAACCCGCGCACCGCCTTCGCCTTCTTCGGCGGGCTGAAAAATAAATACGACAGTGCCCGTAAAGGGTTTGTTTTGCGCCAAGTACTTGGCCGCGCCCAACAACATGGCGGTGTGCCCATCATGCCCGCAAGCATGCATTTTGCCCGTATGGGTGGAGGCATACGCAAGCCCCGTTTGCTCGTTGATAAACAACGCATCCATATCGGCGCGCAAACCAATAGACGGTCCTTCGCCATTTCTCAGCACGCCCACCACGCCGGTCTTGGCCAAACCGGTGTGCACCTCTAGGCCGAAACTGGTGAGCAGATCGGCAACGATGGCAGCGGTTCGGGTTTCTTCAAAGGCCGTTTCCGGATGCGCGTGGAGGTCGCGCCGCCAAGCGGTCATGTCGTTAACCAAATCGTCAATTCCGGGGACGAGATCCAGAGGCATTCCGCCGCTCCTACGTGCTAAAGAAAGGGGTTCGTGAGGATGATAACCCAGCGCCGCAAAACATCAATGCGCGTAAGCGATTTCTTTACACGCTTTCATAAACGACCGCTTGGTGATGTGTTCGCACAATTGAGGATCGGGGCACTGTTCGTGGATATGGGCATATAAGTCCGCTGATTGCTCGACCAATTCTTCCAAATGCCATGGAAAATGCGCAAAGGCATCCCGTGCGGTACGGATGGTGTCATAAAGCCCTTGCTCAACCTCATCCATCGCCCGGTCTTCGATGGCTATTTGCCCCACCAGTTCGCCAATCGCCAAAAGGGCCGATTTGGTCCAGCAATCGCGCGAAACCTGGGCATTACACTGTTCCAACGCAGCCTCATCTTCGTCACTCAAGGAAAAAAGAATGTCGAATTTATCGCGCGTGCCGCTCGCATATAACCCGTACACGCGCACCAAGATGGGGTAAAGGTGCACGCTTGAACATTTCACGGAACCGGGACAGTCGTTACACGAACGCATGTCAGGACACTCCTCAATCACAATTTGTTTTCACAACATGGGGATTGACTGCCCTGCGTTCAAGCTTTGCCTGCCCCCTCCTCCCGATGCCCGACAGACGCCAAAAAGCCGCTCAAGCGCAAGACTTGAGCGGCCTTTCAGAAACAAAATGCACTTACGCTGTAGCTGGTGCTTTTTTAGCCGGCGCTCTTTTAGCAGGCGCTCTTTTCGCCGGTGCTTTTTTGACCGGGGCCTTTTTAGCAGGCGCTTTTGCTGCCGGTGCCTTAGCGACCGGTGCCTTCTTCACTGCGGGCTTCTTAGCCGCAGGTTTTTTAGCCGCAGGCTTCTTGGCTGCGGGCTTCTTGGCTGCAGGCTTTTTTGCCGCGGGTTTCTTAGCAACAGGCTTTTTAGCGACTGCCGCTTTCGCAGGGGCTTTTTTCGCAGGAGCAGCTTTAGCAGCGGGCTTCTTGGCCGGAGCTTTTTTGGCCGGGGCTTTTTTGGCAGGTGCTTTTTTGACAGCGGGGGCAGCATCCGCAGCGGCGATCACAGCCTTTGCAGCTTCAATAACCGCAGCCGCCGTGGCTGCGCCGACCCCCGGATAAGTCGCAAGCTTCGCAGGCGTCATTTTTGCGATAGCGCGGACGGTGACACGTTTTTCTTTTAATGCAGCTGCCGTCGCAGGTCCAATGCCCTTAACGTCAGTAAGTACTGGGTTAGCCATGTTGAGTTTACTCCCCTGGTTCCGTTCGATCCCCACGAAGCGTCACAACATGCGTCGCTTCTGTACAATGATACAACTTGCTCACACACAACAATGCAGTGATGTGTAACACAGCAAACTATATCCCAAATGTTTATGATTGGTGAAGAGTAAAACGTGAGCACAACACACGTCGACATCATCAACGCAATGACGATGCAGATCGTTGGCCAAATCTTTCCCCATCAAAATGACAGCATGATGCCTGAACATTTTTTGAAACGTTTGCATCTTTGCTTGCGCAAAACGCATATGACCTGGACTGCGTTTACAGCTTTACCAGCCGCTTCAGGGAACAGACCTTACCCGGGAGGGAGAGCGGGCAACGCGTGCATCGTTCTCAAAGCCAACATCTTATCGTGAGGCATCAATACGTGCGCTCGACACACCTGCCCACTGGCAAAAAGCAGCTCCTCCAAGGCATTAAAATAAATCAACATAAACAATGCATTAACACATTCAATCAGAACGTACTTTAACGGTCACTTGGCCCTAAAGAATAGTCCATAGCAACGATGCAAACCTATTCGCATGGCGTCCAGTCATCGACAAATTAAAGAGGTTTTCTGAGAGACAGAACACCTACATAAAACTTGTTTTTGAAGACTATTTCTAAAACAAAAATGATTAGATCGACAGGTCCGGCGGTGCGCCTAACGTCAGTGCCAAAGGTTCTTGGTCGTGCGTCATTTCCGCATGTGTCATCATCTTTGCCATCAAAGACATGGACGTATCGATGGTCCACCGCACTTGCTTTTCACCACTCATATTTTTTTGCAAGATCACCTCGGGAAGGATGTGTTGTTGCAAAAAACCAGCGACGCCTGCCAGAGCGCGTGCGCCAAGACGGATTCGATTCGCCTCAACTTGAAACATTTCCCCCTGATCAATTTGATCGGCGATGGAATGTAAAACGTTCATCATCCGATCAATGTCGTCATTTTCACGGTGTGTTTTTGCGGCAACAAAACGTAACTGCGCGGTATAAAAATTATAGGCATTCATGGTATCGATCACATCGTTGGTGGAGTGTTCAGCTCAGTGCGTTTTGCCTTCACTTGTTCTTTCAGTTTGTCGCGCAAACCGTCCGCTTCTTTATCGAGCTCTTTTTCCATGCGTTTGATGCGCCGCGTTAAGTCTTCGATGCGACGCATGGACTTTTCACGCTTGCGCGCTTGGTGACGGCGGAAGAACTTCATGAACTTCCATTCACCGACAATCGCCAAGGTGATGATGCCGGTGATGGTGAAGATAAAGGCGACAATCAGGTACGGGGCTTTGTCAAAAGCGAACACCGTGCCCCAAAACCCAATGGTTACAAGGGCTGCCGCAACCGTAAACAGGACCCGGCGGGTGACCTGATCGTCATCGCGAGAGGCGTTTTCCGCCGCGGCAACGGCATTGGCGATCTCAAAACGGGCCATATCTTGCCATTGGCGCAGCGACATGCCCTCGGAAATGGTGCGCCCGTCACGGATGAATTGCTCTAAACGTTTAACAACAAAATCGGCACGCTGCTCCGGCGTTGGGTGCCCACTTTCATCCAACGGGGGATTGTTCTTTTCGTGTTTGGGCAGCACGATCGTCGTCGGGGCTGCACCGTCGTTTTCATTGTTGACCATATTCGCGCCAAATTGCCTTTAGATCTTTGCCTGTTGTCTTTATACATATCATGACTTTGATGGCCTCGCGAAGTGCTCAATACCCAGCACCTAAGATGGCCAATCCATGACCCATCAGACCCATAGGCTTTCCATGGTGACCATTTACATTGATGCCGACGCCTGCCCGGTCAAAGACGAAACCGTGCGCGTCGCCACCCGTCATAACCTAAAAACCTATATGGTCTGCGATGGCGGCATTCGCCCCTCTCAAAACCCTTTGGTGGAACTGGTGATTGTCACCCAAGGCGCCGACGCCGCCGACGACTGGATTGCAGAGCATATTCAAAACGCCGATATCTGCATCACCAACGACATCCCCCTGGCCGCGCGCTGTCTGGAACAAGGCGCGTTGGCCATCAAGCCCAATGGTGAGAAGTTCACGCAAAATTCCATCGGCATGGCGCTGGCCAATCGCGAACTGATGGCGTCCTTGCGCGAACAAGGCGAAATCACCGGTGGTCCCAGACCGTACAGCAAAGCGGATCGCTCGGAATTTCTCAACAGCTTGGAAACCGCCGTGCAAGCCGCCAAGCGCTTGGGCTAAAGCCCCTTAGGCCAAGTATTGCTGATACACAAAATCCAGCCGCGCGGTCGCGTTCTTCGGCAACTGTTTGAGGCCATACAGCTCAGCGATTTTGGCGTAGAGTTTGGTTTTATCCGAAGCGTCATGCATTTCATCGGCCAAGGTAAACATGAGCTCGCCCAATTCCGAAGCGGGGATGTCTTCGAAACCGCGATTTCCATATTCCCGCACACTGACACGCTCTTGAGTGGGCAGCCACAACAGATAGGCGACCCCTTCTTCACAGGGATCAATTTCGAATAAAATTTTACCGTCTTTTTTGGCTTTGACGAGCGCCTTGGTGAAACGCTGCACCGCGACCCGGGTCATCTTCACGATACCGCCTTTCCGACCGTACTGGGTAAATGCCCGGGTGGACAGGGTCGGCCCCTCGATGGCCAGAATTTCCACCAGTCCCTTGATGATCTGATCGGTCATCTCATCGGACGGATTCATGATCTGGCTGGAAATGGCCTGACGGCTTTGCGGAGTGGGCTTGCTCATGTAAGGGCTGAACGGGGCGAGTTTCATGAGCGCGTTCCCTGGGGCTAATACAAAGTTAGGTCGGGTTTATGCGGTCATGCGGTATGACCCGAAAACACCGACTTGGAATAGGTGGCGAGGCGCGTGAAATAGGCAGCGACTTCTTCGTCTGAAAATCCAATGCGGCTCTTGATCGTCAGCAAGACAAACACAAACATATTCACGCTGTATAAAAGCGCTATAACGATTAAGAACCAAACCTGAAGAAACTCAATCATATTCATAACCTTTCGGGGGATATTTTTTTAATTTAGCAACCTCTAATGTAAGAAAGTGTCACCTTTGTGGCAATTGCATT
>JGI10211J34971_10001336_pt1 | contig 20490 bp, 45 predicted proteins | sample Etolagsediment_FD_34971 | JGI IMG/M metagenome (IMG submission 34971)
CTACCACATCATATGAGTTATGTCAACCCCTTTAATAAATACGGTAGTTTCGAAAGCTACCAAAGCCACTACGTCTTGAAACAGGCTTTTTAGCGTTCTTTACATGCTCGATAAGAACTTTGTCCTCTTTATTTGGATTGGTATCATTACAGGAACCGCCCGGATTTGCATGGTTGTCGCTCAAATGCTTCTCAGCAGCTTCCTCGCTCTTGAACGGACCATAGCAAGAAGCATGTTCCCGCCAGTCCCAAGCGTTCTTAGGGGCATTGTAATCCTCTAAGAGGTAATACCATTCGCCTTCATTCCATTGGAAAAAATCGCATTCGCTGTTCGTACTCATAATCAGTTCCTCATTGTTTGAAATGAAGGTATCAAGTTCTTACCGGAAAGTCAAGGGCTTTTCTGGCTTTGCCAACGCCTTTTCTGCGAACTTACGGACCCATTCTTTTTTCTGACGCTTCAAATGCTCTTCGTATTTGTCTTCGCAATAATCATTGAAGTGATATGTAATATCATCTTCCAATTCTGATACGAATGTCGCTGGGATATCAAAGGTAGCGCAGAACCGAATGTTCCTTCTACGGCCATAAACCCCTTCCCCATTGTAAACAATAGCATTGCATTCTATAACTTTGCTATTGAGGAATGTAAAGGTAAGAGTCACGCATTCGTCAAAAGTAGACCATGTTTTTATGTTTGATAAATCCAAAGGATACATTTCTGGATGATTTTGTTTGAACTGGTCTGCCCACCTTTTTTCACGGACAGTTACAGTATCCATGATTGCAACTAGCTTGGGGACAAGACTCCATCCAAGACAATTAACATCTCTGACAATCTTTAGCTTTTTCAGTAATTGGTTCATTGGTTCCTCCATTGTTTGAACTCAATGTAACAGAAGCACAGTAAAATGTCAAGTATTTATCGTCGTTTATCGGTCGTTTATCGGTCGATTTATTACTCTCTAAAAAAGACTCATACATTGACTAATATGTCAATAGAATTTTCCAAAAATCAATCCCAATCATCTCTCCTAAGAACTTTAGCAATAGGCGGGGGACCAAATTGCTCAACAAGCTCTTTGTAATGTTCTGGGAACTCTGGATCAGCATCATTGACATAAGCCCCGTTATGCCAATGATATACAACTCTTATTTGTTCTTTCATATATTTATCGCCATTGTCCATCGTCATAAATACATTCTGGAAAGACTTTTCCTGTACTTTGTTCATACCAGCAAATCAAATCCCAAGGCAATGTGCCTTCTATTTCTATATCATTTCCGTCTTTATCTGTCAAGTATGTTAGGTACAAAGAGCTAAATACGTATCCCTTCTTGTCGCAATATTTAGCAATTTTGGCTTGAATAGCTTCAAATATGCGAGTTAGAAGCTTGTCGTGCATCTCTTCTAATTCAAGAAGGTCTTTAGTTGGTTTCCAGTTATTCATCTTCGAGCATTTCAATCTGTTTTTGAGCGGACTGCATTTCTTTGATGTCGTCTGCGGCAACCATCTTGACATACTTCTCAAAGTCTTCTTGTTTGCAGTTGTTCTCAATGTATCCTGCTAGAAGAATAGTTACACATTCAGAGTCCCAGTCAACGCCTGTTTCGTTGTCAATATCGTCAACAATGTCTCTAGCAGTCTGTGTCCATACGGTCATTAGATGTCCTCATCCCTAGGGTGTATCTTCTATTCTTGAGAGGGTAGTCCCATACTTCGCTATGTATCAAGTCCTCGCTAAACAAGCCTATACAGGGGTTGGATAAATGCTCTTGCTCTACTTGCCCAGCGTCTAAGGCAATCCTCATAGCCAGTTTACGGTCAACGTAGTTCCCGCCATCTGTGACAAACCCTTGGAAGTATCCTGACGGGAATGGCTTATAACAAGCGCCAATGTCAAGCATCATCCATCCTATTTCTGGATGAGAGCGACCTTCGTAGATTACATCCTCATGTATGATTGCTGCGGCTTTAATTCTCATTATGTTATTACCCTACTACAATCGTAGGGAATTGTCAATATCAAATCGCCCCTGAGTCCTATGAGTCCTCAAACAAAAAACTAAAACTATCCTTTCCAGTCATAGACTGTAACAGATATTCCCCAAGTTGTCAACTCTTCTTCGATGATTTTCTCAATGATATTCCAATCACCTCCAGCAAGGTCTGAGCCAAAACGGGGGGCATGTACGCTAGCTCCGGTATCGTGACAATACTTACGGACCTTCCTGAGGCATTTACGGATAGCCTCATAACGAATAGGTGGGTTGCCATCAGCGTCAACACCTGTTCCATGCTGCCCAATCATGTTGGCGACGGTCAGAAGAGGATTATGAAATGCCGCAAATTGTACCTGTCCAAGTTCAAATGGTCCTGTCGCCCCAGTCGTAATCCCTTGCCTCCAAAGACGATACATATTTTCAGCGTTAGGGTCGAGCTTGGATAAGGCAAGTACAAAGCCAGCACCCCAAGCTCCCTTATCATTACAGCAATGGATAATAAGCTTGAAACCACATCCATATGGGCGAGTTGCATCCCCTTCGATGTATCGAATACGTCCATTGGGGCTAGCTTTCAAGCTAAAGCGCTTACAAATCCGGTCAATCAGTCTCATTGTTCCTCCATTGTTTAGAGAGAGGCTATCATGTAGCCCCTCTTTTGTCAAGCCCTAGATTACCATGAAACGCTATCGCCGTCGATGATGCCAATATGAGTGTCGCCCTTTACGACATGTAGACAGAACTGAATACCCTTATCTGTAAGATCCTCAAGCTCTTCCATTATCTCAGGAATAGCCATCGGGCCAAAACCATCGGAAAGGATTTTCTGAAGCAATTCAAACTTATTCTTTGGGTTCTCAAGGATCTCGTACAGGTCATTGGTTGTCATTCGGGCAGAAGCTATAGCCTCTGGGGTATCTTCATCTGAAGCCATGTCCATGGCAAAGCTCAAAAGATTGGTTATGCCGTGCTCTACGATCTTTAATACGTCTACTTCGATTATCTTTAGTTCCATTGGTTCCTCCATTGGTTCCTCTATTGTTTCCATTGAATGTATCAGATGAGACCTAGAATGTCAAGTGGTAATGTCTCTCAATCCTACCTTTATTTTGACATTGTACCCATTGGCTTCAGCCCAAGACTTTACCATTGATGGGGTTACATTGCTGAAAAAGCAATTGCTGAACTGTTGGGGGGTTCCTTCAAACATTCCTTCGACGATAATGGTATCATCCTCATTGAACATTTCTTGCTCAATGAATTTGAACAGGAGAATAAACTGCTTCAGATTGACAACATCTGTCTTTACCCATTCGTACAAGAGCTGCAAGGCGTCTCTCTTGTCTCGCCTACTCAGTAACTCTTCTCGAATTTGTAATTTGTAATCAATAATCATGAGAGTACCCTATCTCAAAGCCTCGCAGAGTTTGCAAACTGGCAGAGTTACGAAGCCGGAACGAACAATGCGACCTGTCTCTAGGACAATCTTGGCATCCAGCAAGGCTTGTAACATCCCCTCATTCTCTGAGTAGTCTTTGATGAAGACTTCATTCTCGTCAAGATACTCGTCGGGAAGGTTAGAAGTACAGGACGCAATAGGTTCGCCCTGCTCAATGTCATTGTCGGGGTCGTCATCCCAAGCAACCAATGACAAGGCGGGACGGCCATTGCGGTACTTATTTAGGATAAGTTCGCAATCCCAAATCTTGAACTGAACCCTTGGGCCTCTTGTCCTAGTCATATCCATTTCTTCCTCCATCGTTTGAGACTACTGTACCATATAGGTTGAAAATGTCAAGCTTCAATTGTATCGGTTGTATCGGCTGTATCGGCTGTATCGGCTGTATCGGCTGTATCGGCTGTATCAGTTGAGAATACATCTTTCATGTCAGAAATCAGGTTCTTGACGTAATGGACATTGTACCCTCTGAACCCGTTCTCGGTAAACTTGCGGGGCAGTTCCAAGTAGTTGTCATTGAAGAACTTGCTAATACGATTTAGATGCATGTTGAGAGTCTCAGCGGCGTCAAGGAAACGAGATGGAACGCCCTGAATGACCCAGCTAAGGCCAGCGTCGATATAGCGGATATCTGCCATGATGGAGTCAAGGTCATGGCGCTTGTCCATCTCTACGATGGCCTTGAGTTCCTTCTTAGCCTTCCTAGCCCATTTGGGGAAATGGTCAGGGTCGTCAACCTTCTTGTAATCATCCTTATAGGGGATGGCGTATGAGAAAGACTCGGTAAAGCCTTCCGGCGTCCCGTACATGGCATCGCCTCGATAAGAGATAAGGCTATAATCGTTCAGATGCGCCTCAAACGCTTCTTTGCCCAGACCGACAATATGATGCATCAGGTCTGAATGCGAGTCGTCTCCGCCGCCTGCGGGGTTCCTGTCTCCAATCTTAGCGTCAAGTAGATTGACCTTCTCGCTAGTAATCCTGCGGAACTCAGTTGCTTCCTCAAGAGTCAGGTTGTTGAGCATCCAACGATTGATGCGCTTGTAATCGAAGTCCTTGCCCCAGTTGACCGTCTCTACGATTTCCCAAAATCTTACTTCGTCCATTGCCATTCCTCCATTGTTTGACCTTACTGTATCAGCCAGCCTTGCAAATGTCAAGAGTCAATCTTGACTAATCTGAACTAATCACTAGTTGTCCAGCATTCAAATCCATTAGGTAAACGAGTTACGCCAGCCCAATCTCTCGCCCATTGTTTTGCTTCTTGCTCATCAGCTTCATGGTCGAAACGGATCGGACCTAATGCGTATGCATCGCAAGGGAACTTGATATACCATGCTTTAGATTTCATTGTTTCCTCCATTGTTTCCATGTCTTTTCTTATTGTTGAAACTAAAGAGTAACATAATCACATGATTTGTCAACTATATAAATTTCTACTCTCTAATAAAAACTCATACAATTCAATGGTTGTCAACTAGATTAACAAGAAAAATGAACATAGAAAAACGCCCAAGGTTATAGTCCCTTGAGCGTTATTCCCAATTCCTTTTAATTACTTCTATCCGTATGTTACAAAGAACTTTCGTTGGATTTTATGCCCAGCTTTCTCGAACTTCTTTGCCCGTACTGTCTGTTGCCAAACACCGTCAACGCACCAATATGCCCCGTCGATGTCGTCGTAGCTGGAGCCGTTGTCCTCAGAGTTATGAAACCCAATGTAGAGGCCAAGCCCTGTTTCATCATGGAACTTGTTGCAAAGCTCGGCGTAAGCCTTCTTTATGTCTTCGTCTTGAATGTCGTCATACTGAGCCTCAGAAGCAAAATCTTCCCAAGACATGACTCTCTTGACAGCCTCGACCAGCTTACCAAGCTCATCAGGACAAAATGCTGCAATTGACTCTTCGCTGATAGTCTCAGCAAAGTTTGAACCAAATCCCATTGACATAATAACACCTTTCTTATTGATTATGGATAAACTGTATCAGACCAATCAGATAATGTCAAGATTTTCGTTTAGCTTTATTGGTCAATATGTCTACGGTTACAGTTAAGAATATCCAATACCAGCTAAAACGAGAATAAAATATCCAGTTTGAGAGAAGGTTCAACAAGATGAATGTTGCAGTTATCTTGAAATGAAGCTCTAATTTATTATTCATGATAGCTCCATACTAGCAAGAATGCGGGAGAGTTGCAAGTCTATTTTCCTGATAAATTTCATAGAACAAACGTCGATTAGCTTATCGCCATCCCCGTCATAATATGCTTGACACATAGGTTCTATTTCAGGAACAACAGAGCAAAGAACATAATCCATAAAGGATTTGTAGTTAGACTTTTCATAATCGTCCTGAAAGATTTGCTTGATCTTCTTTCTTTTGATTACTGCTTGACTTTTAGGGAACAAGGTTGTAGCCCCAAAACCAACAGGAGATTTCAAAACCAAGCATAAGTTAGGCATTTAGTCTGTCAACTTCCCGTTCTTTTCGTCGCAACGCTTCTTATGCTCCAAGGCTCTTGTATGGTCTTCGCTACCTTTGATAAGAACCCCAGAGGTAATGTCAGCCATCCAGTTCCCGCTTGCCGAACAACGCTCATCCTTATATCCAATTTGCTCAAGACGATAACGGTCAATGGGCTTCATGTCAATGATGAAATCTCGACCCTCATCGCTGTACTTGTCCGCTTCGGGATTGGCAGGTTGGATGTCAACCTCTACAAAGGTCGGGTCATAGTTCAGATGGTTCAGCTTTGAAATATCGCAAGGGCGCATTGGCTTGCCTGTAATCTCTCGACCATTGAATAGTTCAGCAAGATGGAAGTATTCATCCGTCAGAGGGTTGAGGCCATCAGAGCGCCAACAAGAGTCATGATAGCTTGTCCGGTGCCATTTGTACTTATGAGTTCCATTGAGAACATACTTGATTTCGCTATCTTCTGGACGTTCAATGAGAGCATATACCTGAGTATAGTTAGACGCACGGACGAAAAGGAAATGAATGTCGGTTCGTACTGCAAGTCCCTCTCTCTCAACAGTATTGCCGTCTGCCCCGTAGCCCCAGTCAAAGAAATCCAGTTTAACATCTATATATAGACCAAGTTTACTGTCTGAAAATCGGGGAAGCATTGCTTCTACGATATGGGTGATGGTCATGTCTGCCATTAGGTTTACGACACTCATAGCTAGTCCTCCATTGTTTCCAATACTGTATCAGAACAGATATTATATGTCAATCAGATTTTGCCTATTTTGCCTATTTCGCCTAAAGATTGGACATATTTGATCAATGCTTCTTTGAAAGGATGTTTGATGCTACGTTTGTTCTTGGCCAGCCTAACCAAATCATCTATAGTCAACTTTTCCAATTCTGACTTAGTTGGTGTATCGCTTAGACCTTTGCCATTGATGAAAAACATTTTTCGCCCTCTTTGCCATTGATGAAATAAGCCCCCATAACTTCGCTTATTCCGATGATGACCCTTGGCCTAAGCCTTGCCATCTTACCCATGTAGAGCCTTACCTTGCGGTTCGGCCATCTGACTCTATTATACTAGAGTCAGCAAATTGTTTAAGCTGGGACAACGGTTTTCTGAAACCCAGCAGTTCGTACTTCGGAACCCGTTTTTGTATCAGAGTCATTACTATAGCAGAAACGGATTGTCATGTCAAGGCAGTTTCTATTTGTTTTTCATTACCTCGTACAAATACTCAATCGCTTGATCCCCATGAAGAGTCTCAGCTGACTCGCCCTTTTTTACGCCTTTCTTACGAAAATATCCACCGCCTTTATACTCGAACGGGAACAGTTCGTCAAGCTCTATCTTTTCTTCTGCATTCATTTAGATTTCTTTCCATCCGAACAAACACCAGCCGTACTTGTCTGACAGCCATTCGGTTATGTCTTCCTCTTCAATCTCGTCGGGGACTTCAACGACTACAGGCACCCCGACTTCATCAGGTGTAAAGGTTTTATCGTCGTCTGTCAAGTCCCAATCTACTTTGATTTCCATTAAAAGTCCTCTACTAGACGATCAACTATTTCCTGAGCTGTTTCGCCTTCAGTTGCCCCTACAGCATCAAACCAAATAACATCTGATATGACACCCTCATGAGTACAGTTGATAAGTAGTTCCCCTTCAATGGGTTCTTCTACATCGCCATTTGGGATATCAACGTCATAAGAGACACGGACGCCCTCAGGAGCATCAATCCATGTCAATCCGCTATCAAGACTAATCTTCATAGTTCTGTCTCCTTCTCAACCGTCTGAGTATATCCGGCCTGTTCCAGCAGTCTTTGAAGAGGGGGCAAGCCGCCAAGTCGAACTTGGATGCCTTCCATATAGACCTTCCCTTCTTTGGTCTTGGGATGCCTCCATGTGACATTGAAATTGACTTCATCATGACGAAGAATGGTGTACTCGCCGTTATTCGGATTGCTATGGCTGTTGTAAAATGACTTCATAATGATTTCCTTCATCTTTCCTTACTGTTGAAAGACTAGCCTATCATTGCTGCTCGGGTTTGTCAAATACAATCTTATAGTATGTTCCTGTATACATGCCTCCGGCATGATGCTCTGTCTTGATTTCCCCAGACCAAATGACATCGCAAAGGTATGTACTTACAATATCCAACAGTTTCTCTACGTCCCCCCGACTAGGTTCAGGGATTCTTACCTTGTCAAGTTTATGGTTACAATGAGGACAGTTCTCTTCCTTGTCAGCGGGTATCATTAGAGCAACATGCGGCCCTCTTGTAACAGAGCCTTTGCTTGAGGCATATTCTCCTAGCGTAATGCCTGTATAGGCGTCATTGAGTTCTTTACGAAGCTGCGCCCATTGCTCATTGATTCTCATAGACTTCATGGTTCCTCCTATTGTTGGATGTAATCTAACAGATAGACTAAAGTATGTCAACTGTATTATTTAGATACGATTAACAGGGTTTATGAAAAATGTAGTTGACATCCGGTTTGGGTTCTGAAACTTATTTTGAGAGTATCCGAGTATCCATCTTCGGATAAAAGATGAGGGCAGCCGAATACGACCCAGAGTATTCGACTGCCCTCTATTTTGGAGGAAGCTTGAGAAAGCTTTCTAAATTACTCTTCTATTGGACGGCCCAACGTACTTCTGATCATTCCCTCTTTGAGATCCCTTTGGGCTTTCCATTTCTTTTCCATGGCGTCCCTTTCCATGGCGTCCCTCATGGCGTCCCTCATGGCGTCCCTCATGGCGTCCCTTTCCATGGCGTCTTTGGCTTTCTTCTCAGCCTCGAAGATCTCTTTTACCGTCATGCTCTGATACTCAGGAGATGTCAAGACATTGATCAAGTAATCAGCATTGACTGTAACAAGCTCTCCGGGCAGACATTCCGTAATGAGACTTCTGATTTCTGGTACTGACTCGCCATCCATGAAACTCATATTACTTCCTCCATTGTTTCCAATACAGTACCATCAAGTTCTATAACTGTCAACAGTATTCTTGCTTTATTTCTTCCCAGCGAGATTGTGCTCTGTCGAATAGTTCTGCAATGTCGTTCGTATCCAAGTCCATTGACGCTCTCAGTTCGCCCCATTGGTCCTCTGTAAGCTCAACAGTTGCCGCTATTTCTGCTAGAAGCCTAGGGAACTGGATAGAGTCATCATCCCAGCTAGGGTTGTTCTGAGTCTCTAGTCCTAGCATTTAGTAACCCCCTACAGTTCTCTTGGCGACAATTTCATCGCCTTTCATTAGCCGGAACTCGCAGTATTCGCCTGCATCCGTCATAGAGGTTGCCCAGACTTCAAGCCTGTCGGCCTGCGATAGATGTGCTTCATTGAACATAGGTTGAATGAAGCCATCGCCCTGCATCTTATCGCCCGTCTTTGTGTCGTAAAGATACATGTCAGCCTTTCAAACTCGTTCAAACTCGTTCAAACAAGTCTTCTTCTTCGATATATCGAACCTTACAACCCAATATCTGATTGGCGATATGTTCGATGAAGTCCCCGTCGTTTTCAGGAAGGATGTCTGCAATCTCTTGAATTACGTAGTCTGTGGTAAGTTTTTCGCCCATAATTATTTCCTCATTATTTCCTCATTGTTTCAACTACCGTATCAGAATTACTTGGTTTCGTCAAGCATCTTCTGTACTTTTTGGATTTCCTCATCGGTATGAACAACGCCGCCTGAGTTCAAATCAATATACCATTTGAGAACATCCTTGCGCTCTGCCAAGTCATTGATGTAGATTTCAAGCTGAACGTGACGGCAAGCAATCTTAGCATCATCCCATTCTCTGAAGGTATGACCAAAGACCGGAAGTTCGTTCCTCTTGAACTTCATCATGGCTTCAAGACGTTGTTTCCCGTCAACAAGTACCATTCTGTCAGTAGTACTCTGCATTCTGCCCATCCAATGCGGGTAGTTGAATAGCAGACGGTTTGACATTTGACCGCCTTTGAACAGATATTCCATGTAAGCAATCTGTTTGTCTTCGGTCCAGACATGTGCCCTTTGAAAGTCTGGGTCTATGTCAAGATTGTATTCTGACTGATAACGCTCAATGGTCCCATCCAGATACCAGAGATCGGTATTGACATGATATGCGGCCATTCTCGTCAGTTGCGGGACTTCTCGTAATTGTAATGACATAGTTACTTCCTAGGTTCCTCATTGTTGATACGTGTAACCTATCATCATTCAGAGAATATGTCAATCTCTTTTCGTCGCATACAATGGGAACCCGCTGTTTTCAGTTCTCCCAAGATGAGCAAAGATCTTTGTTGACAAGTCCTGCTGAGGTCTTACCTGATGAGTTGACCATCCCCCAGATACGGATTCTGCTGCCAATCGTTGAAGCTGTTCTGCTACTTCTCTCAACAGTTTTCTATCTTCGTCCATGATTTATCCCTTTACTTCGCTTGTACGATGCAGTTTGACGGCAGCGTAGTAGTTGCATTTGTCTGTCCCAGAAAGGTTTACTATTTTAGTAGGTTCAGTCTCAAGCCATGATCCAATTGCAACAGCCGCTTCGTCATTGGCCATATCCCATGTTCCTGATGAAATGCCAAGTCTAATGTTGACGTGCTCTTGCTTTGGAATGTCAAGTGTAGGCAATTCTTCTGCTGGCTCGAATTGCAGAGAGTATCCCCCGCTATTACCCAATTGGAAAGCAATGTCTGCAACATGACCCTCATGCGTTCCAAGATGGCGAGTAGTACGTCCTTCGACATCACCTTCAGTTGTAACCTTCCATCGTCCTACAGGGGAATAGGGCCATTTATCATTCTGTATGAGCGTCAATCCCACTTTGCGAAGATTTTCTTCGGTCTTACGGCGTTCGATTTCTTTTTGCAGTTCGTCAATTGAGTAGTTGTTCAAGTCCATTTCATCCTCTTTCTTCATTGTTTGAACGTAGTATGACTTGTTCCGGCGAAAATGTCAAGTGCTAATCTTTAGAAGTTTTAGACTTTTTAGACTTTTTAGATGGCTGAGGCTACTTGGATTCGAACCAAGACCCTTCCGTTATCTACGTTTTTTGGGCAATCTGACCATCCTTAAGTACTATTGGACGATCTGATGGTTGCAACTTTCCCAGTATACGCTTCTACGGCTGCTCCGCCATTGAGCTATAGCCTCATCGTTTTTCTATTGTTTGAATATCGTATCAAATGAGTCTCAAAATGTCAAGTCCAATCAAGCCCCAAGTAAAACATTCATAATCATGGCATCTTTAGGGTTTGCCTTTTTCCCTAATGACTCTGACTCACCATATGGCTCATGATGCTTGACGCCATTCTCGTCTACAGTAATTCGAACAAATCCAGCCGAAGCTATTGCGTCTTTCCCCCCAAATAACTTTGCCATATCGTCATGGCCTACCATTTCTGGGAAAAGAATTGGGGTAAAGAGATATACTCTTTCTGATCTTTCTGTCTCCCAACGTCTTACCATTATGTATTTTGTTTTTGTATTGCTTGTCTTCTTTACATTTGCCATTTTATACCTCTAAACTCTGCTAAACTCTGCTAAACTCTGCTAAACTCTGCATACTAGCTCGACTTCTACGCCTAGCTCTAGCCATCCATACCAGTTGTCAGATTTCTTGGATGGTTTAACAAATATCGTTTCTGGACCCCAATGGGTTTTCTCTGGTCCTCTTATCAAGACAAATATAGGGCCATGTTCCGCAACTCGGTTCTTACCTCGCTGGTTCAAACCTTTCAACTTTATCTTATCGACTATCTCGCTCATGACTATCCCTCATTGTTTCCTTCAATGTATCTCAAATCATACGATTGGTCAAGGAAAAAGTGAAAGAAAAGATGGTGCCTCCAGCGGGATTCGAACCCGCACACCCTTACGGATAACAGATTTTAAGTCTGTTGTGTCTGCCGATTTCACCACAGAGGCAATTGTTTCATAAGAATATAGTAGCAGATTGACTAAGAAAGTCAAGGATAGAATGTAAAGAATGTGCAGAACGGCAACTCTATGGCCATCTTGAGTCCCATCTATCGTTCCGCTTGTTTCAGCTACGATGCTCGCTGGTTACTTGGGCTCTCGTCAGAGATGGCTCCCGTTCACATTACGCATGCCCTTGCGACCCGTCCGTCATCTTCGGTATCATCCAGATCGACGCTTGCAGGCGAAGATCGGAAACCGAAGCTCGTCAGAACTAGGATTTGTTAGTGCTTGTCAAGTCTTTTCTGTTTCTGTCTCTTCATATATTGGTGCCTCTAGCTTGTCGAGCTTGTATCGGTAAGTAGCTTTGAACATGTCCAAACGTCTTGGACTTTCATTGTACTGTACCTTGCCCTTCAAAACTGTCATTACAACGAAATCATCTACTTCTGGTATAGCGCCTACGATGTAGATCCCGTAGTTGCCCCCGTCAGCGGCCATGAACTTGTTGCCGATGTATTGTTCGTAGTTTTCAATCATAACTAACCTGCCAAAACTGCTGTGCTTACATGCAGCATTTCTTGAAACGTCGGCCTGACCCGCAAGGGCAGAGTTCGTTACGACCAACCCTCTCATCCTCGCTAATGTAACGCTTGTTTCTGGACTTCTTGCGGCTTTGCTTCTTTATGCCCATGTCCATCAAATCATCGTCTGTCAAACCGTAACCGCCATCAATCGACTTTTTCATTGTTTCCTCTATTGTTCTCTATTGTCTGACGTAGACTATAGCAGGTTCTCATGAAATGTCAATACCTTTTTACGTATTATATTTGTAAATCCAATGGTCAAAGGTTTCCCAAGTAACCCCTTGGGACGCATCAAGTTTACGGAAGACGTCTTTGAGGATGTCCTGCGCCTGTTCCTCTGTAACCTTCTTGCCCAAGTCTTCTGCTCGGTCAAAAACGTCTTCAATGTCCCAGACGATAGCGATACTATTTTCCCAATACTTTTCCAATACTGTCAAGGCGTTGTCAATTTGATTTTCTTGTATCAACCCAGCATCCTTGAGAGCCTGCATCTGATTTTGGAGAATATGTCGGTACATTGTCTTCCCTTCCTTAGTTTGAATACACGTAGACTACCATGTATAACCATGTTTGTCAATAACTCATTTACCGGACTTACCGGACTTACCGGACTTACTAGATTTACTCGATAAAAAAAGATCATATAGTTCTATGTTTGTCAACTGAATTAAACAGAAAATATGGACAGAGTTACCCCTGTCCATATGAAAGTTCGTCAGTTCGTCAGCTATTTCAGTTAGATTACAATCCCATCTCCATCGCAAGACTTGCAGTTAGGATTGATAGCCCAGCCCCCGAAAGGCCTTTCCTCATAAAATTCAAACTCGCCTGCGCATCCTTCCGGCCAGCAATCATCGCATCCATGAGTCTCTTTCCAAATCCTGTCGCAATCCTTCTCGATAGCTTCAAGAGCATTCCATACTTCTTGTTCGGTAAAAGGCATAGTCAAAGTATGAGTTTCAGCGCATTCATCTGCGCCTTCAACAATACTTCCCATGCGGATTTCGTTTTCATCAATTACTTCCAGCCATGCGCCGCAGTCCGTCCCCTTATAGACGGATTTCTGCCAACCTGAGAGTCCTTCTCTTCCGAAAGTCTCATCAAGCAACTTCGTCATTTCGGGGCTTGCTTCAATCGTATCTGTTGTATCTGTTGCATCTGTCATATCTTTACTATTCCTTTACTGTCTTAACAGCCTACTAAATATCCTCTTGGATGTCAAGGCCATTCAAGGGCTTTTATACCCCCTTATGCCCCTGTGCCCCCTGCGAAAACCAATCGGGTACGACATTTCGGGCAACGGTATGGGGTATTCTCTTGCTGCGCTCTACGATGCCGGATGATTGTCAAATTCCATTCCTTGCAACTGCAACGGTATGGGTAGGCTTGCTTTACGGTACGCTGAGAAGCATTAGTCGTATCGTAGGAATGCGTTACCTTGGGGGTCTTGCCGAATGCCCTCATAATGCGCTTCCATTCGACGCCATGAGGCATAACCCGACGATAACCATTGTAATGCCCGTATAGATGCCGCTGAAAGGCATGAGCTACCTCATGGGGTAACGTCCGGTCAATGTAGTCCTCTACGTTCTCAGAGAACAGTACCATATTGACTTTGACCTCATGAGTTGCAGAGCTATACTTGCCCCCGACTCGCCCCCTGACCTTGAAAGTCAAGTTGGGGCAACTCATGTTCGTATTGAAGATTTTGTTGCCAAGGTCCGTGTAGTACTTGGCTGTTTCGATTGCTTTGCGGCGTAGTTCGTGGGTATCCATCAGTCATTCCTCCATTGTTGAAGCTATAGCCTAGCATCTGACTGTGTATTTGTCAACCCTAAAACGGCTGGAAATACGGATAGTTTCTAATATGAGAATGTTCTCTATATGATCTCCTGATAGTCAATTCAAACCCTTTGTTTCTCATTGCTTCAATGAACAATGACGCATCGCAATCTTCCTCAAGATAAACAGTATTGCCTTTCTCATATGAACATCCAGAGATTTTCTCTAGAAGGCCTAGGGTTACTAGCTCTGCCCGCTTGACAGCAAGCCACCCATGTCCAGCATCCTCATGAAAAACATACGTCTTTTGAGTCTTTTCCAATTCGAAATCCATTAGTCTTCCTTTATCAGGTTGAGATCATGGTTGGGGTGCTTGGTCTCATGTAGCTTGATAGCTTCATTGTTAGCAGTCCGAGCAGTTGAAAGGATAAACCTTGTCTCGAAGTTGACCATAACTTTGAACTTCTTACCATCGCTTGTGACGTCAATGCGGCTCATGTTGAACCCTCCTTTATTGTTGAGAGTAGCCTATCAGCTATAGTTAGGTTTGTCAACTCTCAATTGTGCCATTCTCGAAGTATACAAGTGATCAGCTAGGCTTATCTAGATTCATAACTCCATCGTTGAGATAGCATCGTGGCAGATGCACCATTGTTTGTCAACACCATTTGCAAAGAATTCTACGCATGCATACTCTCTAAAAATGGATCATATTCGTGAGGATGTGTCAACTTAATAATTCGTTGATGCATTGAAGGTTGAAAGGGTTTGAAAAGGTTTGAAAAGTAAAGCCGATTCTAATTACTGTTTTCCAGAGGAGGATATCTGATTGAAAACGCCTAGTAGCAAATAGAATCGGCTCTCATGTGTCATGGTGTGCCATTACATTCTTCTATATTGCAAGAATTGTTCTTGATTAAGAACTAAATATCCTCTTTTGTCAATCACTTTTTTCACTTGAATTATCTTCATCGACTTCATCGACTTGGTCTGATTCGGATGATTCGGATGATTCGGATGATTCGGATGATTCCGGGGCTGCTTCCGGGGTTGAAACTAGAACCGGGACAAGATCTGGCTTCCATTCAAACCATCCGTCTTCTCCCTCTGTCAAATTCATGATTCCTGTACGCTCGAAACGTTCTAGGTTCGTTTGTTTTGCTTCTCTTTCTTCTTGTGCTTGAGCGCTTTCGAACATGCTGTAGAGAGCATTTACAAGATTCAAATCCATGTTTATTCCTTTATTTACCCTTATACGTGTATTATGCATGCTCGCATTCAGTGGATACCGTGGATACCTTCTGTAGTTCCTTCAATTCGTCTTCTAACTCTTGTACTTGAGGGCTTTCGCTAGCAAAACATATTCCGTCGATCAAAAGAGCATTAAAAAACTTTGCCTCTTCGAGAGTTGTTGCCTCACGTATACGTGATGTATACATATTTATTAGGCGCAACATAACGCATTCCCTACGCAAGGATATACGTGCTTTCAGTGCAAGGGTGCTCTCTATGTAATCTGTGTGATATGTGTAGCTCATATTATATATTAATGTATCACATTCCGTGGGTACTTGTCAAGCAAAAAAGAACCTGTATCAGATTCGAACTGATATCTATACCTCAACCCTACTACCTACGATACCCTCAATACACAAAAATCCTAGGCTGATCGTGTTTTGAGTGCAGGAAATTCCCAATGGTATCATAGGGTTCGACTGGGCTGCTTTGCCAATTAAGCTAACAGGAACTTGTTGATTCATATTGTCTGTCTCTTTTTTCAAGGAGAATAGCTTTACTTGCTTTGCTTGCATATCATTATACTTCCTCGATGGCAAGTATATTTCCTTCAAAAGTATATTTGATTAGGTATAATGAGACACATGAGTGATTATGACAAATATAAAGAGATTAAGTCAAGCCCTATAGGTAAAATCAATTTTCCTATACCGGACGCCCCGGACGCCCCGGACGCCCCGGAAGAGCCTGAAGAGATTGGCGTAACTGGAGTTGACGGTAAACTTATAGGATTCAAAGACCCTAATGGCGCTCCTAAACATAAGGACTTTGCTGTAGTTTCTCCATGCTTCTATAAGAGAGAATGCGAAATGCAATCCCATCTACGAGCAACCCTTGCCAAAGAGAATATAGAATACATACCTTATGGCGAAGGTGAAAAGTTTACCAACAAAGTCGATACGAATATTATTCAACTATATTACAAGTTACAAGAGATTGAAGATAGAATCAATTACGTTTTGATTGTTGACGCATTTGATACATTGTATTTAGGGGGCCACACAGCCCTTATGCTGCTTAGTAACTTCTTTGTACATAACAAGAAGAGGCCTATAGTAATTCTGGCTTCAGAGAAAGACTGTAAGCCAGATGGAAGCGAAATATTCTATGCAGATCAAATAAACAAGGATGGTCGCCCCAAAAAGTTTTTAAACTCAGGACTTATATTAGGGCCAACAGACCTAATCAAATTAATCCTCAAGGAAATGATCGTCAGTTATGATCTGTTGAGATATGAGAATGTAACTGCTAAAGACAAATTTAGCGAAAGTCAAACTTATTGGCACAGGTATTACAATGAAGGCAAATTCAAAAATAGCCTGTATGTAGATGACACTTCTAACTTCTTCCATTGTTTAGACTCAAGAGATCCACATGCTACATTGGAATACATAAGTCCTATCAAGATTAAAGTCCGAGAACATAAGAATTCGAATCCTAAGTTCTTCCATTTCAATGGTTGCTTTGATGATGACTACAAATATCTGTTCGGGGAATTTTGCGTTGAAAATCAAAATGACTTAAGACAGAAGAGTTCCCCTAATGAACCTGCTTTGGAACAGTAGGGGAACATCAACAATGGGAATTCAGGAAAATAGGAAAATTAGTAGTAGGCAATACTTGTAAGCTGGGGACGATTCTGCATAATCCATTTGATGGCTTGGTCAGCGTCTACTGAACATTCAAACCCGCATCCAACCTTTTCAAGATAATTAAACATTTCCTTGACGTTGTTATCAAAGGGAGCCATGCCCATCGCTACAGCATCAGCAGGATAGTCATATCGGAAACCACAATCAATTAGGTCTACAATATCTTTGTCGGTAGCTCTCTCGAACCAAGGGCAAGCATTGAAGTTGGCTGAAACAACATGGTCATCTGTATGGCATTCCGCCTTGATTTCATCTGTCTTCATCAAAGATACTGGGGAGAACTCAGCGATCTTGATCAATACTTCCGACAAAGCTTCATGCCAAGTAAAAAGACCTAACTGAGGATCTTCAAGTAACTTTGTCAAGCGTTTATTTAGTTGAGTCAATTCTTCTAAGTTCTTCATTGAGAAGGCTCCTTATCACCCTTGTCATTGTCGGCATTGGCGGCGTTGTCGGCATTGTCTAGAGCAGGATCTACGACGATGTATTTTACTTCTTCGAGACAAATCTCGCCATGCTCAGGGTGCCTGATGGGTAAACCATCCCGATCTTGAGCCAAAGCATACTGGACGAACTTCAATGCTTCTCGTACTTTACTCATGGTAGTCTCCTTTTCCCTCATTGTTTAGAGAGACTCTACCATGAGTAAGCTAAGGAGTCAATGGTAAAGTCAACGGTAAAATTGTCGGGATAGGGGCATTTGTAGATACAACATTTGATACAACATTTGATACAACATTTGATACAACATTTGTTGATACAGAATCTCCATTGATACTAATGCCGTTTGTATTACTCGTAATAGTAATGCTGTTTGTCGTACTTGCAAGGTTGTCTGCAATTATTTGAGCCAATTTGTTATTTGCAAGTTCAGCTATTTCCATACAGGCCGATCTTCGACCTTCAGCAAATCCATGCTTATGCCCAACATTATGAGAAAATATGATAAAGTTCACAATCAATAAGGCCAAAACACCGACAAATATTATCTTCAATGAATTCATGTCAATCATCCTCCAAATTTATGTTGAACTCTGTAACAAACCTATGTTTCAGGTTCAAACTCTTTGCTAGTTTCTTTGCAGATAACTCTTTCGTGTCGCCCATGCTCTTGATAGAGTCCATGATAGGCGTACCCTTTCTCATGCGGAAAAGGATACCTGCTTCATGAGAGTACTTGGTTTTAGCCTTGATTGCAAGAGCAAAATCCTTCTGGTCTTCAATCTGACCACATTCATCCCAAACATCAAGCATTCTTTCCAGAGAGTCAATGTAAGCAGCCTTGACAAAACCAAAGTATGGCTTATCTTCAGGAAAATAGCTAAGGTACTCCAACTCCTCATTGTCCATTACCAATGTCAGGATACGCCGAGGCGAAATGTTGCCATTGTTACGCAAGTGAGCTATTGACAGGTACTTAGAGTTCTTGCATTTTAGGCGACGGAAGGAACCTTCTTTTTCGATAACCAGAACGAAACCTTCTTCCATCGACTCAAGACTATCGGCCATGGCCTTTAGTTCCTCAAAGGATGAGCATTCATAACTCTTAGGGCGAGAGATGCCCATCTCTTCAGCCACATAGTCCAACGCCTTCTTGCCGACTTCAAATCCATTCAGGTTGTTACGGATACCAATGAGAGTGACAGATGTCTCAGAGTAAGGAGTAACAATCCGGTTCATAGGGGAAGTCAACTCAAAGATGAACGTAAAGTTGTTATTTGGACTAGAAGCTTCCATGACTTCTTTGACCTTGGTGCCTGCTGTAGCCTGATCAAAGAGTTGTTTGAAGTCAAGACCAAAGGCCGTGCCGCCTTCAGCGTATGCCATTTTACGGGTGGCAGGTATCCATCCAGTACCATCATGGTAAACAGATAGAAGACTACCGTCAAGCTTCTCGTCAATACGAGCAGACTCCAATTGAAAGGTCTTCCATTCCTCACCCTCACCGACGTTATAGAAGCGGTCAAAGGCCCGAGACATGACTTCCCATGTACCCTTACGAAGGATCAAGGCTCGACATTCATCGCAGATAGGATGGAAGCGAGGAGATTCAATCTGGTTGTAGTTCAGGACAACTCGATCTTCATAATCTGTTACGACTATGTTGAACTCATCAACCAGAGCTTGCAGACCATGTTCTTTTAGATATTTTTGTACATTCATAAGTTTCATAAGTTTTATAAGTTTTATAAGTTGAATCCTAACAGGATGTTGGGCCAATGTCAATAGTTTATTGGATCTGAAAGAGAGCAAATGTTACTAATGAGTCCCCAAATTTCCAAAGAAGTAATGCTAAAGCGAAAAGGATGGGTGGCATGATAGCATACTGAGGAAGCATCGTAGAAGGCTCATCCTTGTAAATCTTCATCATAAACAAGGTCAACTGATTGAACCATGCAAAAGTCCACATAAGGGCGTATCCTAATGATGCTGCCCCTGCAACCATTGCTATTGTCCCTACAAGTAATAAATCATTCATGTAATTACCTCGTTTCCATCGTTTCCATCGTTTTCCTCATTGTTTGAGTAGAACAATACCACAATCTATTCGAAAGTCAAGTACCATTATACCTTTGCAACAAGCTTTCTGAAACGAACATCATGGAATTTAGTACTAGAGGGACGTCGATAGAAGCTACGAAGAGGTTTCTTGTAGAACTTCCTTAGACGTGGGGCATCTTTCTCTATGAATTTGTCCCCATCATCAATGTTATGTACGTAGTTGTCTCTAATCCTCTTAACTTGGTCGTCAGCTTGACAAATATAAAGAGTCATGCCTTTGAAGGCTTCCTGCATACGTTCAACACAATAGTCTAAGACGTTACATGGAAGCTTGTAGAGGAACCTGTTCCCCTTCTTGTTCTTTAGTTGCACTTGCTGGATGAGTACTCGACCTTTATCGGCAAAGCTAAACCCAATCGTCAAAACATGTTTGCCTTTGTAGTAAATCATGAAGCCGAAAACGCCATCAAGGTATATTCGTTCGTACTTCGAGAAGCCGCATTCATTACACCCAGTACTCATGTCTATACGAACTTCGAACCCTTCCCCGAAGTCAAAACGACGGAGACCCTCATAGGCTTTGACAATTGTATTCCAGTCCTCGCCATATCCGTAACGCCATTGAGAGTTCTTCAGCTTGAAGAAAATCTCGAAGTCGGAAATATTGTCAAGTTGTTCTTTGAACGTAGGATGCAACATTATGAAGGTTGAAAAATATAGACGGAACTGGTCTTCTTTTGAGAAAGGCGCAAAGCATGCAGCTGGAAGCTTATAGTAATGATCTTTGAACCTGAAATCATTACGAAGATGAT
>JGI10211J34971_10001337_pt1 | contig 20490 bp, 19 predicted proteins | sample Etolagsediment_FD_34971 | JGI IMG/M metagenome (IMG submission 34971)
CGCCAGGCATAGGCGGTGCGCCACCCGGAGGTGGCGCACCCATGCCCCCAGGTTCCAACATTGGGTTCGGACCACCAGGCTGGGAACCAATTTCTTGCTCTCCCTCACCAGGCATTCCAACCCCCAATAGTGCAGGATTTTGCGCCAAAACTTGAATTTTTAAGTCTTCAAGTTTTTGTATCTTTAACCTTGATAACTTTTCTTTCGCCTCATCTTCTGAAAGCTTAAGCCAATCAAGATATATGTCGTAATCACTGAATAGTTGCGAACCCTTTAAATTAGTAGCATTGTTAATACGGTTAGTAATTACCTCCGCCCGGCTCATTTCTCGCCAATCCGAAGGTGCGGTCATCTTAATCTTTAAATCTTCGTAAGACTCTTCGGGGAAACCACGTAATTTTAAATGTCTGTCTGCAATATCCCACAAACAATCCTCAATGGATGCTTGGAGGCGTTCTATTAATCTGGCAAACTTAACATCTTGTGCTGATAATGTAATTCTAGTAGCATTCGGGTCTTCATTGTTAAAATAGTTCTTGGGGAAGTTCATAGCCGTAAACAGTTTATTACGGAAATAAATAGCGTCGTCAATTTCGCCCAAGTTTTGAGCACCAGGAAGTGTTTCAACCCGTGTATTAGATTGCGGACGAATTGGAATCCAATAATCTTCGTCAGCAGAAGGTGGATGCCATCTTTCCTCAACCTGTGATGCTCCGGGTAATCCCGTTCTACTACTTCCTACCTTCTTCTTACGGAATTGATCTTTCATTCTCTCCATGAATGCTTCCGCTTTAAATGGTGGTAATCCGCCAACATCAATATAAAATACACGTCGCTCGGGGGCGCGTGTTAATCTATACACCACCATTGCATCTTCCATGAGCCTTAATTGGTGTGCTGGTCCCCTTGCCGCCTCAATTAATGAAACCCCATAGGGGTAGAATGTTTTTCTATCATCACCAATACGACCATGCACAACCTGCTCAGGCGAGAACCGGATAGCAGTAGATTGTCGCAATTCTGCCTCTGTTGCCTGAGTCACAGGAGCTTTAGTTAATGATTCGTGGTCTGGACCTTCTTTACTCTGTTGAAATTCTATTAATCGCCCTTTGGTGGTCTCAATGCGATACATGGATTCAGGCGGTAACATCATAACCTTTAGAATTCCATCCTTGGGATTGTCCATATTCGTAACAAGTTCAATAAAAATGTCACCAAAAATAAATAAATTTTTAGCCCAATTCCAAATCCTTCTGTTAATATTCAACATTTTGTAATGGAAGAGCATGAATTCAAGTTCTTCTTTAACTTCTTCATTCTTCACTTCAATTTTACAAACATGACCGTCATCATTAGCTTGGCAGTTGTGGAATACCGCCGATTCACCACAGAAGTTTTCATGATCCCGAACAGACAAATCATATACAGGCATTTCATCCCAAGGAAGAATGCCTACAACCCGCCTGTGTTTTTCCTTCTTAGCCAACCAACGTATCTCTTTGAATGAAAAACCAGCCTTGTGAATCCAAGATTCTATTGTTTTCCATTGATGGCTCATCTGATTTTGAACTTGCTTGGTAGTCAGCCCAGCAGCAATTAACCTTACGGCTTTATTGACTTCTTCAAACTTGTCTCGTTTTTTGCCTGATTTCCACTCATCAATGAATTGTCGTTCGTGTTTCCATCCATCAAAAGTGAAAATCCTGGGGAATTGATTGGTTTTTAATTTTGTGAGATTTTGATTTGCAGGCATCCTATAAAATGGCATTAGTTCGCTGCCAAATTCAAGTTGCCCTGCCATTCTCCATTCACCATTTTTAAGTAAAACCCTATGATCTAAGGTAGAAATGAAGTGTGTTCCGTCATCAAGTACAATTTTAACCGTCTTTTCAACCTTAACTTTACGAGGCGCATAAGCCCACCCTAAACTGTAATCTTCTTTCTCAAAATCCCAACAATAAACTAAAAATTCATCATCAGCCTTATTTTCAGCTAACCATTCAATTGTTTTGGGTCCATCAAACAAAGTGGATATTATAGTGTTGCCCGCTAAGCACGATTCATCTGCAAATACCGTCATAGCTGTCTCAATTTCAGCTACATTTCTGAGGCGTTCGTACTCCTTGTAACGGCTTTGTCGGTTTGTGACGGATGATAAATCTACAAAGTCATTCGAATCTCGGAGGCGAATCATGCCTCGGCTTCCACCCCAGAAGCTACCATCTTGGCGAATATCGGGAATTGCATCTGGCTGAGATACGCCAGCACCCGTTAATTTTTTGTTATCTAATGCTGCGGAAAGGGGATCTTTCGTCCCTAGAGCATATTGAAATAATTTAAAATAGTCCCACCACGCGGCCATAATGATACCTTCCTAATCTTTTTAATATAGTTATTAGAGCTAGGAAGCATTTTCGGATTTTATGTACTTCTTGGCATTTTTAAGAGTGTTCTTAAGATGATATGCATAGGTGTCTGCACTGATTCTACGCCTAAAGAACAACCACCTTAAGTGTTGCTTCCATTCTTTTACAGATTTAAAGTGAGCAAACCACATTGGACTGGAGGCGGGCTCATAATAAAGATCGCCTGGGAAATCTTCGTCAGGTTCCCAATCCGTTTGTTTTATCCAAGGCATTTCTTTTATTCTAAGTATAGCCCGTTTGTATTCATCCTTGTCTATTTTCTCGTTATACATCATCCATCGCAAATACTTCAAATAACCCCTTTTAGATTTAAAGTGGGCCAGCAGCCGAGCATTTTATACTTGGCAAGTTTTTCAGGCATTTTTCTACCTGATGCTTTGACGGCTCTTTCTATTGCTGATAGAGTTTCCAGTGCAGTCTGAGAATTGGATCTATTGTTTGCAAGCATCCACATAACCAATTTAATAGCTAATTCTTTATTTTCTGGCTTTGTTCTTAACTCAAGTTCTCTTACTACTTTGCGGGCATTTAACCGATAATCATATAATTCATATGACACATTCCCTTGTATCTCATCATTCTCAGGAACACCGTGCTTAAATAACAAGTGGAATCTACTTAATGCTTCCATGTATTGGCGTTTAGAAATTATTTTTGTAGATAGCAACATTTCTGCTAATCTCTTTACATCACTTACATTCTTAAGCCCCATTGCAAGTGCTGTCTTGTAGTTCATAGTTGGCAACGATTCTAATGATTCACCGTGCTCTCGCGGAACAGTTAAATCAATTCCACTTAAATCGGAACTCCAAGCTTTTGCCCACCTGCTCTTTGCCTCGGCTGCTGCTTTTTCACTTATAGAGTTCGATGCTACAAAATAATCAATTAACTTTTCAAATCTTTCTTTTCCTAGCGAGAGCGTATCTGCCTTGCTGATATGCTCTGGCCCAGATGCATATGTGAATTGCTCAGGAATTTGTTTAAATACAGGATCTTTTTCAAATGCTTCTCGGGCTTTTACCGTGGCTAGCCATTTTTCAACAGCCTCATCCTCACTCTCACCAGGCACGTTGCCTTTTTCTACTTGATAACGAATTAAGTTCCTCAACTCCGCCTCTGATTTTGCTCTTTGAACCAATTGGGCTGTAGTTAAATACATAACGCTGTCGTTACGTTCATGATGACCGAGTTTCTGAAGGTTTTCATCATTCCAGAACCAATCCCAACGATGAAGTTGATCGTTTATTTCTTGCTGTGTACCTATATTTCCTCTTGCTGCTTGGTGTTTTACCAAAGCATACCATTGATCCTTCCCAAATCCTTCTATTTGACCCAAAATTAGATCTTTCACAGGCGTCCATCTTATTTGATCCGGCAATTGTGATACTTGTTTGTGATAAGGATATAGAATATCTAATTTTTGCAAGTCCTCAGGCTTTGGTATAGGTCTATCTTTGCTTGAATATTTTGGAACATTAACTGGCGAATGTCTAATTAGATTTCTTACTACATCTATTTTGGCTCTCAATGCTCTCCAGGGTCCATGTAGCCAAGCCTGATATTTTGGATCTCTTATAAGTGCTTCCAACCGTTCATTAATTTGTTGCAATTGAGTTTGTGTCATTGCAATATGGTCACTTATCCGCTGATTGCCTGCGGTCTTTATAGAACCCTTAAGAACTTTTTGTTCAAAGGTGGTTGAAAGTGTATGGAATGATTGAATAATTTTAGCTAAATAGCCAAGTCCAATATGAATCTTCTGCCAAGAGTCGTCATAATTTCGACGCGAAGCTTTACCCAAATTGTCCATTAGCTCACTTTTTACAGCTTCAATTGCTCTGCGTATACCAATCATGGTTCTTTCTAAAGAACCTGCCGACGTGTGATAATCAATTTCCCGACCCTTGCGTTGTTTTCCTTTCTCCCGAATATATTGAAACCTTCCATGATCAACGTCATAAGCAGTTGTTTGATAACCACCTTTAAAGTCTGTCCAATTGCTTACATGTTTCTCAGGAATATCCTCATCTTCTGGAATCCCGTTTGCTTTTTTGAAGTGAGCTTTTAAAAATCCCTCCCACTCACCTTGCTTTTCAAAGGGAATGTCCTCACTTTCATAAGGATCAATACCATGCTTCTTTTTAAATTGTGTCATTAAATCATAGTATTGTATTTTGGGGCGACCATGTGGTGATCTAGGATCAATATGTGATTGATTGTCAATTTGCGCAATTGGAATTAAAGAACCCGAATCAAAAAACACACCCTGTTTGGGTTCCCCCGAGTGTATAACACTCCAACCCTGACGATCTGTAAAACCATCAATTCCCAACCCTCTTAAAACTGCCGTCCACTCCCTCCACTTTTTCGCCTTTGACCCTTTGGGCATCACACCAGCTTTAATATCTTTAACCTGTAAATCGTCCAACTCAACCCAATCACGTTCGTTCTTACCTGGAATATGACTGGGCAGTTCAACGTGTGCTAAATTTTTATCTTTGTTGACCTTAAGAACTGTTGCTTCTTTCCCTGCATATTTGCCATTTGCAATATAAACCTTTTTGCCTTTTTCTATTTGTTTGCTTCGTTCTAACTTTCTACCCACGTCCTTTGCTTGTGGAAGTCCTAGCCCCAAAAGTGGGTGGCCGCTAGTTTTTACAATACCCTTCTTTTTCTTCTCTTTCCTCTCACTAGCTAAACTGCTTGCCATCCATAAAATAAATCCCGCCCCATTTTTAGTCCTACTTTGGTCTGTATTCCAAAGTGTTTCGTATAATGCGTTAAACCAACTTAAGTGGTTGGCCTCTGCATATTTTTTAATTCTTTGATGGAAAGGAAACTTAGCTTTATTGATAATAGGATCAACTACATCTCGCTTATAGTTACTCACAAATTTATTGAGGCGGCGCAAAACAAGAGTTGCTACTTTTTTCCATTCTTCTGATTGAACTACATCTTGTAGGCTTTGTCCTGATTTCTTTTCTTTAGCATTACGTAACGCAACGAGTTTTTCCCAATGCTGTACTGTTTTGTTTTTACCATATGCATCATCGCCAAAATAATTAAGAGCGGCTTTATTCTCCCCTTCTAAATCAAATACATCTTTCATAGAAACCGTCTCAGGGGCTTCTGGATGTTTCTCAAGATAATGGTCCGTATGCTGAACTGTTAAATCTCCAAAATTTGCGTCACGATACTTTGTGAGTCGTTCGTGCCAATTATCATAATGACCATCTATATCCACTCTTTGAAGAAAGCTTCTGAGGGCAGACACATGTTCGTCCTCTGTGGCTTTCTCATCGTGTGTTTCTCCCATGCCTTGCAAGAAATTAAAGGCCATTTCCCTATCTGCTTGTATTGCTAAAATGCCTTTATTCGGATCAATAGTGCCATGATTGGCATAGTGGGCCGACATCTTGTTTATTACCGTTCCCAATTTGTCTTCTAATTGTTTTAGGATGGCTTCCTTATGTGGCGTTGTTTTGAAATCCACAGCTTCGGGTAATTGTTTAATTCCTAAATATTGGTGTGCCCAAGCCATAATTTTCTTACGCTCTTCCTGTAGTATGTCGTGAAAATCAGGTTTTATTTTCCGTATTTCCTCTCTAATTTCTTCAACTTCTTGACGAAGATGGGGGAAACTGTACATGCGACTGCCACTATAGTAGCCACCATTGGGCCGCTGTTTTTTTCTTTTTCCCTCTTTTACAGAGGTTGAATAAATTGCAGGTTTTCTACCTCGGGATTTAGAATAGGTTCTTCTAATTTTAAATACTTGCGCAAAGGGGCGTTCTTTAAAGCCTCCCTTTGCACTATCATCAATGACAGCCTGAATTGGATAAGCATAGATTCCCAAAGGCGTACTACCATCGTCTGCATCTGGATTAACGCCTAATTTATCTACTTGTGTGAAGGCAACCCAAATATCTCTTTCAGGAGTTCCCTTCCTTATCTCGCTGGCTAGAATTTGTTTTAATAACCGTATTTTGTCATTATGTCGCCAATTTCTTCGTGTGACTGGATCAATCCACTTGGTTTGGTCACCTTTGGGCTGGATGCCTCTATGTAATTTTCGCCCTTCGCATAGATACTCTTCCAAGTCAAGAAGTATAACTTCTGCTTGTTCAATGGCAAAAAAATCTGCAAATTCTAATTTTGATCCCGACATATCTTATTTATGTATATATGAAAACAGTTCTTTTGTTAGTTAGCCATTTAGGGTCGTCCTCTAATATTTTATTTAATGTCCTGAACCAAAATTCTAGGATTCAAGGCTTTCGTACAGATCGACCTTACTACAACACTGATACATTACAATATTTAACTGCCTACGAACATAAATTAAGGAATACCGCAGCAATTTATATGGATGAACTACTCCATAACTTCAAATTCGCTGCTAAAGATCTGTATAAAATCTGCAAATTCGTGTATTTGATCCGTGAAGCTAGACCTTCTTTAAATAAAATAATAGCCCGAGGATACTCCCAAAACGCAGCAAGTGATTATTATCGATATAGATTGAGGCGGATTTGTGAGATGGCTAAACGGACTCCTGGTGCGCCTCTTTTAACTTGGGATGATATGGTTTCTGGGCGAGGACTTCCATTAATAGAAGAATATTTAAACCTCAAAGAGCCCATCAAGAAGATTTCAATTGGTCCCGAAGCCCCTGACGTGGTGGAATACAATATCGCAGAAAAAGCTCAGGAGGCATATGAAAGACACTTTTTATATTTAAAAAAGTTTGATTTAATATCAGCCTAATAGTGTATCAATGTCTGTTTTGCCATCATCTTCTGGTTTCTCAAGTTTCTTTTGCTCTTCTTCAATCATATTATCAATAATATTAAGAGCATTCATAAGTTGCTCAGGAGACCACGGTTTTGCCTCGGGTTGCGCGGCTTGAATGGCATGTGCAGCAGAGGGCATTCTGGCAAGTCCAGGCTGGGGCTTTAACTGCCTAGATTCTCTTTTCGCTCTCTTCTTTTCTACTTTGGCTATCTCTTGGAAGGCTGCATTCAAATGAAATCTTGCCTCTGAAAGCGCAAAATCCTCGGGTATATTTTTGATTGCCTCTAATAAATGTGATTTTGCTTTTGAAGTATTACCCATTATTACCATCCAAACTCTCGGAGTAACCGCTCGTTTTTTCGCCGTACATTGAAGACAACACCAGGCGTAACATCCCCTTGATAGGTAGCGAAAATGTCGTCATCTTCTTCAATAAAATCCTCAGGAGCCCCGTTTTTTAACTCCTGTTTAATTTCCTCATAAACTTCTGATTTAAATACATCCATCAGTTCCTTTGGGATGTCTGCTCCAACGGGAATGTCTCGCATTGCTTGGTCCCGAATGTAAACAGCAATCGCCAAAGCCATAATTGCATCGTCATGTTTGCCCTTCTGAGCTTCTGGTTTCCTTCTAGAAGTATTATAAATAAATGTTTTCAATTCATGAATTAATCTTGGACTATTAATAATTAAACTTTTTTGTAGAATTCTACTTTGAATTGCCTGCATTACCATTGGGCGCACTTGAATGGTAGTTTTAATCCCTGCCTGTTGCCTTTTAGCTGCATCATAATATAGATTCTCATACATCAAAGTATTCTGAAGGGCACTTATTACTGCACCTCCTGATGATGCCATGTTTTCCACAACTATCTTTGATGTGTTGTAAAAAATTCCAGTTTGATTTATGATCTGAGCAAAATCATGAGGCGGGACTTTATTGCTATAGAACTCTGCTACTTGTTCAAGGGTGGAATCATCAATTATTGAAAAAGCACTACTATCGCCCCCTTCTCCAACACCATCTGCACAATCCACTCCCATTGTGTATTCGTGACCATCTACAGGTTCTTTCCAAACCCACAACGCCCCTTCTTCTTCTGCATACTCTTCGTGATCGTTACACCACTGAGGAAATAAAATACGTTTAGGTCCATCTTTTGTTCTAATATTCGCATCAATGTCAGCGATAATGTGACCGGGAATATATGTTTCACCAGAACCCAGGAATGATCGCATAACTTCCTGTTGCCAACCCTTTTCTCCCAGTTGTGCTCGTTGATCTGCAACCCAGTCAGCATCGTTGTAATCCGGGTGTTCCCAGAAATCTAAATCAATGACATGAAATTTATTTTTCTTAACTTGAGCGTTATGATAAATTTCCTCATACCAGTTACCAAGACCATTAACTGTAGAAATGGCGATACAATTACCACCCGTAGAAAGCGTAGGATACATAGCTTTCCAATGCTCTTCCATACCATCGATGAAGGCAGCCTCATCCAAGATCATATAAGTTAAAGCACGGGTACGAGCAGCTTCAGGGCCTTGGAAATCAATACGACTACTTGTGATTAAAAATTCTTTAACGTGGTCATTATTTTTACCCATTTCAGGTTGCAACCATGTTGGTAGCCACTGAATAGCTCGGGCAACCATACCAGCACCCGTCATAGCTTCACGGTCGGTCTTTGACATAACCATCATGGTCTGGTCTTTTTTAAACATACACCGCCATAAAGCCCAAATAGCTGTGGTGGTGGTTAGCCCTCCCTGTCGGAATTTAGAAATAATTGTGAATCTATGTTTATCGTATTCATCAATTACCCGCCTCTGATAATTGTATAGAACAAAGGGCAGGAGACCCCTAATGGGATGCATGATTTTGATGTATTTGTGGCAAAAGTAAGGAAAATTATTGATACATTTTATAATTTCTTCTCTTTGTTTTGCTGGATCACGTCCATATGCTTCAACTTCTGCGTCTGTTTCATCTGGATCAATTGCTATTTCATCGGCAGATAGTGTGTAGTAGGGAAATTGCTCTTCTGCCTTAATTACATTCAATGTCTCTGGATCAAGAATGCTATACTGTTGATTAAACTCATTTGCATAGTAATCTTCCAAAGTGTCGTATTTATCTCGCCATATACTCATATCATTATTTATGTAAGTAGAAACGTAAATAAAAGTATGGACGATCAAGAGAAAAAAGACATGGAGATGTCACCACCCAAGAGGCGGGGAATTATCACGACGGGTACAATTGTTACCACTCTTATCGTGGCGGCGCTCCTAGAAGTTTTCAAAGCTACGATTAATTTCCTGTGGGGTCTTTTGTTAACTAAATTCTGGAAAAAGAAACAAGAGGAAGCAGAAAAAGAACAAAAGAAGAGTCAGTGGAATTAAGAGGTAATTATGAAAACGAAAACGTTATTGTTAATTATTGTGGCGGGTTTAGGTTTATTTATCATTTTTCCTAATTTAGAAGTACCGCCACCAAAAGAGCAAGGTGGATTTAGTGGGATTGTAGAACACATAACCCAACCACCAGAAAAAAATTCACTTGATGATGCTGTCAGTGCTATCTCGCAAGAGGAGCTTAAAGAAGACCTCTATTACCTAGCCTCAGACGATTTAAAAGGCAGAATGACGGGAGAGCCCGGCAATGTCAAAGCGGCTGAATTTATCAAGAAAAGGCTGTTAGAATATGGACTTCAGGTAGAATATCAGCCTTTCAGTGCTGGTGGGAGAAGCACAAACAACGTCATTGGTTGGTTAGATGGGGAAAATACCAATGAAATCGTCGTTGTAGGAGCCCATTTTGACCATATTGGTATGAGAGGCGGGGGGGTGTGTAATGGGGCTGATGATAATGCCTCCGGTACTGTAGCCGTAATCCAAATGGCTAAAGTGTTTTCCATGTTAAAGGATGAATTAAAGCGTACCGTGGTCTTTCAACTGTATTCTGGGGAGGAAATGGGACTGATCGGCAGCCGGTTCTATGCCAATAATCCAACCTTCCCCCGTGGAAATCCCAATATTAAGAACCACATTTTCATGTTGAATCTTGATATGGTAGGATATATGAACAATGGATACTACTACGCCCTAAGCCATGTGGATACTTCCTTTGATTTGCGACAAATTCGCTCTGAATTAAGTCAAAAATACCCGTTTGCGGGAGGTATCACAAAAACAGGCGGTAGTGGAAGTGACCACCAAAGCTTCTCAAATAAGGGTGTTCCGGTCTTGTGGCTCTTTACGGGAACCCACGGAAATTATCACAGAACGACGGATACAGCCGAAAAAATCAATTATGATGGCTTGGAAAAAATCACCAAATATGGATTTGAAATCCTCTGGAAAGTGGCGCAAAGTGAAGCTGCACCAGTATTTAATAAGGAAGGCTACGAACATTTGCCGATTACAAATGACCATAATCATCCAAATGTTCCATTTCCAATTCAATATTAGGTTGACAAGCATTTTCTAATTTACTATAATCACGTTCAACAATGAGGCGGGAGCAAATAAATACCCGTCCAAAACACACTTTCTTTACAGGAGACGTGACTATGAGTAACCGTTTTAATGACCTTGTGAGAAATCTTCCCGTAGCGAAGTTTTATTACAAGGGGAGAAGCCACACCCACCCAGTACGACGTACAGTTTTGGTGTCGGCCTCAACCGCCACACACATTACGGGCTACGAACTTCGGGAAGGTAACAACACAAGGACCATTGATGATGCTCCTGTGAAAACCTACCTTCGCAGCCGGATCGCTACCCGTAAGAACTGCCGTGGGGACAGTGCAATGAGAAAGGTTGGTAAGAAGAAGTTGAGTGAAACCACCCTCTCTCGCTCCAGTTTGAGCAACTTCTCCGTCTGAGTTTCGTAGCTACGATAGTTTGCTAGCCGCCCGCCTTAAAAGACGGGCGGCTTTTTTTATCGATTTACTAAATTAAATGTAATAGCTACTAAATAAAAAAGCAGATAACAAGAGGAATCCTTATGCCATTTTTTCAAAATCCATTTTTTCAAGATTTTAGAGGATATTTAGTTCTGGGGGACAGACAACTGAGCCCCGTATTTACGTGCCCATTGCACGCCCAGAGAGGGCATGGGGAAATTGTCTCTATAGATTTGACAGCAACCCCTTATGATTTAACTGGGGCTGATGGGGATGGTAACGATACAGACGAATTAGTAATAAATTATGCCATCGATCCCGCTTTGCGTGATTTTACTTCCATCACTGTAAATATTGCTGCTGAAGCACTTGTGCCTGCTGCTGCTACATTGGTGGAAATCGTCACCAGCTTAAATGAAGATGATAATTTTGCAGCTTTCTTTGAAGCAAGTCAGCAATTTACAGCAACCGGAGCAAATCCCACAGGGCGAGTGATTATTAAAGCTAAACTCCCCGCAGAACGCATTAAATTTTATGTTGCTAATACCGGGGCTGAAACCATCCTAAGATTTAATGCTCGGGCTGGGGTCAAAGAGCTACCTTCTTATTTTGCACGACATACTGTAGCAAACAGATACACTTATACCGATGGTACTGCCCTGCTTATTGAACTTGATCCAAGTAACGGAGGCGGAGCTTCTGCTGTGGATGACGATGTTATTGATAATGCCGTAGATTTGAATGGCGTGTCACTAGGGTACGATTCATCTACAGTTCAAGAAGATTATGAACTTCTTGATGGGCAATCTGGGCTATTTACGTTCCAAAATATTTGCTTAGATGGAAATGGAGATATTGCCCAAATTATTGAATATCACGCAGGCGCAGGTGTAGGTGATCTAGCAAGAAAAATTTGTTATTTAAGAGATGGTGATACAAACCCAATTCAAATTACAGAAGAACCATATGTTTTAACGGCAGATGACTTGGTAGAGCCTGATTGTACCGATTGTCCGGCATAATCAAATAAATAATAGGGTCCAATAAAGAGGCGTGGGTTCCTTAATACGGTCATCAAATTGACAATTGTGTGCATCCACACCCACTAATCGCCCCAAAGATCTACGTCTTCCTCGTAATCCGCCTATACCAAGATTAACTAAATTATTCATACCTTATGTATTCTTCAAATTGAGAAATAGTTGCATATATAAGGTAGACGTCATTTTTTTACAGAGAGGTAATTCGATGGACGAAATTAAAGTAGAAGTGATCCGTACCGAGGATGGCAGATATGCCGAGCGTCACGTCAGGGAAGTTGCGGAAAGTGATCCCTGCGGAAAGTCCTTTGAAGCTGAAAAGGTCATCGAGCAATGGGAAGAAGATCGCCCCTTGCTTCTCAAAAAGCGAGTGCGCGAGAAGAGACAACCATGTGTTGTGGAAAGAGTTGTTGAGACAATTGAAGACAACGAAGTGGTTGATGTTCAAGTAGAATCTATTGAGCCTGACACCAAGCTTGAATTAAGATCTCACATTGCAGTTGCCAAGCCAGAAGTAGGTGCAGCAAAAGTCGATGAGTGCTACGTAACTAGAGATGATCTTAAAGAAGTCATGTTAAGCGTGACAGAACAGTTGAAAGATGCTTTTGAAAACCGAGAGGTTGCTGAAAGACGACCGAGTTCTCGCATGCAAGCGGTAGTAGAAGAAGAAGTTGAACAGGCTGATGATGAAAAATGGGGAGCAGTAGAGTGGATTCTTCTGGGCATTGTAGCCATCGAGGGTGCCTATCTACTAGTGAACTGGCTGCCTCGTCTGCTTGGGTAATTTGGCAAGATAAATATAAATTACATAACTTCCCGTTCTATGACGTTTACATAAAAATTGCACCAGTAGTACGTATTACATTTAAGAATCTGTATGATATGCAAAAGCCTTATGATTTTAGATCATGAGGCTTTTTCATTTGAATCCCCACTTTTTAGCCATCCTACCAAACCACTGATCCCTAGCTTCAACTGCCTGCTCTTCCCTCTCTTTGCGACTCTCTTTCTTGTCATCGCCTCTTAATTTTGAGGCGACTCTAAAAAGCCCCTCTATTTGATCTTCCCATCTGGGATGAGGCACATAACTTTCTAGTTCGCCCGCCTCCTCTTTGAAAACCAAATAACCCTCTGCTAACACCGTGATAGTCTTATTGAGGTATTGTATCTCTAAATGCATTCCACGACTTAAACCATCAAATAAATAACCAACTACTATTGTTTGTTCGCCTTCCTCAAAAACAGGCATTTCCTCATCTTCTTCATCTTCTAGTGCCCAAGGGTCTTCCATTTCATTTGTATCATAAAGAGGCGAGGAGTGGGACATAATAGGTTCGCCCATATACTTCAAAATACAACCGAATTTTCCCCCAAGACCAAAATAATCTTTATGGGTCGCCTCGATTGTTCTTTGTTCTTTGATTTTTGCTTCTTTGCTCTTCATCTATTTTATTCTTCGCAAAAGGGTTATCCAAGATAGTAGTGCAATAAGGGCATCTGGCTGATTGATAATGAATTTTACATAAACAAAATGGGCATTCAATTCCCTCGTCACAAATTATCTCAGGAGGCTTATCATCCTGTTCAATTCTTCTAAATATTCTGCTGTATAGGTAGTATAAAATCGCTGCAATTATAATAAAATCTACAAATACCCCTAAAAAGTTGCCCAATTCAATAACAACTCCTTCTATGGGCTCAAAAACTACCTTTCGCCAATCACCGTCAGCCTGATTCATAATATAGGTCAAGAAAGGCATGATAAGATGCTCTGAGATAGATGCTACTACATTTTTAAATGCTGCCCCGAGCATAAAGGCAATAGCCATTTGAATCATTCTATCCTTGAATGCAAACTCTTTGAACGCCTCAAATTCCTTCCGTCCGACAAGACCTTCGATCTCATCTCCCAACTCATCTTTGATGCGTTCTACATCTATTATTGACTTAGGTTTCATATATATAAATAGAGTAAAAACTATCTTATTATCAGGAGGATCTAGTTATGTTCGATTGGTTCCAAAACTTTTTAGATTGGTTCTACGGATTATTCTCTAGCGGCGAAAAAGCCGAGGCAAGGAAAGAGGATTTGTACATCCAATACTTGATGAATGATCCAACGACCCCAGAATTAATGGTAGAAGTCGTGCCACCTAACCCGCCCAAAGGCATGGATTTCCTAGTTCAAAATTATGTGGGTGGAGGATACCCTTGGGATCATTCCAAGGGACGTGCCGCAAACTGTTATGTTACGATGGCGCAAACTATTAAACAAATTCAACGATATTCCCCCAGACCATTACAGCGATGGGCAGCTACGAACACCCTGTTGGTTGTCCCACAAGCGGGAAGACAACTAAATGCGTATTATGACCGTAGACATTTGAAGTTTTTCTATGCTTACGATAGAGAAATGCGAAAGGATGTTTATACATCCGACTCAGTGGATATTGTTGCACACGAATTGGGACACGCACTTTTAGATACTATGCGACCTGACTTGTGGAGCGTACAATCACTAGAAGGATGGGGTTTCCATGAAGCATATTCTGATGTAAATGCTATTCTGGCATTACTTGGAAATGATGAAATTGTAAATCACGTTTTGAAAGAAACAGAAAATGATTTGAGGAAACATAATGTTGTTTCCAAATTAGCAGAAGAAATGGGCGATGCCATCTATAATATCACCCGAGGAAGAGATGGTAGAAAACCGGGTGCCCTAAGAAATGCTATTAATAACTTCAAATATACTGAACCTGAAAAATTGCCCCAAAATGCTCCCCACGATAAATTGGCCGGGGAATGCCATAGCTTTGGAAGATTATTCTTAGGTGCTTGGTATGACTTCCTAGTGGCTCTCTATGAACATAAACGAGCCCGAGGTAAAACGCCTAAAACAGCATTAAAAGAGGCGAGAGATGTCGCGGGACTTTATATTGTCCGTGGATTATCTCACGCTCCCGCATGCGTGCGATACTACAATGCTGTCGCTAGAGCTATGATGGCTTATGATAAAACAAAATGTCATTCTCGCTATCAAAAGATTCTTCAAGAGGTATTCACAAAACGAGGAATCTTGCGTCCAAAAGCTAGAGTCCTTTCTAATTTAACTTGGCAGGGACTAAACCTTAAGAATGATGATGATGTCATGAAATCAGACCACGGCTGGGTAGTCAGGTCAAAGAAAATTGAAACTTTAAAACTATCGGATCATTTAGAAGCTAGAACCCTAGTGAATAATCCATTGTTTAATGTTGAAATTGAAGTTCCAAGAGATAGCTACTTTGAATTTGATGCCAACGGCAACTTAGTTGACCAAATTCAAGAAAGTACCGAGGAAGTAGTGAATGCAGCTAGAGCTTGTTTGGTCCAATTGGATACCCAAGGACAAGTAGGCGATGGCGAAGACACTATGTTTGCTATCGTAGATGGAAAATTAGTTAGAACTCATATTGAGTAAGAACACACCCGGCGTACCGCTCCCTTTGGTGACGTACATAAAGGCCGGGTTTTTTCTTATGCATATCCAAAAAATCTGTTGTAATCTTGAAACCTATTCATAATAGTGTTTGCAAGATCAGGAGAAAAATACTGCCTCCACTCGTTAGGATCAGAAGCCTCAACCTTACCCGATCCCGTGTGTGGGAACTTATGCAAATAAAATCCATCAGGGTCTTCAGCGGTGTTCTCTATGTTTTCAAAATCATGCTCAAATAGTGTTTCGTCTAATTCAGTGTAAATCTTCTCAAAGACACCATTTGGATCGGCTGCCATACTCTCATACTGAACATAAACAACACCAGGCGGTTTGCGACGAATTAAATCCTCAATTCCTAAAATGGGACCACCTATCAAACCCTGTTCACTAAACATACGGTTTGCCCTGTCAAAAACAGTCTTTTGAATGGCATTCTGAGCATCATCCAATAGAGGATTCTTTCGATGTTGTTTCTCTATAGAAGCAAAAACATTTCTTAAATCCCGCACCATCACAATGAGCTTGGAATCAGGATAAAGCTTCTTTAATGAAAGGGAATTGAGTGACCACGCCCGGCTCTTATCAAAAATAATCTCCCGACTTTCCTGCTTATACCAAGTTTCTACGAAAGCCTGGATACTATCTGTAATCCGTTGCTCGGTTTCCACCTTCTTTTTCTCTAAAAGACTTTTTACCTCTACGGCATTACTGATATTATGAACCATACCATTGAGAATTCCCGGCAAAGGAGATGTACTGGTAGCCCAAAACCGTGGGTTCTGATTCAAAATATTACATAAAAGCGTACTACCAGCCCTCGGTAGCCCCGTAATAGCATTTAATTTCATTTATGTGATTCCCAATGCTGTTTCAACTTCTTCTAGTTGGGTTTGCAATGTAGCGATCACAGCAGGATCTTCCTCCGCCTCAATTTTTTCTCTAAGTATTTTTTCTTTAGATAAATTAGCCACAACCGCAACTAATCCACCCATCACTTGCGCCAATGCTGGAACTCTGGCTGATTCTGTCAAGAGATTTTCAATTTCAAACACCTGGGGTTGCGGTGGTCCTAATTCTGAAGTATCAAAATTATAAGGAACCATAATTGCTCTTGCGCTAGGGACCAGGGGGTTTTCGCTTGGATTTCTACGATGTTGGCGAACATTTGCCGTAACGTGCAACTCTGCAATATAGCGATCTGGATATGTTTTCTCCTCTGTGGCAGGAACCGCAGGGATTACAACTGGATCGACTGAATCTATTCTTGGTAAAGACATTATTTTCTCCTTTTAGGTATTATAGTAGGATCACCACGTTAATGCGGGCCAATTTGAAACTGGGCCTCCGGTTGGGGGAGGAGTATCACCAACAAATTCGTGGGCTCCCTGATCCCAAGTATCACCTTGGGAATCACGATCCCGGCCATTTATATCGATCTCAACACCAGAAGGAGTCGTTCCTAAATCTGTTCCTGCATCTATTGCATCTGACTGGGCTTTTAAATGCAAATCTTCAGAGCCAACAGTAGATCCCCCATTAATTGTCACCTGTTCATCAAAGTCAGAGTCATCATACATTTCACCTACTGCATCATCGCTAGATGAATAATACGCAACATTATCTAAATCAGCTTCCCATGCGGTAATAGTAGAATAATCTCGGGAGGTTACCCCAATGCTTTTCGTAACTGTAGCCATAAAGGCTATTTATCAATATTAATAAAAAAGTCCTCAGAGATTACAGACAATCTCCAAGGACTCAACAACATAGCAGTTGTTTTGTTATTATTCTTCTAATTTCTCACGGATATAAGTAATATGCGACGGAAAGACTTTTGAAAAACCAAGTTCCTCACCCCTTGAAACCGTAGCACTCCCCAACGCTGTAATGTTAGTAATGTCATCGGTAGTCAAAATCCCACCATCAACTAATGCTTGCATCATAGCTCCACGATCACTAAGACTGAGATCCAACGATGTTCCATCACGCATAATTAATAGTTTTGCCACATTAGCGATTGAACGCAAAGAATCGGGCAAAGCATCATTATCAGCAGCATTAGAAATCCGCATAAAACGCCCATCAGCACCGGACCAAGCAAGAAGTTCCGCAGAAGAAATAGCTCTTGTAATATCCCTATCCTCCACTTCATTCATATTCTCTGCGACTTCTTGAGGTTCCATATTTGCATATCCCCGTCCAAGAGGATCATTGACATATTCGGCTGTTAATTTATCTAAATCAACCATGTAACCTATACCTTTCAATAAAGTTATTTCTTCTTTAAACCACATCCACAAAGTGCGAATATCAACTGGAAGAACATTATCAGGTATTTGATTCTTCAAACTACCATCAAGCTGTGGAAGTTCTTGCCAGAGGACATTGTGAGCACGCATATGCATGATTCGACCATTTTCATCACAAATTGATGATTGTAATTTTGATGCTGTTTCATCATCAAAATTATCAACTTTAATTTGTAGATGATGGCGGCAATCTAAATTTCCCACGGGCCACAATTCATAATCTTTCCTTCGGTGGGATGAATGTTCTTCTATAATACTCCAAAGATTATTTACAGAAGTTTCATCTGTATTTGTTTTTCCACCATACCAAACCTCTTCACCAGGAGATCCAAAAATTGCGTGTCTTTCGTGATTTAACCGCATTTTTAAAAACACAGGAACATTCATAGTTTCGCCTTTAGCATTTGGCGTTTTTCCTATAATTTCTTCTTCGTCTGTTAAGAGGTTTATGCGTTTCACAAAATTAGTGCTTACTCTTCTGAATTCATACTGGTAAATGGCATTTCTCAATCTTCTAGGGATACTATCATAAATACGATGCACTAGTTTCCCGCCTCCTGCATTTCCAACGTCACCAATATGATCGGCATATACGATGCCTATTCGCCTTCTATTAAAAGCTCCCAATATATCACCGTCTTCAAAGTTGGAGCTTTCCCCTATTTTCAACATTAATTCTGCCATTTATGCGGTTATTTCTTGTAATTCTTTTATACTGTCAACAGTAATAGAGTTAAGTGTTTTCACGTTTCCCCAAACGATACTATTAATAGTCTTTATGTTCCCACTCGCTACTACGTATTCATCAGCGCCCATATCCCAGGTATCACCCTCTGAATCCCGATCCCTCCCATCAATATCTATTTCTACGCCAGAGGGTGTAGTGCCTAAATCTGTTCCGGCATTGATCGCATCAGCACCCGATTTTAGGTGTAGATCTATACTGCTGATGATTGATTCAAATTGATCGCTTGCCGATTTATTTGTAAGTGATCCTGTACCGGCAGCCGTTGCGTCTGATGATAGATTGTGGTCGTCGGTAACATTGGAGAATGATTCAAAACAATCAGCAGGACCGCTACCGTTTGTTTGTACGTCCATCACGACATTGTTTCGGCAATACTCCGTAATCGCCCCAGCATCGTACATCATGATACCGATAAGATCAGCCGTACTACTTGCGTGCGCTTCATCTATATTCCAAATGGTGTTATTGCACACATAGACGGTATCCCAATATCCCGTTTTTATTCCGATCAAATCACCACGATCACCCGTCGTGTTTTGCTTAATATCAAAGATGATATTGTTGCAAATTTGAAGCTCTGAGGTAGATCCTCCCAAACAGTGGTGGCCGATATGTATTCCAAAGCTGTTACGAGCATTAACAACTGTGTGATAACAAAGATTGTGGCGAATCCTCAGCGTTTTAGATACGCCCCCAGAGGGCTCGGAAGTTGTAGAGCAAATGCAGCCACGGTAACAGTGATTATTAGCGTTAGCCATTTCCAGCCACTCAATAGTAACATCGTTGGGCATTGCATCTATGTCTATACTGATGCAATGACCCCCTGTGTATGATCCTCCACTATGAACATTCCTAGCGCCACTCCCTGCCGTGCCATCGTGCCTTTCACTTTCAGGCACAGTTAGTTTTAATGAACTAAGCCCAACTGTGCCGCCTCCATTTATTGTTACCTCTTCATTGAAAACTGAATCGTTGTAACACTCGCCTACAGCATCATCGCCAGCGCTGTAAATGGCTACGTTGTCTAGATCCGCCTCCCAAGCTGTAATAGTGCTGTAATCTCTACTGGGAGATACGCTTGTGCCTATGGATTTTGTAACAGTCGCCAATTCAACTCCTTACGTATGTGTTGCATACATCATTGATGGGCAAAAATAAATACAATCATCTGATAAAGCCCATCCTACAGGTTGAATTACATCATCAGTTCCCGTTGGTTGGGTTTGAGTTAATTCGCCAACAGTAGTAGATAGGTAAATTAATCCAGCATTGCCAGGCCCCGTTGTCCAATTCCATCCATCATTGCGTAAAATGCCATGTAGTAAAATGTTTTTTGTTCCGGTTCCTGTTTCCAACGCAAGCGCAACGCATGGGGCGGTAGTGGCGCTATCGGCATCTGCCTCATCAAAATTACCGTCAGCAGCCACATAGAGAGGACAGCCGACACCTGTGGAATTGCTGTCCACTGTGGCAGAAATAATTAGACCACTTGCAGAATCATCTGAAGATGGTTCATTTTTCAAAATGATATTATAATCATTTAAATCTAAATTGCCCCCAAGTTGTGGTGATGCATCTTCTGATATATCACTAGGGCCTGTAGGTCCGGTTGCACCATCTTCACCCGCTGTACCTTGGGCTCCGGTTGGGCCGGTAGGCCCTGTTGCTCCTGTTGCTCCGGTTGCACCATCTTCGCCTGCTGTGCCTTGGGCTCCTGTTGGGCCTGTTGGTCCTGTAGGTCCGGTTGGTCCAGTTGGTCCGGTTGGTCCAGTTGGTCCG
>JGI10211J34971_10001338_pt1 | contig 20483 bp, 17 predicted proteins | sample Etolagsediment_FD_34971 | JGI IMG/M metagenome (IMG submission 34971)
TCATTTGTTTTCTCCTTTTAAAATGTTTTCTATTATTTCAAGCTTTTCTTTTTTCTCTGCTCTTATATAGGAAGGTATGCTTTTGTCACTGAGTAAGTTTTCTAAATTGCCAGCAATAAGATTCAACTGACTTTTACTGAAATGTTTAAATTGGTTTTTCATGATGTACCACCTTTAATTTTGTTCGGTCATCTGACCTTCATACTTCTAAGTATACTCCTATCGTAATACATGTCAATAAAAATATTCCTTAGTATTGACCTCGTACCAAAAAACCACTTGCGTAAAATGACATATCTGCGTATTATTAATTTACGCAAAACTTATAGGAGGATATAAAGTGGAAAAGAAATTCAAGCATGGAGACATCTCAGAAATGGCCAGAAAGTCAGGGATCTCACCACAATTAGTATGCGATATCTTATCAGGAAGGAGGAGATGTAAACTGAAGCACGCACAAAGATTGAACAAAGCTGCTTATGAACTAGGTTACCAGACCAGTTTGTTTGACTGGAACTGTCCAGAGTCTAGTGATAATCCGCTTTTCAAGAACTATCTGAAACAAAAAAAGACCTGATGAACAGGTCTAAAGGTAAAATAAATGAGTCATCTTAATAATACTATTAAGTGTCCTCATAATCAAGGGGGAACATTGAACAATGCTATAATAGCTGCTCAATCAGGATTATACGTTTTTCCATTGCAAGCAGGAAAAAAGATCCCGCACTACAAGTTCAGCTGGAGATCTCTCTCTTCTAATGATGTAGAACAGGTCAAGACTTGGGGTATGCAGTATCCAAATTGTTCCTGGGCATTAGACTGTGAGAAATCAGGACTAGCTGTGCTAGATGTTGACAACCACAAGGGTAAGCAGGGATCTATAGTACTGTCAGATCTGCAAACAGAGAACGAGAATCTGGAAGAAACTTTCACCGTCAAAACACCATCTGGTGGCTTTCATCATTACTTCAGGGGTCGCTTACCATCCAGGACAAACTTTAAAGAAGGTCTGGACATGAAAAGTATTGGCGGTTATGTGGTACTTTTCGATTGCGAATTTGAAAAAGGAAAGTATGAAATAATAAACAAGATACCATTTAGAGACATTCCTGCCTGGCTCGCAAAGATAGTAGGAACAGAAATGAAAAGAGATGAACAGTCTGATGTGTCTCTTGTGGAATGGGATCTTCCAGAAAACATCGAAAGGGCTATCGAGTATGTTAAACAGGCTGAGCCTGCTTATGAAGGGAACAGAGATAATGCAATATACAAAGTAGCTTGTTCTGTTAGAGATCTTGCAGTCAGTGAATTGCAATGCACGGAAATAATGTATAACCACTACGCTAAGAAGATAGAATCATACAGCTCCTGGGAAGGGAGCATAGAACTAAAAGTAAAGAACGCTTATAACTTTGCTAAGAAAAGACCAGGGTCTGCTACTCCAGAGGCAAAAGCTCAAGAAGCTTTCAAAGCTTTCACGCAAAACGTGTCTTGGATGCACGATGCTGGAGATATTGATCCACATAAAACACCAGCCAGAGAATGGCTTATTGGTTTCAGAGCATTAAAGAAATACCTATCAGTAATCATTGCACCAGGTGGAGTTGGAAAATCTACTTTGGCTTTCATGGATGCAATATCTTACGCAACAGGAAAAAACATTTCAGGAGAACACATCAGAAAACCTGGAAAGGTCTGGGTATACAATGCTGAGGATCCTCAAGAAGAAATAGATATGAGACTTGAAGCTGCATGTAAATACTACAATATCCCATTGTCAGAACTGAAAGGGAAATTATTTACCACTTCAGGCAGGGAATTGCCTCTCAGGTTGGTTAGATCTACTAAAGATGGACTCCAAGTCGATAAGGCTGTTTCAGAGTATTTGGTAACCATGATTAAGAATTATGGGATATCTCTTGTGTACATGGATCCGTTTGTCAGACTCCATGACTGCAACGAGAACGATAACTCTGCAATTGATAGAGTTGTATTTGAACTTACGGACATTGCAGACAAAGCACACTGTGGTATAGTTCTTGTCCATCACTCCAGAAAAAAGAATGGTGTTGGAGCTCCTGGAGACCAAGACACAGCAAGGGGAGCCAGCTCACTTATATCAGCTGCCAGGCTTTCACATACCTTATCCGTTATGTCAGAGAAGGAAGCCAAAGATTTTTCCATACCAAAAGAATATTCTAAGTGGTATGTAAGAATGGATGATGCAAAGCTGAACCTGGCTGCTCCTACAGACAGGACAAAATGGTATAAGCGTGAATCAGTATCTATCATTAACGGCGAATCCATAGGTATTCTTGAGCCAGTTGAACTTAAGAAAGAAGCTTCTGCAGAACTTCCTGACAAGGACAAAGATTTCCTGAACATATTAGTCCAGTTAAATCCTGGTAAGTATAGACTCAATGATATATACCCAGAGCTTCAAAACATGGGAGAGGATAGAAAGCTTTCCACAGTGAGAAAGCACGTGAACAGATTAATTAGCGAAGATCCGATTGATTACTATGGCGTACTTGTCAGTAACCAGGATGGATTTATCGCTCTTCAAAAAGGAGAATGAAATGAAAATATTGTGTAAAAATTGCAAAGCAAAATTTGATGCAAATCGGGTAATCAGTATATGCAAAGAATCCATGGAAAAAGTGTACGACCATGATTATATTAAAAGTAGAACTAATTATCTCTGCACAGTGAAATGCCCGCATTGTGATATATCAGTAAGCGTCGCTTATGTACCAGAGATAGATTGTAAAACTAAGTCTATTAGTGATGTTTTTTCAGAAAAATATAAAGAAATGTTTGAAATGATATATGAGGAGGGGAAATGAACAACGACAGATTTAAGTTTAAGGTTTTAGACACTACGACAAATAAATTTTTAGAGGAAACAGAAGCAGATTACTTTTATATAGATTTTGAAGGAAATTTATGTATTGAACACATTAGTTGCCATAATCCCATCAGATACGCTAATACGGATTACAAAGCAATACAATGCACAGGACTAAAAGATAAGAACGGTGATTTGATATACGAAGGGCATATAGTAAAAACAAAGTTATTCTGCGGTGATGGTTGTTCGACTAAATGGCTTATTAAAAATAGTAACACGGTGGAAGCGGTTAAAACTGGCATCCAAGGTTGTTTGTGCCGTTGGTATGGTAAAGGCGTATTTGAAGTTACTTACGAAATAATCGGCAACATATACGAAAACCCAGAGCTTCTGGAGGAAAAATGAAACGAATAACAAAAAAAGTGGAAACAACAATTGTAGTGTCAAGTGTTAATGGTTGTTCTCTACATTGTCCTTTTTTAGAAACTAGACTTAATTATTGTTTATTATGCAAACAAGACATAGAAGGGTATTATAAAAGGTGTAAAAAATGTATAGAGACATTTGGGGAGGTAAAATGACCAGAGCATTAGACGAGTTCCACCCAGAGGAGACACTAGTAATCGACGGAGATATCCTGTTTCACAAAGCAAGTTACCTATCATCAGATGTAATCGACTGGGAAGACGGTACAGAACCAGAGTTAATACAACATGAAGAACAAGCACTACAGATGATATATGAACTTGTTAACACAATAACAACCGAAGTACTATACAGACGTGACGATGATGTCAACTGTGTAATCTTTGCAGTGTCATGTCCATCTGGTAAGTACTTTAGACATGGCTTGTATCCAGACTACAAGTCAAACAGAAAAAACACCACTTTACCATACAAAAGTTTACTTGATACTCTTAAGGAAACTATGCATAACATTGGTAATAAAAACAGGATAAGGTACATAAGTGAATTGCTAGGTATACCAGTGTTTGTAATGTTTGTAAGACACTTGGAAGCTGATGATATCATGGGCATCTATGGTAGCTACGGTTCTGTTATTGCAACTATTGATAAAGACCTCAAGCAAGTTCCATGCCATTGTTACAACTGGTATAAAAGAACTTTTGAAAAACCATCGGAAGACGAAGCTGATTTCTTCTTTTACAAACAAATTTTGAAAGGTGACCCTACTGATGGTTTTGGTGGTTGTAAAGGTATTGGTGAAAAGCGTGCAGATAAGATACTTAGACCTTACTTTGGTAATCCGGTCGGTCTTTGGTCAGCGGTCGTGCAAACTTTTCTTGACAAAGACCATAGTACCAATGATGCAATAAGAAATGCTCGAATGGCATTTATATTAAGAAGTCAAGAAAATCTCGATGGTCAAGTGGTACTTTGGAATCCACCAGAATAGTTTACATAACTCATCCCCTGACTAACGAAGGGAAAACAAACACTTAAGTAATATCTAAGATGTATACTTAAGTATTCACTTTAGCATTACAACCCATCTATTAACTTAGGTGGGTTTTTTTATGTATAACACTTAGGAGGTTTATATGGAGTATACCATCAACAGTGACAAAGACGACTTAACTGTGAAGTCTTTATCAGGTAAAGCAGTTCTTTCTGTTTTAAATAAGATGATCGACTCAGATCGTATATCAAGAAAGATGACAGATAATGAACTAAGAGAAATGGCAGCACTACAGGATTTCAAAAGAAACTTTATTAAAGAGTTAAAGGGGTTATAATTTATGTGTTTATTTGGTAATCGTAAAGCACCCACCTATGAAATTCCTAAGCAACCTCCTTCTCCTGAACCAATCATACCCATGAAAGAGTCTGAAGTTGAGATGCCACTGTTAGGTGATGACTCAGCGGTAAACAAGAAAAAGAAAAAAGTTACCTCAAGAGCTAGTGGTGTTACTAAGTATACACCTAATGTTACTGGCTTAGGTATACCGAGGATATAACTATGGAAATGAACATAAAAGATTTTAAAGATGTACTAAATGGTTCACTAGAATCAAGGTATCAAACAATGAAAAGTACAAGGGACATGGTACTGGCACGTGCTCAAAAGATGTCAATGTATACCATACCCTCACTGTTTCCAAGCGATGTCAATACATCGGATGAAATGAAGTTACACACGACTTATCAGAGCTCAACTGCACGCTATGTTAATACCCTAGCAGGTAGTTTGTTGCTTACTTTGTTTCCTCCACAAGGACGATTCTTTGCACTCGATCCTGATGATGTAAACATTAAAGATATTCAAGAGATTAGAAAGAAGTTATTCAAAGAAGAAGACGCAGTCCACTCGTATTTTAGAAACCAGATGGCTAACTCAAGTCTATACGAAGCTTTACGGCAGCTCATCATTGGTGGTAATACGTGTCTTTACACTGAAGATGATGGGTCTACTAGTGTAATACCGCTTTGGCAGTACACTGTTAGTAGGGATTGTAGAGGCAATATCATCATGGCAGTCATTGAAGAAACAATGTCAGTACGTATGTTAGATCAAGAGACTAGAGACTTACTAACAACTGATGTATTCACTGGTGATAAGAAAACTCTGGAGACTGATTCAGTTAAGTTATACACTGGTATTGAGAGAGTCAACAAGGACAAAGTAAAGATTTGGCAAGAGATTAATGATATTGTAGTCACTGAAGAAACTATTGTGCTAGAAAGAGAATCTCCATACATTTTTCCTGTTTTAATACTGTTACCTAATGCATCATATGGTAGAGCATTTGCTGAGGACTACTACGGTGATGCCTATACAGTAGAGGAATTTTCTCGTGTTTTAAATAAGATTATTACTATATCTTCTATGACAGTAGGTCTGTGTAGAAATAGTAAGTTAGCTAGAGACTTAGCTGATAGTAAAAAGGATATACCATTCGAGACAGGTGAGTCAGATGATTTAGCTTTTATATCACCTAACAAGACTCAGGACATGAGAGCTTTACTTGAACATATAACTAATACTAAGAGAGAATTAGGTATGTCTTATGCTGACAAAATATCAATACAACGCTCTGGGGAGAGGGTAACTGCAGAAGAAATCAAGAGACTAGCGTTAGCTTTAGAAAACGCCTTAGGTGGTATCTACAGCAAACTATCCGCTACACTACAGCTACCTATGATTCATACTGTTTTCAGAATCATGCGTAAGAAAGGTTTAGTCACTGGTATAACTACAGTACTAGACAAAGCTGGAGTAAGTCTAAAGATTGTTGGCGGTTATGAGGTCTTAGGTAAAGGACACAATGCTGAAAGACTTATGACATTTGGATCATTCATAGCTAATAATCCTAAGTGGAACCAGAGACTTAAAGATGGTACATTTCTTGATGCTTTATCAAGAGCAATGCAGTTAGACGAAGGTGATTTACTTAAGTCTGACGAAGATATTCAACAAGAGATGCAGGCAGCTCAGGCAAATGAGGTTGCTGGAAATCTCGCACCAGTAATAGCTAAGGAGGCAATGCAAGATGGGAACACAGAGAGGCAGTAAAAAATCACTTACAGCTAAAGTACCTTTAGAAAAGAGACCTACTGTAATTACACAGCAGGGGGATTTCACAGTAACCAAGGCAGGACAGCCAGGAGCCGGAGTTATTGACACAACTAAACCAGTTAAAACTAAGAAGACTAATAAGAAAAAAGAAGCACCTAATAAACCTCAAGGAGACGCATAATGCCAGAACTTAACTTACAGATACCAACCAATGAACCTACAAAAGACACTACTGTAGATAAGCCATCAGATAACAATGATGATGTAAAGCTATTAGCAGGTAAATATAAAAGTGTAGAAGAACTTGAGAAAGGATATCAAGAGTTACAGAAGAAGCTGGGTTCTAACCAGAACACAGAAACTAATGGTGATGATCCAAATACACCACCAGAGGTAGACCCTAAGGATGTCAAAGACGCTGCAACTAGGGATGATGCAGAGCCATCCTCTATGAATGACGCTGTTACTAAAGCATCACTTGAGTTCCATGAGACAGGTGAAGTGTCTGAAGCAACTAGAGCATCATTACATAAACTTGGTGTTAACGATGAGGTTATTAATAGTTTTATAGAGACATCAAAAGTCAACCAACAGCAGAATAGAAAAGAAGTAGCTGAAGTAGTTGGTGGCGAAGAGAACTTTAAAACTATACTTAACTGGGCTGGGTCGAACTTAAGTCAGGAAGAAAAGGAAACTTACAATGAAATGCTCCAGTCTACTAACTTAGGTACAATCAAGAAAGCAGTTAAGGACTTACATACACAATACAATAAAGCTAACCCTAACCTCTTAAGAGGTGGCGGTGGTGGAAACGCAGCAGTCGTTAAGCCTTTCAATTCAAAAACTGAAGTACTTAATGCTATGCATGATAAAAGATACGGTGAAGATATGCACTACACCGAACACGTTAAGAACAGATTGAGTGTTACTAATAGGAAAGCTATTAGATAACTATAAGCAACTAGGTACTCATGGTTACCTTAGCCCGTCTTTGTCCTTCTACGGAATGACGATTGCACGGATACCTTTGTTTTAATCATACGTCCTTTAGCTAACAACTAAAACAAGGAGATACTAATGGGTATACAAGCAATTACTGATTTCTCTGCCATTAGACCAGGGGAATTAAATCAGAGCGGTGGAGACATGACAGAACTATTTCGTGATATGTTATTGTTCGAGCTCCTGTCCATCTACCATAAGAAACTAGTTACAAAAGGCATGTTCACTGAAAAGAACATTGCTTATGGTGAATCAGCCACATTCGACGCAATGGGTGAAGCAGACGCTGAACTCTTAGCTTCTGGCTATGAAATGACTGGAAGTGCAGTAAACTTCGCTAAGAAAAATATCTTAATTGATGGACTTAGAGTATCACATGGTATTATCCATGATGTTGAGCAGTTCATCTTACATTATGATGTTAGACAGCCTCTTATTACGAAGCTTGCTAGAGCACTTGCTAGACAAAAAGATTACATTAACTTCCTTTCAATCCTTAAAGGTTCCGAAGCTTCTCACGTTCTTGACGATAGTGAAGCCGGTTCTGGTACTAAGATTGAAAGTGACAAGCTCATTCTTAACCCATCCGGCGGTGGAGCAGCAACAATGAACGAACTTGGTGCTTCTGTATATGAAGCTATTGGATTAGCATATGACGCTATGAACAAGCAGAACGTTCCTGGGGAAGACAGATACGTTGCACTTCCTTCAGAACAGTATCGTTCACTGCTTCAGTACGCTAAGAATGAAGTTGTATCCGTAATCGACAAAGATATTGATGGATCAGGTTCTATCTCTAAAGGTGTTATTAATATGCTTTTAGGTTTCAGAATTATCCAGTCAAACAATATCCCTCACACTGATGTTTCTGACACAAGCAAATGGTTGAACCATACTTACGATGCTTCTAAGACTGTAGGTATAGCTTGGCAGAAAGAGTGTATTGCAAACTTAGTTCGTAAAGGACTCGGTTTTGAAGTCGGTAGGCATATCTTAAGTCAGTCCGACATCATAGTTGCAAGAGAAATGTACGGAAGTGATTGGATTAATCCATCAGGTTGTGTACAGTTCGCTGGATCAACTTTATCTTATTCATAAGAAAACATAAGGGATACCTTCGGGTGTCCCTTTACTTTTATTGGAGGAGTCATGACAAAACTTGACATCATTAATGAGATGCTAGTGTGGACAGGTAGTCCTCCAGTATCAGACCTTACAACAAATTATAACTTAATATCCCCAGCTCTTATAGTACTAGAGTCAGTAATAGCAAGTGTCCAGCGTATGGACTTACGTCGTGCGTTTTACTCAAATCAGCGGTTTATACCAGACACCTCTGGTCACATAAACTTACCTGCAGATACTTACACAGTTAGACTTAATCTCATATGTTTATACAAAAACACAGAACTAGATAAGATGACTATTAAAGATGGTAAGCTATACGATATGGCAGAATTGACTGATGACTTTAGTGATTACGATGAACTTTATTTAGACTACAGCATACTTATGGACTTCGATGACATGTCCGAAGTAGTTAAAGAATATATTAAGATAGCTGCAATAGGTAACTATTTAGTACTCAAAGGTAAAGCGGTTCCTATCCAGTTCTCTGAAGCAAAACGATTGTCTGCTTTAAACAGGATACATGAGAATGAGATGGACAACGATCGTCCAGCGTTATCAGATAACCCAACATATCAGAGACTTGTTGATAGGAGACCTTTGTAATGCAAAAGTTAAACAAAATGATAGCAGGATTGTACAATGGTGTAACCGAACAAATTGCTGCACTTAAGCTTGACAACCAGTTACATAAACAAGAAAATATGATTGGTGATATAACCACAGGGCTCAGCAGGAGACCAGGTTGTAGACCATTGTACGACTATAATAATAGTAGCATAAACTTAACCCCTCCACAGGATATTCCTAAGCATCAATATGTATACACACAAGAAGTTGAACTTCAGGATAGCTCTGGAGTTACAGGTAAGTTTACTGTTTTAGTAGACTTCCAGGCTGGAGATTTACGTGTTTATAAACATGAAGATACAGACGCTTTGACACTGGTTCCTATGCACATGGTTACTGATGATTTGTTAGCTTTCACAGGCTCTTCTTACTTGTCAACAGCTAACACTAAAGCATCAGATATAAGCGTGTATACTTTAGGTAGTAGACTTATAGTTTCTAATAGGAACACTACTGTGGCTATGTCAACTACTCCTGTAGACTTACATCCACCAGCGCCTTACGCAGGCATAGTGTATGTTAAAAGACCAATAGCTGGGGCTAAATATAATGTTAAGCTTACACATGGTACAGATGATTATGTGTTTGAACATGTTGTTCCTCAGATATCAAACGGTACAGTAGCCGGTAGTGTTGCGCCAGTTGGTACAACAAGTGAAGCTAAGTTCACAGTTAATGTTAATAGAGATTTCTATGAAGGTAGTAGAGTATACATTGATGGTACAGGACACACAGGTGTTGACCAGAAGTATCACTTCATTAAAAGAGTTGAATGTACTCCTGCTAATATATTCTACATAGACTACGCAATAGGAACGCCTGCAGTAATAATGCCAGTTGTTAACTCTGGTGTTGAAATTAGAGATGATCATCCTAACCCGAGATCAGAAGACGTAGCAAGCTTCATTGCTGCTGCTATGGAACCCCAGTCCTACACTTGCACCGCAACAACAGGTACTGATATAATCAGCATAAACTCTGGTTTAAACAGTAGAGCTTTTGTTGTAGGCAGTACTGTAGAAATATCTGGATGTTCAACAGCAGCTGCTAATGGTAAACATGTTATAACCGAAGTAGAGGGTGGGGTTGCTCCTAATTGGTTCAAGATAGGTGTTACTATTACAGCAACAGATACTAGTGTAACTGTAACAACTGGGATACCTTCAACTATTGCAGATGTATATCATAAAGGTAATGTGGTAACTGTTACACCTGTGGATACTAATGCTAATCCTGCGGTAGTTAACTATGCTAGATTTGATGAGTTCAGTGGTTCTGATAGCTATGGTAACCAGGCATTGTCAGTATACAATGGTGTTGTTTCAAAGTTCAACGACTTACCACCGTATGATGTAGCTGATGGTTCTATTGTTAAGGTAACATCAGATGCTAAAGATGATACTGGTACTTATTACTTAAGATTTGATACACAAGATGGGCGATGGGAAGAAACCATAGAACCTTCTGATGCTACTGGTGCAGGAGATTCGGCATGGTTATCCGCTAGTACGATGCCATTAGTGTTTAATGTGTCAGCCATTGGTGCTGGTACTGCAACTTTCACACAAGAAACAAACCCTTGGGGTCACAGAATGGTTGGTGATTCCGAGTCTGTACCTGAGCCATCATTTGTGGGTAAAGGTATTTCAGATATGTTCTTCTATCAGAATAGACTAGGTTTTATCTCTGGTGAGAACTTCATACTATCTAGGACTGGAGATTACTTTAACTTCTTTGCTGAGACAGCGACAGACGTGCTTGATACAGACCCTATAGATATTGCATCAGGACAGAACAATGGTTCGTCCTTTATATCAACACATTTGATTGGTGCTAATGTATTTGCAATGTCAAGCAAAGGTTTGTTTAGATTAATCCATGGTGACTTAGGTTTAACCCCTACTAACTGTGGTATAGACTTCTTAAAACAGGTAGACACTGTAGCTAGTGTTAAGCCTCAGACGTTTAATGATACTATAGTATATATCTCTAAGATCGGTGGAGAATACGGTGTATATGAGTTGGTCATACAAAACAATGGTGGCGTTGCCAGCAACCAGCTTAATGCACATGTGCCACAATACATGACAGGGTTAAGTAATCCTATAGCTATAGATGATATAAGAATGACAACATTTGATAACTTAGATACATTGGTTTTCTGGTCGCCTGTTGAAAAGATATTTACTGTTTTTAAAGAGTTTAAAACTCCAGATAACCAGAGAGTACAGAATCAGTGGTGTAAATTTAGTTTACGCTTAAACTCTAGTTACTGTTTTAAACTTAATGATACTTTAGGTTTCATGGTTGATACTGTGCACGGCGTAGGCGTTGGTTACTTCTTATTAGATGTATTCCAACATGGTTATGTCAATGAACATTTATCACCAGATAAACCTATCCCAGTGTGTCTTGATGGCTCTATAATATTTGATGCCTCAAATAGCTCAATAGNTGAGGCTAATGGTTTGCTAACTGTACTTAGTAAGTACGAGGATATTATAACCTTAGCTTACACAGACGACGACCACTTACCTGTTGTGTTAGAGACTGATATAGTAAACAATACTAGCTATCACACGTTTATTCCTGATAATGGTTCCATCACATATAATGATTACTGTATTGGTGTTCTGTATGATTCAGAAGCTATACTAAGAAATATACTTTTAAAGACACCGCAGAACATAGGTGATGTTACCGCTGATCCTGCTATACGTTCTATAACTTTGTCACACTTCGGTGATGGTGAAGTTGAAGTTACTCTAGCAGATAAGTTCAGCACAGAGACGTTGAATGTTACTTTACTAGAAGACTACGGTGATTTGTATAGTAATTACTTTAGAAACCAGATAGTGGACTTACCACTACAAGGTAATCTAAGGTCAGCTGAGTTTAGACTAAAGTGTTCTTCAGGACTATTCCATAGTTTTGATACAATAGTTTTTAAATGTGAGATAGACGAGATTATTAATACTGTATAGCTAGGGTAACTCCCTAGCTCTACTTTAGGAGAGACAATGTTTACAATAGATATAAGCAATTGGGGTATTGGTTTAATACTAGACGAACTTAAATTGAGGAAATTCGCTATCAACTACGCTGAATCAATGGAATGTATAGATTTTTACCCTAAGTCTTATCCTGTTGAGGCATTGGCTTTATCTGCGTATAACTCAGATAACGCATATATGGTTGGTAGAGTTATTGATGATGCTCCAGAGGTTATAGGCGTATGGGGTTACTCTGAAAGAGGGGGCTTTATTTATCCTTGGTACATCCAAAATAGTATGGCTGATGTAAACCCAGTGTTTAAACTAAGAAAGATAAAAAAGATATTTACTGAGCTAAGTAGAAAAGGTACTTTGAAGAATTATATGTGGGCTAATAATTACAATGGTTTGAAACTGTTAGCTTACCTAGGTTGTGTCATAGGGCTAGGCCCTAAGATCAACGATAACCAGTACTTTGAGTTTACTTACGAGGGGGACATATGTGCTTAGACCCAGCTACACTACAGATCATAGCCACAGCTGCCTCTATGGGTGCTGAAGGTGCTAAAATAAAACAACAGAACGCTACTGTTAGAGCTCAGTTACGTGCTATCGAGCAGCGTGACACTCAGGCTGATATAGCCTACGACACTAGGCGTTCACAGTTAGAAGGACAGGAAGTAAACGCAATAAAGAATGAGATGCAAGCCAAGTTTGATCTGGCACGCACTAGTTTAAAGAATAAAGCTACAGTTGAGGCTGCTGGTGCAGGTGCTGGTATAAGCTCAGGCTCAAAGTCTTTGTTAGCTTCGGTTAATAGTATAGACGTTCAGACAGGTTTTGAACTAGGTAAAGTCGCCAGCGAGAAAGAGGCGTTCTTAGGTAAGCTTGAGGACACCAATGCAATAAACTGGTTAAACAGACGTAACCGTAATGTTGAAGCTATTAATGAAGCCAGTGTAGTTAAATCAAATCACGTTAGCCCAGTACTAGGTGCACTACAGGTTGGTACATCAGGGTTAATGACATATGCTAGCATGGGAGGGTAAATGCCTATAGATAGGAAGGTAAAACTAGAATCTCAATCGTATAATTTCGGTACGCCGAGTTCACCTTATGTTGAAGATGTTAGACTTGAGCCATCATCTGTGCAGGCGAATAAAGCTGCTATACTTAGACAAACACTAGGTTTAGTCGCTGAAGGTGCTAAAGCAATTGAAAGTATACACAACAATAAAGAGTTTAAGAACATAGAGAAAGCTAAAGCAGATTTCTTAAGTGGTGAATTTAAAGAACCTAAGATATTTAAGAAAGGTTATAAAGCAGCTTGGGATCAGCTTGAAGGACAAAGACAAGCAACTGATTATGGTTTAGCTATATCAGATGCACTAAGTAAATCAAACTACGGTTTGAACTTAGAGGACTTCCAACCAAACGCTGACTATGAGACTAAGAAAGAATTTATTGAGCAACATATTCAAAATACAATAGACAGTACACTAGCAGAGTTCAAAGAAACAGCAAGCGACCATAAGAAGATTGGGGCAGCTCAGATGCTTTCTAACCTTAGTGGTAGACTTAAGGAAGAAGCTATGGTTAGATTACATGGTCAGCACTTGGAGTACACCTTAAACTCCCTCACTGATAGAGTTAGTAAGATAGTTAATGTCTTAGGTGAGGGCGAGAACGCAATGCAAGCTATTGAGGCACAATGGGATAACGTTGGTGCCATGGTTACTTCTGCAGGTGGAAATAAAAAGACTTATATTAATTATATTGTTAACAGGTTACCTAATGAGTTACAACAGTTAGCTGAGACTAACAATACCGCTGCTATAGAAAAGTGGGTAGAAGCTGTAAACTCCAAAGGTAAAAACGGTTTATCATTAATGTCTGTCACAGATAAAAGTGGTAACCTACTTTACGCTGATACAATAGTAAGAGCATTTAGAAGTGCTGAAGCTGTTATGAAGAAGAACGAGGCTGAAGTAGAGCGTGCAGCAATGAAAAATGAACGTGACACTACTAACGAATTACTTAGAATATATGGGGATTCGGTAACCACTGGCTCAACTGATGCTGTAGTTGAGTTTCTTGAGGAGAACAGGGCATCCATAAGTGGAGCAACATATGTTACAGTAATGGAAAAACTTAATGCTGAGAAGAAAGGCGAAGACATTAAAGTTAAAATAGGTTCACCTGAGTATCTAAAATTGAAACAGCAAGTAGTTGACTTCCAGGCTAAAGGTTTCACATTTGAAGAAACAAAAGCTTTTATACAGCAGTTAACTAATTATGATAATGTACTCACTTCTGCACTAATGGGTTCTTCTTATCCAGCATCCTTTGGTTACCAACAGAGAGCTAAGGCTACTTTAGTTGTTGATGAAGAATATGGTGATGGCTTCAGTGAATTACTAGTGCATCTCAAAAATGCTGAGAATGGTGATCAGAAGTCAAGACTGCTTGGTGAACATCCTTTTGTTTCAATCTATAATAAAGCTTTAGGCACATTCATGTTAGCTAACGAATATGCAATTAACAACTATGCTAAACTATCTGAGAAAGAAAAACAGGATATCACTGATAAGTATATTGAGTTTAACAAAGGTCAGGTACGTGCGTATAATACAATTAAGCATAGTAGCGCCAGAGTTGAGGCTGCTGTTAAGAAACTTAACCTTAAGGCTAAACTAAATGACAAAGCATCTTCTGAGAATTTTGCTTCTTTAAACGCATTACGTAATCACATAGAAGACAAGATTGCAAGTGAAACAGATAAAGCTGCTAAAGAACATCTTAGGACACACCTAGAAGCGNTAGATAAAAACCTAAATGATTATAAAATGTTACATGAAGCATATCAAATGAAACTTAAGAAACCAACAGCACCACAAGGAGGAGACTATGGCTTTAGACCAAGCTTATAATGAGAATAACCAGAGTAAACCTCAAGGTGTTAATCCATATGCTAATATGTCTATCGAAGAACTAAACAGAGAGAACAANAGAATACTTAATAACATCAGTGGTATAGGTGATGCTGTTGGTATGGATATTGGCGTTGATAAGACAATGTGGCAACAATTTGGCGAGTTCACAGGAGCTATCGGTAAAGGCGCTGGTCAATCTGTAGCTGATGTTGCAGACACTGCATCGTGGATATCAAAAGGGACAATGAGAGCCTTTGGTGCTAAAGTTGATCCACATAGTTTTGACTTAACCTTTGAAAGACCTGATGACATGCTTGATGCTTTCGCATATGAAACAACAAGATTTCTAGTACCGTTTTTGACAGGTACTGCTCTAGTAAATAAACTTAGTAAACTACAAGCTTTAACTAAATTTAAAATGTTTAGCAAGTTAACACAGTTAGCTAAAGAACATAAGTTTTGGGGTAGAGTTATACAAGACGCAGGTGTAGGTGCTGTGGTTGATATGATTCAACCATCAACTGAAAACCTTGCAAACTTTATAAGAGATGCTGATGTGCCATTACTTGGTGCAGTTTCAGATTACTTAGCAGCTGATGAGGAAGATTCAGAGGCTACAGGTAGGCTTAAACAGGCAATGGTTGGTTCTGCTGTAGGTTTAACCTTTGATACCGTAATTGGTGGCTTAGGTAAATTACGTAAAGTAATAGGTTCAGTTGATAAACTTGAGAATACCAAAAAGATATTAGTTGAAGCAGGTGAAACCTTAGGAGAATCCTATGATGAAGCTATGACATCAAGAACAAAAGAAATACTTGATGAGATCAAGGCAGATACAGTAGCTCCAGAGGTTACACCTACTAAAGGTGTTGACCAGATAAGTGAAACTCCAGCACATCCATTGATAGATGTTGAGGATAATTTTACTGTTTTAGACAACCCTGAGACAGGAGCGTCCATTGGTTTACACAACAATGGCGTACCATACCAGTCACCAGATGTTGAAGACGCTAGATCAGTAATCTCAGTTGTCATGGAAAAGGCTAAGAAAATCTTAGGTGTTGAAACCTTAGAGGGTGTCTCAGATAAGAAGCTAATGTCTGCTTTTGCTGAGATCGCTGGCAATCAATTCAAGCATGCCGAAGGTGTTGCTGAGAAACATATTAAGTTCAAGAAATCTAAGGACTTAATGGATAGCCTCATGGGTAACTTCTTTAGAGCTAACGATATACATACTCCAGAAGATATGGCTACTTGGGTTAAAATGCATTACGCTAATGGTCCTGATGCACCACTAGTTGGGATGGTATCTGGACTAGACCTTAGTAAAAGTACTGTTGACGGTGGGACAATCGTTATAGGAAAAGGTGATACAGTTGATAGTATAATGAAACGTATTAAGAAGGAGAAGTATCTCAAAGGTAATACTAACATTGGTGCTTATGCTAAAATTAGAAGCGAAGTTAAAGGTCTAATAGCATCTGTAAAGAAATACCCAAATAAATCAGCTAGTATGATACTTTTAAATGGTAAAGGTATTACAGATGATGCTGTTTTGTCTAACGCATATCATGAGTTAGTACATGCGTTTGATGTAAACGAGGTTGGAGCAAGTAAGGTAATGTCTGCTTACAACACAGGGCATCATGTTAGATATAAGAGCACTATAGGTAAAGGTATACCAAAGAAAGGACAGGTGAGAACTGTTGAAATGGGTTTACTTTATGATGCTTTTAATAAACATAGAGTTGATAACGGTTTCAGTGCAGACTCAGGTGCTATTAACCTAGTTAAAACTACTGAATTGAAAGCTGGTGAAGCTGCAGATGTCTTTCATAAGACAGGCTCAGGTGGAGCCAGGTTCTTCTCACATGCTTTAGCTCCTATAGTTGCAAGCCCAATGTTATCACTAGCAGACTTTAATGAAGATGGTTTCATAGATACTGATGACCTGATATCATCTGCTGTTATCTTGTGTGCTACAGCATACATGGGTGGCAAATTTAAAGGCTACAGAGCAGCTAGGAAGAGCTTTAAGAAGCTTATGACTGAGAATACTATTGACTTCCTTAAAAGCACATTGAAAATGACAGAAGAATCTAAAAGAGCTTTACTTGAGCAGTACCCAGATTTACTTGAAGGTGTTGCCCCTGATAATGTTCTTAAGATGTTTGACAATGTTGAAGCAAGTATACAAAAGATAAACAAAATGATAGAAAACCCTGAAGACTTTAAGAAAGCTCAGGGATTGATAAATGACCTAATTAAGTCAACTAAAGAAACAACAGGTGCTGCCGATAATGTTGCTAAAGAATCTACAATACCAGACACAGCTACTCAAACAGCTGATGCTAAAGGTGTGCCAGAGTCTAATGTAACTGAAGCTCCAAAGGTGATTTCTAAAGAAGGTAGACCTAAGGTTACACTCGAAGTATCTAAGTATGAGTATAACAAGGTAGAACCTAAGTTCAGAGCTAAGTTGACTAAAAGAGATAAAGAAGGTACAGTAGAGTACATTGAGACGTTCTTAGATGATGAAGCTATAACAGCTGCTACTTGGTTAAGCAGGCATAATTACGATAGTGATGAAGAGTTTGCTTTTGTTTTAGATGCACTTGGTACAGCTCTGTTTAAGGACAAAGAAAACTATGCAATACCAGAGCTACTTGATATGGGTAAAGACTTGTTGAATCACTTAGGTGATTCTGATGTCCCTAAGGCTGTCAGATCGTGGCGTAGGGATGCTGAACTTGCTCCTGTCAGATTAGCTGCTACAGCATACTATGTTAAAGCATTGAGTGAAGAACTAGACAGGACTGTATTGAACTACCGTACTATAGGCGCTCACAAAATGACAGACGAAGCTGTGACAGAGAACCTTACTCGTGTTATTGAAATGGCTACTGTTTTTGATAACTACATCAGGATGAAGTCAGCTTCAGCACGTACAACTAGGCTTATGCGTGATACTAATATATTACGTGGTATCTCTGGTGATGGTAACTCTACTATGGCATTAGCTAAGATTAAACAATTCTTTAAACTCAAAGGTGGGGACATTAGTAAAGAAGAAGTACTCCAGATAATGGAGAACATAGCTAAAACAGCTAAACACTCACCTGGTGGTACAGCTAAAGCTATACGAACTATAGTAAACAATGGTAGCTGGGAAGGAATGGTTAAGACTTGGACTGAAGTATTTGCTGCAAACTTATTTGCCGGTAAAGCTGTTATGAAGAATGTCCTTGGTACTTCTATTGGATATACTTGGAATGTTGGCGTTGAGTCACTCTCTTCACTATTCAAAGGTGATCTAGATAGAGTAGGATACCTTTTCCATAACTATGGTGACACTTGTGCAAGTGCTTGGGCTTACGCTAAGAAAGCATTTAAAACAGAGCTACCTAACTTCAGTATTGAGAACAACATGAGTGCTGCTTTCTCAGACGCTTTGTTACATACAGATAAAGATTATTATGCTAAATCAGTAACAGCAACAGCTATTAGTGAGAACTTTGGTGCTGCTGGAGAATCTCTAGTTAGAGCCGTAGGTGCTGGTAGGGTTGATATGTATGGTAAACTAATGCGAACTAGTTTAAATATACTCCTGGCTACAGATGAAATGGCTAAGGTAATGAACGCTAATGTAAGGATAAATGCTCTAGCCTATGACATGGCTGTAGCTGAACTTACAAAGAAAGGTGGGACACTAACTCCTGAGCTTCTTGAAGATGCTCTTATTAGAAACAAAAGCCTTATAGCTGAGAAACCTGATCTATGGAAACAGATACCAGAGGATTTCACAATGTCTGGTGACTTACCAGAGGAATCGGTAGCAAGGAAATTACAGAAGATATCTAATGAGGTACCTCTTGTTAAGATATTGTTTCCTGTTATAAAGCAACCAATCAATGCGCTTATGTTTGTTGCCAACAGAACTATAGGTCCTATGTCATTCTTCTTTGAAGAGGGCACAGGTAAAGCGATGACCCTATTAGCAGAAAAAGCACCAACAGAGCGCATGAGAGATTTCTTCAAAGGCACAGGTGGTATTAAGTTACCAACGGCTACTGTACAACATGCTACAGAATGGTATAAGCATTTACTTAAGACTGACCCACATCGAGCTCATGCAGAAATCATGATAGGTGCTTCAGTTATAGGTATGGGTGCTTATATGAAAAAGAATGGTCTTATCTATGGTAGACTACCATTAGAGAAACCTGAGTTACAGGAAGCAGGTATTATGCCTTATTCCATCTACGTTCCTGGCGAAGGTGCTATGAGTTTTGATGCAATGGACCCATTATCTGGATTCTTAGCATTGACAGCAGACACCATGGAAGCCCTTGAATTGATGGCTGAATCAGAATATGTAGATGAAGATGGTATGACAAGAGCTACCTCAATAGCTATGGCATCATTAGCACACGCTTTGACAGACAAAGCTGCTATGCAGGGTTTTATGAACTTAGCTAGTTGGCTTAAAGACCCTAGAAGACAGACGACTAGATTAGCTGGCCAAGTGTTAGCTGCATCTACTCCAGTTCCTTTCTTAGGTTCTACTCAGTTCATGCGTGAAGTTGATGTAGCTGTTAAAAGGTTATCAGGTAACACAGAAAGACCAGGTGTTGTTAATGAGTATGTTACTATTCTAGATCACATGTTTGCCGGAGCAAGGCAGGTTTCTGGTAACTTCACTAAAACTTATAGCTCAATAGAGAAACTTGACTTCTTAGGTGAACCTAGAGACTCATTCAACAAAATACCATTCGCACCAAACATTAGTAATCCTTTAATACAAGAACCAGATAAAGATAACATAAGCAATTACCTTAAGTGGTACGTTGCTAATGACAAGTATAACTTAGGTAGTCATTATTCTGACACTAGAAAAATAGATGGTAAACAACTAACTGCACAGCAGAGGCATGATTATCTCAAGATGACTGGAGATTCCTTTAAGGCTATGATGTCTAAAGTAGTTAAGAGTCAAGCATGGGATAAAGGTAGTAAGTCTCAGTATATCATGGGTTCCTTGAATAGAGGTTCTCGTGCTGAAATGTTTAGTAGTATAATGTCTATTGCTAAAGCTAAAGCTAAAGAACAGATGACACAGAAGTATGAAGATATAGCTAAATATAGAATACTAGTTGAACAAGCAAAACTAGAGCAAAGATAGCTAGAAACGTGTGGGTGGCTTCGGTCACCCATGCAACCTAAGGAGGAAACTTTGAATTATATTGAACTACATTTTATGAAAGGTAAATCTTTTTTGGATAAAATTATAGGACTTACAGGGTGGTCAACTCATGTGGCTATTAAGATAGGGAGTACATATTATGAAGCATATCCGTTTGTTGGCTGTAGAAAAATACAGTCATGTGATCACCCGTATAAAGGATGTG